>ERZ791822.1425-NODE-1425-length-10830-cov-1.921206_pt1 | contig 10830 bp, 7 predicted proteins | sample MGYA00510299_ERZ791822 | MGnify/ENA primary metagenome ERZ791822 (study PRJEB30046, sample SAMN00791945) | human gut metagenome | study: EMG produced TPA metagenomics assembly of the A metagenome-wide association study of gut microbiota in type 2...
TGACTTGACCGACTCACTAGGGCAGATATTGTGTGAAATAAGAAAAAATAATGAAGATATTCAAAATGAGATAAAGATATTTATTAGAGACTCGATACAAGAACTTAAATAGTGGTGAAATTTATGAAATTCAATTTCAAAATACAACAGTATCAAACGGACGCTGTTGATGCTGTTGTTCAGGTTTTTCAAGGACAAGGATATCATGATAGAATCAGTTATATCCGTGATAAGGGAAAACGGAAAAAGGTTAAGGGTGTTGACGGCGAGGACGTTCTTGAAACTGCTTATGTGCAGAAACTGGAGCAGGACGCTGAGGAAGATATTGACCTGGAAGATGACACCGGTTATAAAAATGAACGGATTGAACTTTCTGATGAACAGCTGCTGCAGAATATTCATCGAGTACAAAGTCAGAATAACATTCGTCTTTCTACCAATCTGGTCAAAGATTTGGGACGATGCTCTCTGGATATTGAGATGGAAACCGGTACCGGCAAGACATATGTTTATATCAAGACAATGTTTGAGCTGAACAAACGATATGGCTGGAGTAAATTTATCGTAGTAGTTCCTTCCATTGCAATCCGTGAAGGAGTAAAGAAAACATTTGAAATGACAGCGGATCATTTCATGGAGTATTATGGGAAAAAGGCTCGTTTTTTTGTCTATAACTCCAAAAATCTGACTGATATTGATAACTTTAGTTCCAATGCGGATCTGTCTGTGATGATTATCAATGTGCAGGCGTTTAATGCCCGAGGCAAGGATGCTAGGCGGATCCGCATGGAGTTGGACGAGTTTGGCAGCCGGAGACCTATCGACGTCATTCGGGCTAATAGACCGATTGTAATTCTTGATGAACCTCAGAAAATGGGTGGAGAGAAGACGCAGGAATCTCTGGATGAATTCGAACCGCTCTTTACGCTGAATTATTCTGCTACTCATAAAGATCACCATGATCTCGTTTATGTTCTGGACGCATTGGATGCTTATCGGATGAAGCTGGTCAAAAAAATCGAGGTTAAAGGTTTTGACATCTTGAATCTTGGTGGAACAGATGGATATTTGTTCCTTGAAGGTATCATTATTTCTCCGAAGAATCCTCCGAAAGCGAGATTGGAATTTGAGATACGCTATAACGAGTCAATTAAGCGGGAAATAAGAATCGTAGGTGTGGATGAGGATTTGTATTTTCTTTCCAAAGGCTTAGAGCAGTATCGTAATTACCACATCAATGATATTGATCCCATCAGAGACGTCGTGACATTCACAAATGGTTTGGGGATTCATATCGGTGAAGCCCTCGGCGATGTGAGCGAAAAGGATATCCGCCGCATCCAGATCCGTGAAACGATCCGCTCTCACTTTGAAAAAGAAAAGGAACTATATAAGCGAGGCATCAAGACTTTGTCTCTGTTCTTCATCGATAAAGTTGAAAAATACCGGAAGTATGACGCCGACGGAAACGAGGTCAATTCGGAATATGGTCAGATGTTTGAAGAGGAATACATTTCCATTCTGAATGAAAATCTGACGCTGTTTGATACTCCTTATGAACAGTATCTGCGCAGCATTGACGTTCACTCCACACATGCCGGATATTTCAGCATAGACAAAAAGGGGCGTAAAGCCGATCCCAGTTTGAAACGCGGCACGGATATCAGTGATGATGAGTCTGCATATGACCTGATTCTGAAGGACAAAGAGAAACTTCTGTCTTTTGATAATCCTGTGCGGTTTATTTTTTCTCACTCAGCGTTGCGCGAGGGCTGGGATAATCCGAACGTCTTTCAGATTTGTACACTGAAGCATGGCGGTGATTCTACAACGAACAAAAGGCAGGAAGTAGGGCGTGGTCTTCGTATCTGTGTCAACCAGTCCGGTGACCGGATGGATGAGCAAGGTCTAGGTAATGAGGTACAGGACGTGAATAAGCTGACAGTTATTGCCAGCGATGGATATAAGAATTTTGTTGCATCCCTGCAGAAGGAAATCAAGGATGACCTTTACGAACGTCCTACAAAGGCAACCCTAGAATATTTCCAAGGTAAACGGCTTAAGGTTGGTGATCACGTCATTACTGTTACCAGCGAACAGGCTCATTTAATTTATCGTTATCTGGTGAAGAACGATTACATTGATGAAAACGATCATATAACAGATATATACCGTAAAAAAGCCCAGAATAAGACACTCGCTCCGCTTCCGGATAAGGTGAAAGATATTGCGGTCGGAGTCCATGCACTGATTCAGGGAATCTACGATGAGCACGCTCTGGATGGCATGATTGATAACGGCCGCAAGACAAAGATTCAGGAAAACCCACTGAACGAAAACTACTACAAAAAAGAGTTTCAGACGCTCTGGAGTTACATCAACCATAAGTGGAGCTATACAGTGCATTTTGACAGTGATGAACTGATTCAGAAGTCAGTTCATCACATCAATGAGAATCTCTTTGTTACACAACTTAAGTACACTGTAACTCGCGGAATACAAGGCGAAGACTGGTCTGCTCTGACAGTGAACTCCGGCAACGGATTTACTCCTAAGAAGCGTCACACATATACCCTTGAACGGGGAGAAAACAGCCAGGTGAAGTATGACCTAATTGGCAAGATCGGGGCCGGAACCCATCTGACCAGAAGGACGGTCTCGACGATTTTACAAAAAATTTCTCCTTCGAAGTTTTTGTTGTACAAGGATAATCCTGAAGAATTTATATCCAAAGTGTCTCATCTGATCAATGAGCAGAAGGCCACGATGATTGTAGATCACATCACCTACAATAAAATGAATGGCACTTACAATTCGGAGATTTTTACAGCTGAAAAGAATAAAGATTTCTCAAAGGCTTACCAGGCAAAGAAAAACGTGCAGGACTATGTGTTTGCTGATGGCTCAGCAGAGAAGTCCGTTGAGTGGAGATTTGCCGAGGATATGGATTTGGACGACAGAGTTGTTGTTTATGCAAAATTGCCACGCGGTTTCCAGATACCCACTCCCGTCGGCAACTATACTCCAGATTGGGCGATTGCCTTCCAAAAGGGCACTGTGAAGCACATCTATTTCATTGCAGAGACAAAAGGCTCAATGGAGAGCATGGAATTGAGGCCGATTGAGCAAGCAAAAATAATGTGTGCAAAAAAACTCTTCAACGAAATTTCGAACGATGACGTTGTTTATGGGCAGGTTGATTCGTATCAAACTCTACTTAATATAATGAATTCAATCTGAGAAAGCAGTGAGAGTGGTGAGTTTTCATTCCAAGTGCAAGATCCCAGGCGGAGTTACGGAGTTCTTCGGCAAAGCATTCCTGTGCCGTTTTCCACCCGAGAACCTTCCTCGGCCGGTTGTTTATTCGGTACACTCCCTTCCAATACAAGTCACGCTGGGTGACAGTTGAAAAGTTGGTCTTCTTCGGGAAATTCTCCCTTAAAAGGCCATTTGTATGCTCGCTCGATCCCTTCTGCCAGGGGCTGTGGGGATCAGCAAAATAGAATGGAATACGCAGCTCATTTTCAATTTTCTGATACCAGGCGAATTCCTTTCCACGATCTCCTGCAAGTGATTTGATTGTTCCGGGAGGAAGAATTTTAATTAATCTTTTCAATGTGTTATAAAAATTTTTCGCAGTGCAGGATTCAGCCCTGCAGGCAAAGAGCATACGGGGTTTCCGTTCGGCTATGGTAAACACGCAGCCGGTGCCGTTACGTCCGGATTCGACCGTATCCACCTCAAAATGGCCGAATTCACCGCGGCTTTCGATGCTGGCAGGACGGGTATGGACAGACCTCCCTGCCGTGTATTTCTTTGCCTTTCCTTCCTTCCGCTGAACGCGCCGCCTGCCTTTATGCCGGAGCAGAGACCGATCTCCATAAAGCAGGAAGCCGGCGTACAGCCAGCGGTAAATACTGACTGTGGATGCCAGGCCTTTAAGGACGGTATTTGCCATCTGCTCAGGAGAGTATCCGCGGCGGATTAATTTCTCAGCCGTTTCGATAAGCCGGGGCAGTAATTTTCCTTTCGGTTTTGATTTCTTCCTGTTCTCCCTGTACCGGGTATGAGCAGCAGCTGCTTCATACCTTTTGCGGCGTTCTTTCAGGGGGATACCTTTGGGAAACTGTCTGGAGAATTCTCTGGAAACAGCTGCCTCGGAGATTCCGCAGTGCCGGGCGATATGGGCGCCAGAGAAGCCTTCTCTGGCTAATGCCATAATTGCAGCTCTTTTCTCTTCTGAAAGGTGATGATATGCTCTTTGCAGGCTCATGCCGTCCTCCTGTGAACCGTTTGGTTTTGTACTCAACACAGGATTACTGCATGGGCCTTTTTTATTCCAGCCCGTCGAAACCGAACTTTTTCCGCATAGGGAGGGGCGCGCCCCTCCCTATGCGGCCCCCTAAAAAAACCGCGGAACACTGCGCTGACCTGGTTCCCTAAATTGCTGAACCGTATCAGAGCGTTGCCCCAAAACCCTGCACTTGGAATGAAAACTCACAATCTCGAAAAGAACACCATCGGAATGGGGAACGATCTTCGGTGACGCTACTGCCGCATCGGCAGCACTGGACAGATTGATTCATCATTGCACGCCTGTGGCCATAATGGGCGACAGCTACCGCGCCCGGAAGAATAAACTCAAAAGGGCCATGAAGGTTTAAAAACAGACCTTAAGGGCTTTTAAGCCCGTAAAGGGTGGGGCTTCACGACATCACGGAGCCTACTGCTCAGAAGGACGGGAGGAGATCCCCCTGCGCTCTTTTGTGCCAGTCAGACTGACTGAGGTGGGGCCACTAAACGATCGTTTAGTGGGTCCATTGAGCGCTCGCTTGACAGATGGAAAAAAATCTCTGATTATGCTAAAGATGCTATACAATATGCAAAAAATACATTCCCTCCTTTCAGCGTTGCGCGGGATCTTGCACTTTGCTAATGCTCATTCTTCAGCAAAAAAACGTCCGCTTTACGGACGCCACAGGGAGTATTGTGGATGACCAGATATCTCACCGCCCTAACCATAGCCGTGGTTCTGGCTCTTTCCCTCTCGGGATGCGGGGACGGAAAGGAGGGGGGACAGGCAGTCCGTCCCGTCCGCTCTATCGTCATCGAACCAGGGCCGGCTGCCATGAAGGAGATTTTCACCGGGCAGATTGACGCACACAATTACGTCAGCGTTTCCTTCCGCATAGCGGGTAAAATCCGGGAACGCTTTGTATCCGCCGGCGACCGGGTGAAGGCCGGACAGCTTCTGGCCCGTCTCGACGACGCCGTCCAGAAGGATAGCCTCACAAGCGCCCAGGCACAGGTTCTGGCCTCAAAGGCGGCACTGGAGCAGGCATCAAAACTGGCAGGCCGCGCCGAATCCCTCATCGGCGAGCGCGCGGTGTCCCAGAACCAGTATGACACAGCGATCCGCTCCCGCAAGGAAGCCACTGAAAATCTCAGGGCCAGCCAGGCCAGTGCGCATTCAGCCGCCGAGCAGCTGAGCTATACCGTCCTGAAAGCGCCTGTCAACGGTGTCATCACGAACCGTCTCGCCGAAAGCGGCGAAAACGTCGCAGCCGGACAGGCCATCTTCCGCATCGCCCAGGACTCCGGTTTTGATGCGGTTTTCGACATGCCAACGGAAATGATCCGCTGGGGTCTGGCGAATGGCAGCCGCATAAAAGTCTGTCTGGACAGCGACAGGAATGTCTGCGCCACGGGCACGGTCTATGAAGTGTCCCCCGAAGCCTCGGATACCACCAGAACGCATCTCACCAAAGCCTTCATCGCCGACTGTCCCGCGTCCATGCTCCTTGGATCCACTGTCACGGGAGAAATCATCGAGGACAGGCAGAACGTTATCGTCATCCCGAAAACCGCCCTCACCAGCCATAACGACAGGGCCGCTGTCTGGGTCATCGGGCAGGACAGCACAGTTTCCTACCGTGCCATAGACATCGACCGGCACACGAAAGACAGCGTGTACGTGAAAAGCGGCCTCTCGAAGGGAGACCGCGTCGTGACTGCGGGTGTCCAGGTTCTTCTTGAAGGGCAGAAAGTGAAGGAAGCGGCCAATGGCGCAGATTAATCTTTCCGCGTGGGCCATACGCCACAGCACGCTCATGCACTTTTTCATGCTCCTCGTGGCCCTGGCGGGCGTGCATGCGTACTTCGCGCTCGGGCAGGACGAAGATCCTCCCTTTACGGTCAGGACCATGGTCGTGCGCGCCTACCTCCCCGGCGCCACCATTGACGAAACCATGCGCGAGCTCACGGACCGCATTGAGAAGAAACTCGAGGAAACCCCGTACCTCGACTATCTGAAAAGCTATACCACACCCGGCGAAGCGACAATTTTCGTCAACCTTCTGTCCGGCACACCCCAGTCCGAAGTGCCTGAGTGCTGGTACCAGGTCAGAAAAAAAGTCGGGGATATCTCCTACACACTCCCGTCCGAAACGGTCGGCCCCTACTTCGATGATGAGTTCGGGGACACGTATGGCATCATTTACGCCTTCACGGCTGACGGATTCACGCACAGGGAACTCAAGGACTATGTGGAAGAAATCCGCAAAAAGCTCCTGAGTCTCCAGTAGGTCGGCAAGATCACGACCATCGGCGAACAGGACGAAAAATATTACGTGGAGTTCTCTCCTCACCGCCTCGCAAAGCTCGGGATCTCCCAGAACGCTGTCATTTCCGCCATCCAGCAGCAGAACGCCCTGACGCCTTCCGGCACAGTGGACACGGACAGCGATAAAATCGCCATTGAATCCTCCGGCCGGTTCCATTCTGAATCGGATATCGCCAACGTTACTCTTTACGCGGGATCCCAGAAAATCCGGCTCGGCGACGTGGCCACGGTGACCCACGGCTACGCCGATCCTCCCACGCCGCATTTCCGCTGCAACGGAAAGGACGCCATCGGCCTCGCTATCAACATGAGCAAGGGCGGCAACGTACTGAAGCTCAAGGAAAACGTTGAAAACGCGATGGCCCGAATCCTGGCCGATCTCCCCGTGGGCATTGAGACCACCCTCGTGGCCAACCAGCCCGCCGTGGTGCACGACTCGGTCAACGAATTCACGGAAGCCCTTTTCGAAGCCGTCGCCATCGTCCTGGGCGTCAGCTTCCTGAGCCTCGGTCTGCGCGCAGGCACCGTCGTGGCCTGCTCGATCCCCCTGGTGCTCGCCTTCGTTTTTCTCGGCATGCAGATTTTCGACATCGATCTGCAGCGTGTCTCGCTGGGTGCGCTCATCATTTCCCTTGGCCTGCTCGTGGACGATGCCATGATCACCATTGAGAGCATGGTCAGCCGTCTCGAACTCGGCTGGGACAAGATGAGAGCGGCCACCTACGCCTATACCACAACGGCCTTTCCCATGCTGACCGGCACGCTGGTCACCATTCTGGGCTTTGTGCCCATAGGCCTTGCCAAAAGTATGGCCGGCGAATACTGCTTCACCCTCTTCGCCATAGTAGGCATGGCCCTCGTCGTGTCCTGGTTCGTGGCCGTTTTGTTCGCTCCTGTCATCGCCATGAGCGTGCTCCCGGACCACATTTCCCACGCCAAGACGGACGCTTCCCGCTTCGCCGGGATCTTCCACAAATGTCTTGTCTGGTGCATGCACCATCCAAAGACAACTGTCATCGTGACCCTGGCTGCCTTCATCCTTTCCATTGAAGGAATGAAACACGTTCCCCAGCAGTTCTTTCCCCATTCCACGCGACCGGAAGTTCTCGTGGACATGACCCTGCCTCAGAATTCCTCCATCGAAGCCACGGACGAAGTGTCCAGGCGCATCGACGATGTGCTCTCAAAAGACAACGACGTGGATCACTGGACAAGCTACGTGGGGCGAGGCGCCATCCGCTTCTATCTGCCCCTCGATGAACAGCTGGAGAATGACTTCTTCGCGCAGAGCGTTATCGTGACGAAAGGTGACGAGGAAAGGGAACGCGTGATCCAAAAAATTCAGAACATTCTGGATAACGAGTATCCCCAGCTCACAGGCCGTGCCTACGCCATGGAACTGGGACCGCCTGTCGGCTGGCCCGTGCAGTTCCGTGTTTCCGGACCGGATCAGGAGAAGGTCCAGGAATACGCACACCAGGTCGCGGGCATCATGGCGGCTTCCCCGGATCTCGAGAAAATCAGCTTCAACTGGGCTGAAAAACAGCGCAAGCTGAAGATTGAGGTCCGTCAGTCCGAGGCACGCCGCCTCGGCCTCTCGAGTTCTGCCATAGCGAAAGCGCTCTACGCTTCCGTGAGCGGCACAACGGTAACGCAGGTACGAGACGACATTTATCTCATCGATGTCATCCTGAGGGCCCGCAAGGAAGACCGCACGAGCATCGAGCAGATCAGGAATCTCGACGTACAGCTGCCGAACGGCAGTTCCGTCCCCCTGAGCGTACTCGCCGATGTGACGTACACCCAGGATTATCCCCTGATCTGGCGCCGCGACCGTCAGCCGACAGTCACGGTCCAGGCTCAGGCCGTAAGCGGTAAAATGCCTGAAACCGTTGCGCTGGGACTCATGGGAAAAATGGAGGAGCTGGAAAAGACCATGCCTCCGGGCTACGGCATCACAATCGGAGGTCCCGTGGAGGAAAGCAACAAATCCACGGCCTCGGTTGTCGCCGTCCTGCCCATGATGTGCCTTCTCATGCTGACCGTGCTCATGATCCAGCTGCAGAACTTCGTGCATCTCGGCCTCGTCATCTGCGTGGCGCCCTTCGGCCTCATCGGCGTCGTTCTCGCCCTGGGGCTCACAGGCAATCCCATTGGCTTCGTCGCCCTCGTCGGTATTGTGGCCCTCGTCGGCATGATCATCCGCAACTCGGTCATTCTCGTGCATCAGATCGGTGTGGAAAAGAAACCCGGCGTTTCGGACTGGGACGCTCTCATGGCAGCCGCGACCATACGGTTCAGGCCCATCATGCTCACGGCCGTGGCGGCCATTCTTGGCATGCTCCCCATCGCGCCCACTGTGTTCTGGGGCCCCATGGCCAATTCCATCATGGGCGGCCTGGCCGTGGCGACAGCGCTCACCCTGCTTTTCCTGCCGGCCCTCTACGTCCTGATCTACAGGCTTAAGGATCCCGGTCCCCGGCCGGCTCCCGCAGGGGAGGCCGCCGCACCACAGGACTCCGGAAGCGGAGACAGCGGGAACAGGGAATCCGTGCCGGACGATAAGCCGGACGCGGACAGGACTCCGGAAAGAACAGAAGCCCCGGAAGCAGAACAGGGAGAGGAGAAACGCGCCTCCCGGACAACATAGACAGAAAAAGGCCCGCGGCAGAAGCTGCGGGCCTTTTTCTGTTCTCCCGGTCAGAGGTACTCCGGGACAGAATCCGGAGCCTATCTCGGAGCCGGACCGTATTCGTTTTCCCCGGGGTCACCGGGACGGGTGGCCCAGTAGACGGCAAGCAGATTCAGCACGGGGACGCAGAAAAGGATGCCCCTCATGGCTGATCCGCCTATGTCATGCATGCGCCTCACGAAGGAGCTGAAGCACGGCAGAGCCACGGCGATGAAGAAAAGCGCCTGAAAGACGGGTCCAAACCCCTCAAGGCGCGGAGGAAGAAGCAGCGTGACGATGTAGAGAACAAGGCTCACTGCCGCGATGAAAAGCTGAAAATACCAGAACTCCGAACGCGACGCGCGTCCGGTCAGTGTCGTGTACTGCAAAAGGCAGCTGGCGACGGAATTCTTAAAGGTCAAAACGGCCTCCCCTGTAAGAGATCAGATGGAAACGCGGCGCGGACCGGAGTTCCGGGACAGGTCAGCCGGGGCCATATCAGGCACTTTCCCGGCGCCTTTTCCCGTTTCCGTGCCGGCGCCCGTGACTTCAGCTTCCGCCGTCACGTCGCGGGGAGCGCGCTCCCTGCGTCCTGCACGCAGAAGACGCTTCGCCCGCCCCTTCTTCCAGGCGCTGTACGCGCCGATCCCCAGCGCTTTGGCTGCGATCAGAATCAGAACGGGATGCATGATTATTCATTCTCCTTTACGGCCATTCTCTTCCCTTCCGGGGAGAGCGGCCAGAATTTCCGCGTAACGGGATATAATTTTCCCGTAATTTTCCCGCCTGTGCGGGAAAAGGCAGTTCGTGCAGTCCTTGACGCCATTCTTCCGGTAGCGGAAATTTCCGCCACACCGGTCACCAAGGAGATAAAGGGGACAGTAGCAGAACAGACAGTTGAAGTTCTCCGGATCCGCTCCGGGATGACAGGGAAAGTATTCGCATTCCCTGTTGCAGAAGAAAGCATAATGCCTGCCCTTCCAGTCCCTGTCCATAGAGCCGCCTCCTGAACCATCACGATAAAAATAAGGCCTCCGCTACGATAAGGAAGAGTAGATGGCACCAGGCGGAAAAGCAAGACGTACATCTCTTCACGACTGGCAAAAAATCTCCACGGTATTGCCCCAGCGCCCGTTTTGCGCTATTCAGAACGGTAATTGTGGGATCTGGAGGGGGTCCCTCCGTTTTTAACCGAGCGCGGCGTACCGGGGAAACCGGATAGCCGGGCTATCCAGGGAATCAGAGGTACGGGTGCCTGAGGCGCCGCGGCAGCGGTCCCGGTCAGAATGCTTTCCGCATCCTCTTCAAGGAGTTTGTCATGAGGTTCTTCTTCGTTCTTCTGGCTGCCCTTTCATTTGTCTGGGCAGGGAACGCACAGGCTAGGGACATGAAAGAAGCCACGGCTATGACCAAAAAGCCCATCACCATTGAAGCGACAGGCGGCAATCCGTACTTCAATGTGGTCTTCAACCACAAATCGCACGCCAGAATCAGCTGCCGCGTCTGCCACCACGAGGAAGGAAGCGAAGGGTATTAC
>ERZ791822.1426-NODE-1426-length-10827-cov-2.577701_pt1 | contig 10827 bp, 10 predicted proteins | sample MGYA00510299_ERZ791822 | MGnify/ENA primary metagenome ERZ791822 (study PRJEB30046, sample SAMN00791945) | human gut metagenome | study: EMG produced TPA metagenomics assembly of the A metagenome-wide association study of gut microbiota in type 2...
TATCAAGCACATTTTAGCATAAATAACGCCCGAGGCCTAAATCTATGATTTTAGCTTCGGGTGTTGTGTTTTTAATAATCGACTTTTTCTAAACCAATTTTTTAGGACCAAGAAATGAAAATAGAACAAGGTTACACGAAAGCGCAGATGACTTGGCTGATGATGCTGCGTCTTTTTATAGGTTGGCACTTTATGTATGAAGGCCTAGTAAAAATCATGAACCCAAAATGGACATCTCTACCCTATCTACTCGATTCAAAGGGTCCCGCTGCTTCATTTTTTATCAAATTGACTCAAGACGACAGTTTGATGACGACCATCAACTTCTTGAATGAGTGGGCTCTGTTATTGATCGGCCTAGGCTTGACTTTAGGCTGTTTGTATCGTTTATCTTCTGTTGGAGGTATGATTCTTCTCGCTATGTACACGTTATCCCACCCCTCTTTCGTGGGAGCGAGCTATATGATGCCGTTTGAAGGCTCTTATTTATGGATTGACAAGAACCTTGTGGAGTTCGCCGCTTTAGGCTTGATGTGCGTATTCCCTACATCACAAATCATAGGATTCGATCGTGTGTTAGGACGTGTGTGTCCGATATTGCATAAACTTAAATTTATTTGATACCCATGGCAACAGAAGATGCAAAGAATACTCCTTCTCAGGAGCAAATGCCCGATAAAGGACGTCGGGACACATTGAAGACATTGGCTACAGTGCCTATCTTAGGTGCTTTGGCATATGGCGTTTACCAAAAAAGGAAAGACGCTTTAAGAGGCCGTAACATATCAGATGTATTTCAGGTAAGTAACAGGCAGGCCTCCTATTTAGAGCCGCAAGGCGATGGTAAGAAGATCCGTATCGGTTTGGTAGGCTTCGGTATTCGTGGAAAGCAATTGATGCGTGCCGCAGGTTTCGCTGAGCCTTCTTGGATCGATAAGATGAAAGAGGCTAATAAGTTGAATAAGAAAGACACGCGTTATCAGCAATATATGGAGCAAGATGATCTGAATATTGAGATAACCGCGGTTTGTGATATATTTGATGTATATGGTGAGGCCGCTGTATTGACCGGTTCCAATATCCATCGTGAGGGTAGCGGCGGTAAGTTCGGGCCTGCTCCGAAACGTTACCGGACTTATCAAGAGCTGGTAACGGCTCCGGATGTGGATGCCGTTATTATCGCTGGTCCGGACCACTGGCATAGCACGATCGCTATGGCTGCGGCACGTGCCGGAAAGCATGTATATTGCGAGAAACCGTTATCATGGACGGTTCCTGAGACGTATATGGTTCGCCAAGTGATCAAAGAGACCGGCGTTGTATTTCAGTTAGGTCACCAAGGACGTCAGACCGATTGCTATCAGAAGGCCGAGGAGATTATCGGTAACGGATTATTAGGCCCTGTTAACTTGATCGAGGTTTGTACGAACCGTAACTCTCCAAATGGTGCTTGGGTATATGATATTATTGAAGGCTCTAATCCGAATACGATCGATTGGAAGCAGTTCGAGGGTGATCCTGAGCGTATTAAGGAATATATGGATTATATGACATCCAACAAGCTTGAAAGATATATCGGTCCGGACGAGCGTAGCAAGTTCAGTCTGGAACGTTTCTTCCGCTGGCGTTGCTGGTGGGATTATAGTACAGGCCTTTCCGGTGACTTGTTGACACATGAGTATGACGCTGTCAACCAGATCATGCATGTGGGTATACCTCATTCCGCTACTTCATCCGGCGGTGTTTATTTCTTCAAGGACGGACGTACGGTACCTGATGTATTGCAGACTACTTTCGAGTGGCCGGATCGTGACTTGACGATGTTGTATAGCGCTACATTGGCAAGTAGCCGTAACCGTGGCAAGGTGTTCATGGGGCATGATGCTTCTATGGAGGTTTCCAATATCTTGGCTATTACGGTTGACCAAGATTCCACTCGTTATGCGGATAAGATCAAGGAAGGTATTATTCCTACAGATACCCCGTTCTATACCTATGTACCGGGACAAAATAGCTCGGATTCCGTTACATCTCCTACGGAGTTGTATTTCGCTAAACGTGGTTTGCTGTATACGTATGTAAATGGTAAACGTTATGATACGACTCACTTGCATATCCGTGAGTGGCTGGAATGTATCCGTCAAGGCAAGACTCCTAGCTGTAATATCGACGCTGCTTTCCAAGAAGCTATGACTGCCCACATGGGTACGCGTGCTTATCTGGAAGGACGTACGATGTACTGGGATAAGGACAAAGAAGAGATCGTAAGAGGTGAACTTGCGTAAGTATCTAAAAAGACGATAAATAACTTTCCCAAGAAGCGAACTTCATAAATGGATGGAGTTCGCTTCTTTTATTTGTGCATGTATAAAATTTCTTCTCTTTTTTGTAACCGATTTGTGATTACTCATGTCTTATTGATAAAAGCGAATAATTTATTAAACCTTTAAAGAATAAAAGATATGAACGAGTTGTGGATTCCTATTTTAGGTGTTATTTGTGCGGTAGGTATGCCGGTATTGTTAGGTATTATCGCTAGTTACATGACCATTAAAAGTAAGCATGAGGAAAAGATGGCGATGATCGAGAAAGGAATTGTGTTGGAAGAGGCTATGCGCCCCGAGAGAAGGCCTAATCGTTATAATACCCTGCGTAACGGTATTTTTATGATCGGTTTGTCATTGGGTGTGATTGTCGGTATGATGGTCGACTCTGCTTTCACTTACGATAGCGATTGGTTCTTTTTGTTAGTTCCGGCTATTACGATTATGTTCGGTGGAGTAGCTTTTATAATTTATTTCTTTCTTTCCCGTTCTTTAATGGAGAAGGAGAGATTGGAGGACGAGAAGAAAATGCGTCTGGAAGAATAAACGATACCGGATGGATGAGCGAAAGTGGATAGAACGTATTTTGGCAGGGGACACGCAAAGTTTCTCCTGCCTTGTCGCGAAGTATGAGAAGATGGCTTATACCATCGCTCTTCGTATCTTGGAAAATCGCGAGGAGGCAGAAGAGGCTGTACAGGATGCGTTCGTGAAGATGTATCGTGCTCTTTCCGATTTTCATTTCGATAGTAAGTTCTCAACATGGTTTTATAGGATTGTGTATCGTACGGCGTTGACGGCCTTGAGACAACAGCGTATGTTCGTGAGTTATGAGGAGGCGGGCCCTGTAGACCTTTCGAATGACGAGGTTGAATCGGCTACGGCTTTATTAGAGCGTGAGGACCGGAAAGAGATGATCGCACGTACGCTGAAAAAGCTTCCGGCTGATGAGGCCTTGTTGCTTACTCTTTATTATTTGGAGGAATGCTCGGTGGAAGAGATCTGTCAGATCACTGAATTGAGCGCTTCTAATGTGAAAGTAAAACTATTCCGTGGGCGGAAACGGTTTTATGAAGTGTTGCAAGATAAAATGAAATTAGAGACAGCTGATTTGTTATGAATATGAATGAGAAAGATATTGATCATTTGACACGTAAGTTGATGCGAGGGACGGCGGAACAACCTTCGGCCTCATTAAACTCCCGTATTATGGCATTGATTATACAAGAGAAGAAGCGGGTATATAAGTACTATATCAAGAAACGATTTACACCTGTAGGCATTTTTAGCATATTTGTCGCTTATATGCTTGTGTTAGTAGGCATCTTGTATTTGGTTAAGCTTTCTCCGGGCGGGGCGGAAACGGTTTTAGGCTCTTTGCGAGCCTATTTCCCGATTGTTTTAACGATTGCTTCCGGGATCTCTTGTTTCTTCCTGTTTACACAACTCGATAACTGGTTGAAGAGAGAAGAGATACGCCGGCAAAACACCTCAAAATAAAAATATCCGGTTGTAGAGACGGGGCACGCCCCGTCTCTACAACCGATTAATTGGCCTTGACTTTTAGATTTCCGTAACGATTTCCTTCGAAGTGAATCGTCGGTTGCTTTCCACCATTAATCTCATAGGTGTAATTCTTGTCACGATCCTCATCGTCAAAATGCTTGCGGGTGATATTGAAACCGTTCACGTCGCAGCTTGAATACTTCATGTTCTCCGCTACTATCCGGAAAGAAGTTTTTGCGGGAAGCGCTACCTCTAAATTCCCATAATGAGATTCTACGTTCACCTTCGAGAAAGAGGGAGACAAGTTCCGTATCTTTAAGTTACTATAGCTAAGGCTACTTACATTCAAGGCATCTTTAAGGGTCCCGATTTTAGCGTCGCTGTACTTAATCTCCATGTCTAGTCTGCTTACGCTTTCAATGGTGAGATTACCATATTTAATTTCCATGCGTAAAGATTGTATATCCTGTATATCCAGATTGGAATATTTGCTGTCTATCGTTAAATCTTTAGCGTTGCGAATCTTGGCGGTTCCTACGTAGCCCAGATCCAGTTGGGCGTCCTGCAGATTTCCTACCTCGATGTTACCATATTTGGCCTCTATCATTGCGTTGGCTATGAAATTACCCGCATTCAGGTTGCCGTATTTTACATGGATATCCATGTTGCCGTTATTATCGCTTGGCAAGTTGATGTTTCCGTATTTCTGGTTCAAGTCTGCGGCGAGCTTAGGAGGCATCTGGATATAATAATTGATCGTCATGGACTCATTATTCGAATTGCTATTCATCTCCTTCTTTATCGTAGTGACCGCTGAGACAATACCACCTATCTTCTTGGTCTCGATTTGGATACGGTCCAAGTTCTCTTGAGCACGTTCCTCGCTGCGAGCCTTACATTCTACCTCAACCCGTATAGCTACCGTATTCTGATTCCAGTGGGTAACGGTGATGTTTCCATAACGGTTTTCTACTTGGAGACGATCACCGGCGCTTACGCTGTAGGATTGGGATATCTCTTTTTTCTTGATCTTCTCTTGTGGCCTAGCTATTGCCGATAGATTGCATAGCAGCAATACGAAAGTCAGCAATACGGCGGGACTCAATTTTACGTGTGTCGTGTTCATGATTGATATGTATTAATTGTTATTACTATTTCTGGTTATCCGTGACTTGTTCCATTTGCTTAAGCATCAGCGTGAGGCCCTCCAAGCTATTGCTGTAATGCTGGGTCATGGCGAAGAGACCGTCGTTGGAACAAGGCAAGGTAGGGAGTATCGTTTCCTCGAACATATAATTATCCGTGAGGATCCGTTTGCTCTCTTGCAATAACTCTTCCGCTCCCGGTGTCCGGTCCTGTTTATACAACTTCTTCATCTGCGTCAATACCTCGTTCATTTGCATATTGTAATATAGACGTAGTTCCTCGATCTCCTCTTGGGTCTCGCAGGTCTGGGCCGTGGTCTTTTGCGCGGGTTCCGGCAGACCGGTCCCTCCCGGCAAGCGGAATAAGAGCAACAAAGCGATAGAGGCAGCTATGACAAAGGCCGATAGGCTGTATAGGGCCGCACGGTTTTTCCGTGGCTTCGGCAGTTTTTGCTCGAAACGTTCGAAGTGACCTTCGGGAAGCATCTCATCTTCCTCGAATGCGTCACGGTTTGCGTCTATGAAATTCTTTAGTTTATCCATGTTTAATTGGCTGCTATAATGTCTAACAATTTCCGCTTAGCGCGTAGGTACTGGCTACGGACACTTGGCGGTTGGATTTTCAGGATAGAGGCGATCTCTTCCATGTCATATCCCTCAAAGAGGTAAAGCGAGAGGATTATGCGATAGCCTGCCGGCAACTTCGTGGTGGCTTCCTTTATCTGTGCCACGGAATATTGGATTTCTTCCTCGTCCGGTCCGTCCGTTTCCGGTTCGGCCAGATTGTCGGAAAGCTCCTCTTGGTCCGGTGCTTGGCGGCGTACATAATCGATGGCCGTATGGATAGCGATGCGATGCATCCATGCCTCAAAGCATTGCCCATCATGATATTGGTCCAAGCGTGTGAAGATCTTGAGGAACGAGTCCTGCATGGCTTCTTCCGCCTCGGATGAGTTGCCTACGATACGCAAGCAGGCTATATACAATCGCTGTGCGTATTGTTTGTACAACTTTAGTTGCGAGCTCCGGTCTTCCCGGCGGCAACCCTCGATCAGATGTTCGGTTACTTTGTCCATTTGCTTATATAAACGAGAGTGATGCCTTGACCGTTGCATCTTGTAGCGTAAAAATACAAAAAAAAGAAAGGCATCATCTCGACGCCTCTCCTCCTGAACTAAATGATAAAAATAAAAGTTATGTGGGAAGGTTTATTTCATGTCTGTTATATTGGAGATACTATCGTTCGTATAGCCTTGCGAAGTACCTTCCATTTTTGTCTTATCCGAATTATATTTCAATTTATAAGCCTGTTTCCCGTCGGAAGTCCAATAGTTTACGACAAGATCGACCGTCTCTCCTTTGGTATCCGGCAAGGAAGACAAATTGAACGCCACACGTCCGGCCCCGATCGTATATTGGGGATCATCGTAAGCGTTATGCCTAAACTCCAGCGTATAAGGATCATTCTCGGCATCCGGTTGGATCAGGTTGATAAAGTGGGCGGTCTTGCCTCCCCAGAGTGTCTCGAAATAGATATTCAAATATCCGTCTCCGATCCACATATTATTGTTATAAATACTTACCGGGTCCGTACCATAGATAGAATCATTAGCCGCTCCCTCGTTCTTAGCGATGGATTTCGTAAGGATGTTATGGATCGCATTCACCTTGATATAGTGGGAGAAACCTCCTAGGTTACTTTGGGTGGAATCCGCCAATATCGTGAAGTTAACCAAGGCACGTTGGTTAGGCTTCGGCTGATAGTTCGGATAGTTCGTGGCGGCGGGCCATAGCTTATCCCCGTCATCCAGCCGTAAGTAATATACGTTATTGCCTTCCGGTACTACGGTAGCGACCGCTATCCAGATATCACCTAAAGAATACGAGTTATCGTCATCTAAGCAAGAGGGTAGGGTGAGGGATACTAAAGCGATCCCGATAACCAATAAAAAAGCTCTCAACGTCTTCATTCCTTTTGTTTCTTAAAAAGTTCACATTTCATCGTTCTATGAAGAAAGATGTAAGTTCGGGGTGAAATGCTGCAAAAGACGTTAATAAAAGATGTTAAGAACCAAGGGATTCAACGATTAGCCGTGCCGTACGCTTTGAAGCCCCGGGCATTCCTAGCGTATGGATAATCTTGTCGTATCCGTCTAGCATTCGTTTTCGATAGGCTGGATCTTGTAGGATGCGTCCTAGCTCGTCTTGTATTTGCGATTCGGAGAAGCGGGCTCCGAATAGTTCTTGTACGATCTCCCGTCCCCCGATCAGGTTCACGAGGGATATGTATTTCGTATGGAAGAAATGCTTGAAAATAAAGCTGGCCAACTGTCCGGCTACAACGTAGTAGCAAACGACTTGCGGAACCCGGAACAGGGCGGTTTCCAAGGTTGCCGTGCCGGAGGTTACCAAGGCGGCGGCACTATGTTGTAGCAAGGGATAGGTTTTACCGAACACGATCTTGGCAGGATAAGAGCCTATGTATTCTTGATAGTAGGCAGGATCGATGCCTGGTGCTCCGGCTATTACCGGCTGGTAGTCGGGATATGCGGAGGCTACTTTCAGCATGGTCGGTAAATTATCCTTGATCTCTTGTTTGCGGCTACCGGATAGCAAGGCGAGGATAGGCTTGTTGGCCAATCCTTCCTCTTTGATAAATGTATCTTTGGGGATCGCTTGATGCTCCTTGTAATAGGCTACGGAGTCTACAGAAGGATTTCCTACGTAATCTACCGAATAATTAAGCTTCCGGAAAAACTTGGTCTCGAACGGCAGGATGCAGAACATACGATCTACATAACGCCGGAAGTCCCTGATGCGGTATTGTTTCCAGGCCCATATCTTGGGGGATATATAGTAATATACCGGGAGACCCAATTGGGTTTTCACATATTTGGCGATCTTCAGGTTGAATCCCGGATAGTCAATTAAAATGACGACATCTGGCTGATAGCGGCGGATATCCTCTTGGCACGTCTTCATGTTATTTAAGATGGTGCGCAAGTTCAGCAATACCGGGATAAAGCCCATGAACGCCATTTCCCGGTAATGTTTGACAAGGGTTCCTCCGACGGCTCTCATCAGATCGCCGCCCAGAAAGCGGAACTCGGCCTTCGGGTCATTCTCTTTCAGGGCTGCCATCAAATTCGAGGCGTGCAGGTCTCCGGAGGCTTCTCCGGCTATCAGGTAATACTTCATGAATTGAAAATTGAGAATTGAAAATTAAAGGATCCAGTTGTTTAAGGTGGCCATGAAGTCGTAGTCCGTAACGTCGATCTTGCAGGGGACTAGGGAGGCGTATCCGCTGTCCAGCGCAAGCATATCATTGTCCGGGTGGATGGGTTTGGCGCTTTCGAAAGCTCCTGTCAACCAGAATACGGGCTCTCCGCTGGCGTTCTCGGAACGCTTGAATTCACGTACCCAACGACCATCCGCTTGGCGACAAACTTTCAACCCTTTCACTTGCGGTAGCTTCGGCACGTTGAGGTTTAAGTAGGTTCCGTGCGGTAAGCCTTCTTTTAATACCCGGCGTGCCAGCATACGTCCAAGACGGCAGCATTCGGAGAAGTCGGCATCGGCCGCATGGTCCAGTAAGGATACACCCATGGAAGGGACGTTGAAAATACAGCCCTCGGCGGTGGCACCCATCGTTCCGGAATAATTTACGCAGATAGCCATATTCCCCCCGTGGTTGATACCGGAGACTAACAGATCGGGCTTGCGCTCCATAACCTCATTAATCGCTAATTTAACGCAATCAACCGGTGTCCCGGTGCAACTATAGATGGTAAGTCCTTCCTCCTTTTTCAACAAGGTATACTTGATAGGAACTAAGGATGTAATGGCACTACCCATCCCGGAACGAGGTCCATCGGGAGCGAATACCACCAAATCGCCTAGATCTTTCAGGCACTCAATCAATTCGTTAATACCTTTGGCCCATACGCCATCATCATTCGTGATCAGAATCAACGGTCTCTCGTTTGTCATATCGTTTTATCCTTATAGTTGTCGTACAAAGGTAACAATAATTTGCGAACAATGGTTGGGGTGTGAGGGGTGGGAGTTGTCCTTTCGCCTAATCAGTTGTTGATCAGGCGAAAGGTCTCAGATTATTATAGTTTCTCTATTTCTTCTATGGAGAGGCCGGTGGCAAAGGCGATTTGCTCTATACTAACTCCTAATTTCTTAAGATTAAGTGCTATGGAGTGTTTCTCTTCCTGTCGTCCTTCTGCTTTTCCTTCTGCTTTTCCTTTTTGCAAACCTTCTTGCAAACCTTCCTGCAATCCTTTTTCCATCCCTTTTTTCATGCCTTTCTCAACGGCGAAGTCCAAGGTGTTGTAATAATCATTATACATCTTCCACTCCGCCTCGTACTGCGCCCGTTGTTTGGGGGTGAGGTTCGCCATGGATCCGATGCGTTCCAACCGCTCGAATATGGCCTTGCGTGCCTTGAATGGCATTCTGTCTAATGTGTCCATATGTTTCAATACATAAATCCAACGTTCAAAATCTGTCTCGCATTCTTCCTCCTCTTTGTTGAATCGAGGAAGCTCAATATAGATCTGGCGGAACTTGGGGTTGAATACCTGTCCGTTCTCCCGATCCGCCAGCACGATGTCCCTTCGGAACTTTCCTTCGTTCCTGTTATTGTTTGGCCTGTTCTCCTCGTCTAGCGTGAAGTTCAAGAAAAAAACACCGTACACGGCCGCCAGCTCATAGTCCCATGTTCCCTTTATCCCCTGTTCCACCACCGAGTGCGAGAGGTAATACAAGGCCCTGTCCTTGAAGTGGGGCTGTTCCCTGTTCTGCATCTCGATTATGATCCGTTCGCCCTTGTCGGTCTCGCAATGGATATCGAAGATGACCTTCCTTCCTTGCTCTGTCTCGGGCAATCGCTCATTGTTCATGATCCTCAAGTCCATGATCGTATGCTCCCCTTTGAGGAGGTCGTTCAGGAACTCGATTAGTATGTCCTTGTCCATTTCCCTGCCGAATATGTGCTTGAAGCCGAAATCGGTGAAGGGGTTGATAAATTTTCCCATAGTGTTTATAGATTTCAGTGATTAATAATGAATAATAGTATAATGAGACGGGGCATCCTGTCTTCCGGTTGTAAAGATACTACTTTTTTAATAGGATAGGCATCGTTTTAGCTTTTAAGAAAACACGTACGAGTTTTTTCGGAAACACGTACATGTTTTTCGAAAAACTCGTACGTGTTTTTTGAGAGGCATAATGTAACTACTTCAAATACCGGATCAGCCGATAAATCGTGGGGATAATTTTCCTGAATGTATATTCCACCAAGGGATAGTATGGCCAGGCACTACATGATCTGATCATTTCACATTCGTGAAGAGATCTTTTCACCTACGTGATACAATCGTTTCGCATAGGTGAAAAGATTGTATCACAACCGTGAAACGATTTCATGGGCAGATAGAGCAAGCTACTGCCGATAATGTTTGTATTAAATAGAAAGGCTCAACGGTAACAACTCTTCGTAGGCATCTCTGCGCTCCCTTTCACATCCTTCACAACATATCACTGACATAAAGCAAGTTGACCGATGTGAAACGTGTGATAAACAAATTAAAGTGTAGATAAAAGTACATTGCGAGATTATTCCCACTATTTATCGGGGGAGCCTGAAAAAGTCGATTCTCTGGGAGTTAAGAATACAAAATGTCAAAGTGTTACTTTGATATAGATATACAATGTACGCATGTACATTTAGTATATGATAGAAAAGTTTGTATGATTAATAAATGCTTTTCTAGTATAGAAACGACTAGTTTAAACGATCGATTCTTTTAGTCATTTGCAAAGGTACGCATTTCTTCGATACT
>ERZ791822.1443-NODE-1443-length-10701-cov-4.145501_pt1 | contig 10701 bp, 10 predicted proteins | sample MGYA00510299_ERZ791822 | MGnify/ENA primary metagenome ERZ791822 (study PRJEB30046, sample SAMN00791945) | human gut metagenome | study: EMG produced TPA metagenomics assembly of the A metagenome-wide association study of gut microbiota in type 2...
CACATCCATATCAAATCACATGGAAGCCAGTTAGCACCAATGGATTGCTGGTTACTGCTTCGTGGAATCAAGACACTTCCTGTGCGTATGGACAGACACAATGAGAATGCAAAGAAGGTGGCAGAGTGGTTAAGAACCCAGCCGAAGGTAAAGAAAGTTTATTATGTCGGATTTGAAGATCACAAGGACTACGCGACAACGATCAAACAGACAAGAGGATTCGGCGGAATGATCTCCTTTACCGTAGATTCTTTTGAGACAGTACAGAAGATTTTAAGAAATGTCGATATGATCATGTTCGCAGAGAGCCTTGGCGGAACGGAAACACTGATCACTTACCCGACCACACAGACACACGAAGATACACCGAAGGATGTCAAGGAAAAATTAGGCATCACAGACTGTTTCTTACGTATGTCTGTCGGTATTGAAAATGTGGAAGATATTATTGCAGATCTTGATCGTGCTATGAATTCATAAAAGAAACAGATAGAGGCTGTCAGAAAATGACAGTCTCTGAATTTGTTTCCGAAGAAACAAAAAGGAGAATTGGATTTATGATGAAATTTACTAAAATGCAGGCATTTGGAAATGATTATGTTTACATTGATGCAATCCATCAGGAACTTAAGAATCTTCCGGAACTGGCAAGGTTTGTAAGTGACAGGCATTTTGCAATCGGTTCTGACGGAATGGTTTTGATCTGTCCGTCAGACAAGGGAGATTTCCGCATGCGTATGTTTAACCCGGATGGAACTGAGGGCGAGATGTGCGGAAATGCACTCCGGAGTGTAGGAAAATACGTGTACGACCACAGCCTCACCGACAAGACAGAGCTTGTGATCGAGACTCTGGGCGGTATGCAGCACCTGACACTGACGGTGACAGATGGTTATGTATCCAATATCCGGGCAGACATCGGGGAACCGAGACTTTCCACAAAAGTGATCCCAATCAACACAGAAATGGATACATTTGTCGATCAGCCGGTACAGGTATTAGACCGCACCTTTCACATTACTGCGGTTTCATGGGGAAATCCGCACTGTGCAATGTTTGTCGATTCTGTGGCAGAACTTGACGTGGAAAAATACGGAAAAGAGATCGAGCACATGACCTCCATTTTCCCTAATAAAACGAATGTTACTTTTACGGAGTTTGTGAGCAGGGATTATCTGAAAATCCGTGAGTGGGAGCGTGGAACCGGTGAGACGATCGGCTGCGGAACCGGATGCGCTACTGCGGTAGTGACTGCGATTCTGACCGGAAAATGTGACCGCAAGGTGACCGTGGAACAGATTGGCGGACCACTTCTGATCGAGTGGGATGAGAAAACGAACCATCTTTTTATGACAGGTCCATCCCATACCGTATTTGAGGCTGAGATCGATGCATCCCATATTTTGCAATAGGGATGATCGTAAAAACCTGTATGAGAAAAGAATAACTGTTTTACAGGTATTTTTATAGCCGGATCTGGAAATAAAAAACGATACATTGAAAGAAAAGACAGCAGTTAAGAAAAAGGAAACGATAAAATGAAATTAAGTAAGATTTGTGAGGAAATTGAATATACTCTTCTTCAGGGAAGCCTTGAGACAGAAGTGCGTGATGTTATTTATGATTCCAGAAAGATTGCACCGGAAACGATGTTTGTCTGCATGGTAGGGGCAGTGACAGACGGTCATAAATATATCCCGGATGCGGTCGAAAAAGAAGCTTCCGTGATTGTGCTGGAGAAGGAAGAGGAGAAGTGATGGAGTGATAAGGTGGTAGAGTGATAGGAGTGATAATCTAATTTAACATAGTAACCCCAATTGTCAATTATCAATTGTCAATTGTCAATTAATTAGTTTTATATTCGAACTTCACTTCTTTCAGTTCTTCGTTTGCCTTTACGATTTTCTTTTTCAGTCCTTCTTTGTAAGCAGCAAAAGCTTCTGCCAATTTCTCGTCACTCAATGCCAACATCTGAATGGCAAGGATAGCGGCATTCATCGCTCCGTTTATAGCAACCGTTGCCACAGGAATGCCCGGAGGCATCTGGATGATAGAATAAAGTGCGTCTACACCATCGAGCACGGAGCCTTTTACGGGTACTCCGATCACCGGCAGTGTAGTGTTGGCTGCAATTACACCGGGAAGGGCGGCAGCCATTCCGGCAGCGGCGATAATAACTTTAATGCCACGGTTGCGGGCATTCTTTGCAAACTCTTCCACAGCTTCAGGCGTGCGGTGAGCAGAAAGCGCGTTCATTTCGAACGGTACATGCATATCATTCAGCAGTTGCGCAGCCTTCTCCATAACAGGAAGGTCGGACGTGCTACCCATGATAATACTTACAATTGGAGTCATTTTGATTTACTATTTTACGATTTACTATTTACAATTTAAAGTGAGGTAAGAATTATCCGTTTACCACAGCTTTATACGCTTCGGCATCCAGCAGGTCCTCAACGGCTTTCAGGTCTGCCGGTTTCATTTTAATCAGCCAGCCTTCACCATAAGGGTCTTTGTTCACCAGTTCCGGATTTTCTTCCAATGCCTCGTTTTGTTCGAGCACCTCACCTGCTACAGGCAGGAAAAGATCGGAAATTGTTTTCACTACTTCGATGGTTCCGAATGTCTCACCGGCTTCCAACGTTTCACCAACAGTCGGTATATCTACGAACACAATATCACCCAATTGTTCTTGAGCATAATCAGTGATACCTACGTATGCAATGTCTCCTTCAACGCGAATCCATTCGTGTTCGTTCGTGTACTTCAAATTCTGTGGAAAGTTCATAATAATTAGTTTTTAGGATTTATACTGTTTTAAAATAAAAATACTCGAAATAAGATGTTGCTCACCGGATGAAGTACCAAAAGGGCACATATCAAGCCAACCGCAAAACCGGAAAGCACCTCACCCAACGTGTGATGTCCCAATACAATTCGTGCAGAACCTAATATACCGGCAATCAATATAAACAGGCATAACCATCCGACCGGGTTGTAACCGAACAAAGCACTGAAAGAAACCAGTCCGCCGATCACTCCGCCTATTCCTGCCATGTGTTCACTCAATTTCCATTTCAAATTCACTGCAATGCAGATAATAGATACTACCAAAGAAACGAGGATGATACCTGTCATATACCAAGGTATATTCAGCCGGCGCATCATCAACAGGCAGAACACATACGAGATGATAGTCAGCAGAATCGGTACATAACGTTTCTTGCGCTCACTCAACTCCTGACGGGCAAAGCCATTGATTTTACGAAACAGGAAAATGGTAATGGTAGGTGTCAGTATGGTAAAGCAGTAAACAATTCCCAACACGATCAACTTATATTGTATCGGCATGATACGAAGATAAGAAAACAGGAATAACACCAGAAACGATAAAAACGGAATAGAAAATGGAGTAAAGACCATCGAAGTAGCTCTCGCCACCTGCAACATTGTCTTATCCGCTATGATATGTTCTCTCTCTCTGTCCATCAGCACTAATACTTTATACTTAATACTTTATATTCGTTCTCATTTTCGAAGTCGCGCAACCGGAATATTCAACTGCTGACGGTATTTGGCTACCGTTCTACGAGCAATGGGATAACCTTTCTCTTTCAAGATGTCCGCCAATTCATCATCTGTCAGCGGTTTCTTCTTGTCCTCCCCATCAATACACTCTTTCAGAATCTTGCGTATCTCACGGACAGACATTTCTTCACCGTCCTCCGTGGTATACCCATCACTGAAAAAGAATTTGAGCGGATAAATGCCGTAATTTGTCTGCACATATTTACTGTTGCTCACGCGGGAGATCGTTGAAATGTCCAGTCCGGTACGTTCAGCCACATCTTTCAAAATCATCGGTTTCAACAGTGATTCGTCTCCTTCCAAGAAGAAAGGACGTTGTAAATCAATGATAGCCTGCATGGTAGTCATCAGGGTATTCTGACGCTGCCGCACAGCATCGATAAATCCTTGTGCCGCATCCATTTTCTGCTTCAGGAACATCATCGCTTCTTTGGATTCTTTTGATTGATTAGCCCTGTTTTTGATATGTTCCTCCACCATTTCCGTGAAGTCGCGACTCATACGGAGTTCGGGGACATTACGGTTATTGAGGCTTATATTGATGGTTCCGTCATCATACGTTTCCACGATAAAGTCGGGAACTATCTGTTGGAGATTCCTGCCGATCGCTTCTCCCAAAGAAGCACCCGGACGGGGATTCAGCTTGGTTATCTCATTAAGAGCTTCCTGGAAAGTCTCTTCATCAATGTCCAGTTTCTTTATAATCTTCTCCCAGTGTTTACGGGTGAATTCTTCATAACACTCTCTGATGATACGTTCTTCCAGCTCCAGTATCGGGTTGGGCTTCTTCTCTTCATCCTTTTTCCGGCAAATCTGTATCAACAGACATTCCTGAAGGCTACGGGCACCGATACCAGCAGGATCAAAGTCCTGTAAGATACAGAGTGCTTCTTCCAGTTCTTCTTCTGTCGATTCGATGCCGGCATAAATTGCCAGTTCATCACAGATGCTCTCCAATGACTTACGGAGCAGTCCGTCATCGTCCAATGAACCGATCAGATACTCCACCAGGTCACACTGATGTTCGGTCAGGTTGCGTTCACGCAACTGTTCTTTCAGGATTTCATAAAAAGAGGTGGAATCGGAGAACGGAATATCCTCCGCCTGTTCATCTTTCGAACGGTTGTTTTCTTGTAATTTATAATCGGGGATATCGTCTTCAGTCAGATAATCACTCAAAGAATCATAATCGTTGGCATCACTATCCATGCCATCTTCCGTAGTGTCGGAATCAGCATACTCATCCGCAGTGTTTTCTTCTTTACCTTCTTCAAGTGCCGGATTTTCAAGCAGTTCAGCATGGATACGGTCTTCCAGCTCTACTGCGGGAAGCTCCAACAGTTTCACGACCAGAATCTGCTGGGGCGAGAGCGTTTGTACCTGCTGTTGCGCCTGAGATTGTATTTGACGGGAACCTTGTGCCATATTCGTTTTTGCTTTCTACTATTTCTCGCTACAAAAGTAACTTTTTAACGAGAGATTACACAGATTAGGGAGATAATTTTTAATCCTATAACACAAAATTCGTTATCTTTGTTGCACGAACTTAAAAATTAGGACAATATGTTTGCCAAAGAAACGTATATGCAGCGGAGAGCCCTGCTAAAAAAGAATTTAGGCTCCGGGGTATTGTTATTTCTCGGAAATGACGAGTGCGGACTGAACTACGAGGATAACACCTTCCGTTATCGTCAGGATTCTACTTTCCTTTATTATTTCGGACTTTCATGCGCCGGCCTTTCGGCTATTATTGATATTGATGAAGACAAAGAAATCATTTTTGGAGATGAACTGTCTATCGACGCAATCGTATGGATGGGATCGCAACCTACATTACACGAAAAATGCGAACGTGTGGGCGTAAAAAATCTGATGCCGTCTGCAGAAATTACAAGCTATCTCCATAAGTGCGTCCAGAAAGGGAAAGCAGTTCATTATCTGCCGTCTTACCGTCCCGAGCATAAATTGAAACTGATGGATTGGTTGGGTATTCCCCCTACACGTCAGGAAGGTTCTGTTCCATTCATCCGTGCCGTTATCGCCCAACGTAATTACAAATCTGCCGAAGAAATTGTAGAAATAGAGAAGGCTTGCGATGTAACTGCCGATATGCACATCACCGCCATGAAAGTGCTCCGTCCGGGCATGTATGAATACGAAGTGGTAGCGGAAATGAACCGGGTGGCCGAATCTAACAACTGCCAGCTTTCGTTCGCCACCATTGCCACCATCAACGGACAGACTTTACACAACCATTATCATGGAAATAAAGTAAAACCGGGTGATTTATTCCTAATCGATGCAGGCGCAGAAGTAGAATCAGGTTATGCAGGCGATATGTCGTCCACTATTCCTGCCGACAAGAAGTTTACAGCCCGCCAGCGCGAAGTATACGAGATTCAGAATGCGATGCATCTGGAATCTGTAAAAGCTCTCCGCCCGGGTATTCCTTATATGGACGTATACGAACTGTCTGCCCGTGTCATGGTAGACGGAATGAAGGCACTCGGATTGATGAAAGGAAATACGGAAGATGCGGTCCGCGAAGGTGCTCATGCGTTATTTTATCCTCACGGATTAGGTCACATGATGGGATTGGATGTACACGACATGGAAAATCTAGGAGAGATATGGGTAGGATATAACGGTCAGCCGAAGAGCACACAGTTCGGCCGCAAATCGCAACGTCTCGCCATTCCGTTGGAACCGGGATTTGTACACACGGTAGAACCGGGTATTTATTTTATTCCGGAACTGATCGACATGTGGAAAGGAGAAAAGAAATTTACCGATTTCATCAATTATGATGTAGTGGAAACTTATAAGGACTTCGGTGGTATCCGCAATGAGGAAGATTATCTGATTACAGAAACCGGCGCCCGCCGATTAGGTAAGAAGATTCCTTTGACACCGGAAGAGGTGGAAGCTTTAAGATAAAACAAAGAATAACACCATGAAGAGACTACTTTTATCTGTATGGCTATTGTCACTTACCTTGCTATCCGCCGTAGCTGAAAACTATCCTTATAAAAGCGATGTGCTTTGGGTCACCGTACCCAATCATGCCGACTGGCTTTATAAAACGGGAGAAAAAGCAACTGTGGAAGTACAATTCTATAAATATGGTATCCCCAGGGATAACGTAACCGTCACTTATGAAATAGGTGGTGATATGATGCCTGTTGCCGACACAAAAGGAAGTGTAACTTTAAAGAATGGCAGGGCTGTGATTCCTGTGGGCACAATGAAAGAGCCGGGATTCCGCGACTGTCGCCTGAAAGCAACCGTAGATGGAAAGACCTATTCACATCATATCAAAGTAGGATTTTCACCGGAAAAACTTCGTCCGTATACCACCATGCCTTCCGATTTCAAGGAATTTTGGGAAAAGGCTAAAGCGGAACAAAAGGTGTTTCCCCTAACATATACCAAAGAACATGTCGAAAAATATTCCACTGATAAAATAGACTGTTATCTCATAAAATTGCAACTGAACAAACGTGGGCAATGCGTCTACGGATATTTATTCTATCCGAAAAAAGAAGGAAAGTTTCCGGTTGTCTTGTGCCCTCCGGGAGCAGGCATCAAAACTATCAAAGAACCTCTACGTCATAAATATTATGCGGAGCAAGGATGCATCCGTTTTGAATTCGAGATACACGGCCTGAATCCGGAAATGACTGATGAAGAATTTAAAGAAATCAGCAACGCTTTCAATGGCAGAGAAAACGGCTATCTGACCAATGGGCTCGACAGTCGTGATAATTATTATATGAAACGGGTATATCTGGCCTGTGTACGCGGTATCGACTTTCTAACTTCCCTGCCGGAATGGGATGGCAAAAATGTAATTGCACAAGGAGGTAGTCAGGGAGGCGCCCTGGCATTAATCACCGCCGGACTGGATGAACGGGTGACAGCTTGTGTCGCCAATCATCCTGCATTAAGCGATATGGCAGGCTATAAAGCCGGACGTGCCGGTGGATATCCTCATTTCTTTAGAAATTCGGTGGATATGGATACCCCCGAAAAAATAAAGACAATGGCCTATTATGATGTAGTGAACTTTGCTAAATTGATAAAAGCAGACACCTATATAACATGGGGATTCAATGATGACACCTGTCCTCCAACCACCAGTTATATTGTATACAATGTACTAAACTGTCCGAAAGAAGCCCTAATTACTCCTATTAATGAGCATTGGACCTCTAACGATACGGAGTATGGACATCTGCTTTGGATAAAGAAGCATTTAAAATAAAGAATCAATCATTCCATCTGGATACGGGCAACTCTTTCTTCCCGTAACCTTTCTTCCAGGCATACGCTTTTCTCTTTCGGAGATAAAGCGTATCACCGCTATGCTTTATCGCCTCCCAATTAAATATTGAATGGTGGTAGATGATCTTTTCAAACCAATAAAGGAGGTCATAAGTTATGAATGGTAGTATCATACACCACCATGAAAACAGTAATGACAAAATCAACGCTGGTATCAGAGTCAGAGAAAAGCATTCCCAATATTGCTTTGCATGTATCCGTAACTCCATATCTTCCCAAACTTCCAGATATTTATACCGGGTAAAGAAAAACCAGCCTAACATAAAATAGTGTTTCTTTCCTTTTCCCAAGAACCACTTTGCTAAAAGACTATTATAAAAAATCATATTCACATTTTTTTTGTTGCATGTAGTCCTTTTATAACAGCAAAAGTAACCAAAGGTTCAATATTATAGTTTAGTATAACAGTCATTATACAGTATTCTCCCCTAAAGAATCCTATTCAAATATTGTTTATTTTGTGTTCTCTTGCCTTACTACAACAAAAGGTAATTCATATTTTCTGCAAAGAAAGTACAAATAACGAATATATCCTAATTTTTCTACTTAATATTTAAAGCTACTACCTCCCAAAAATTCGCGCAGTAAGGACGTAGGCGGAATCTCCTTATCCTGTACAGGAACAAAATATTTGATAAACTTAAGTAACCGGTATGCTTCGCAATATTCAGGACAGTTGCGCGGTACACCCATCAGAATAGGTTCGGCATGCAAACGGAGTACTGCAAACTCAAAAAGCAACGCTGAATTAAACATTACGTCGGCATTCTCCTGATAGGGAAAAATCCATTTATCTTCACCGGCACGTACACTCGGCCAGCGTGATATCGTTTCACGTGCCGAATATCCCCGATAATTGAAGTCACGGATAATACGACGCAACAGACGGTTGTCAGTTGTCGGAATCCAGTTATGGTCATCCAAAGAGATGGTGGTCAATGCCGAAACATAAATCTTGAATTTCCGTTCAGCCGGTATATGCGGCGTCAGTTCCGGGTTCAGGGCATGAATACCTTCCAGAATCAGAATCGTATTATCTTCTATTTTCAGTTTATCACCTTTATACTCCTTCTTGCCAAGGGAGAAATTAAAACGAGGCAGTTCGACCTCTTCACCGCGCAGGAGTGCCTGCAACTGTTGATTGAACAGTTCCAAATCAAGTGCATACAGTGATTCATAATCATAATTTCCGTTTTCATCCAGAGGAGTCTCTTCACGATCCACAAAGTAATTATCTAAAGAGATCGGGAATGGTTTCAGTCCATTGGTCATTAGCTGGATAGAAAGCCGTTTGCTGAAAGTTGTCTTTCCCGAAGAGGATGGTCCGGCAATCAATACCAGTTTTACCCGGTTACCGTTTTCACCACGATGGAATATGGTATCGGCTATCTGGGCTATTTTCTTCTCCTGCAGTGCTTCTGCAACATTTATCAGATCGGTTGCATGTCCCTCTTCACAGGCCAGATTAAAATCCCCGGCATTGTTAAGCCCCATGATATAACTCCAGTTCAGATATTCTTTAAAGACATCCAGCATTTTTTCCTGCTTCACTACATCTTCAAGCACATTCGGGTTTTCCCGACTCGGAATCCGAAGGAGCAATCCATCGTAATATTTCACGATATCGAATAATTTAAGATATCCGGTACTGGGTAGCAGATTCCCATAATAATAATCAATGGTATCACCCAATGTATAATAATAGGTATAGAGCGAACCGGAAGTTTCCAGTAATCTCACTTTATCATTCATTCCCCGTTCGCTGAAAACACGCACAGCTTCAGCCGTATGACATTCGATGCGATGATAGGAAATATTCTCCGCGATAATCTCCTGCATCCGTTGCTTGATGCGTGTCACATCTTCCAGTTCGATGGGACGGCCAATCCGTAAATTGCAGAAATAGCCTTTTGAAACAGGATGTTCTACAAACAATTTTCCGTCGGGAAACAGTTCCGTGACAGCCTTAAACAAGACAAAACAAAGCGAACGGACATACGTACGCATACCGGACTGATCTCTCACATCCAAAAACTCTACATCCTTATTATTATAAACTCTGAAGTTCAGTCCCTCGGAGCGATTATTGACCTTGGCACTTACTACTTGATAAGGAAAATTAAGATTAAAACCGTAATAAATATCCAAAAGTGAGCTTCCGATAGGGAATTCTTTGGAAATATTGTTATTTTTGCAACATATTTGTAACATCTGTTTCATCGAGTTCGTTAAAAGGTGAATAATTTGGGACTAATATACTTATAATCAGATAGAGAACAAATAACCATTAAAAATATTATAGATGGAATATTCTTTTTATGATTTTTTAAAGCTCATAGGCTCATTAGGACTCTTCCTTTACGGAATGAAGATTATGAGCGAGGGCTTACAAAAGGTCGCGGGTGACAGATTGCGAAGTATTCTAACGGCAATGACTACCAATCGGGTAACGGGAGTTTTAACAGGAGTGTTGATAACAGCTCTTATCCAGTCTTCTTCAGCAACGACAGTGATGGTCGTAAGTTTCGTAAACGCCGGATTGCTCACACTTGCCGAATCCATCAGCGTTATTATGGGTGCTAATATCGGTACTACCGTGACTGCCTGGATCATTTCAATTTTCGGATTTAAGGTTGATATGGCTGCCTTCGCTCTTCCGCTCTTAGCCATCGCCCTCCCGCTCATCTTCTCCGGCAAAAGCAACCGCAAGTCCATCGGTGAATTCATTTTCGGTTTTTCTTTCCTCTTCATGGGACTTTCTTACCTGAA
>ERZ791822.1444-NODE-1444-length-10696-cov-12.774457_pt1 | contig 10696 bp, 9 predicted proteins | sample MGYA00510299_ERZ791822 | MGnify/ENA primary metagenome ERZ791822 (study PRJEB30046, sample SAMN00791945) | human gut metagenome | study: EMG produced TPA metagenomics assembly of the A metagenome-wide association study of gut microbiota in type 2...
CTGTCGATACGATCCATACGCGGCCGCCCTGCGCCCGGAACTGCCTGCAGAACTCCCACAGCGGGCGGTTGAGCCGCACGGTGTCGAAGAACGCGGGGTAGAGCGCGATCTTGCGCAGCCGCAGCCGCTCGCGCTCTGCGGGGTCGGCGATGCCGTAACGGGTCAGGAACTCGTTGCACCGCATGCCGAAATACTTTGCCGCATACTCCTCCTCGGTGAGCGCATAGCCCGCCTCGCGCAGTGTGGCCACATAGGCCAGCGTATTGGCGCGCCGCGTGTCGGCCAGCGTGCCGTCGAAGTCGAGCAGGATGAGTCGGATTTGCATGACGGGCTACTTTTTCCCGGCCAGTTCGTAACTGCGGGCGATCAGCGGGGCGATTTCCCCGAAGGGTACGCTGCCGTCCAGCCGTACGGTGAGCCACGTGCGTTTGTTCATATGGTAACCGGGGAAATAATGTTCGAAGTCCAGCGACCGCGCCATGGTCTCCGCATCGGCCCGGATGTCGAGAATCTCTGTCCGCTCCTCGTCCGCGAGGCCGAGTTTGCCGGCCTGCACCGTCAATATCACGGCATACCATTTGGCGTTGTCCTGCCGCCGGAAAACGGCGTAGTCCGGGAATTTCTCCCAGAGGAACTCCGGTTCGCCGCCCCATGAGGCACGGATATGGCGGATTGTGCGGAGCGTTTCTTCGCTGCGGAAAATTTCTTCGCGCGCAAAGCCGAAATCCTTTGTCCAGTCGCTTCCCATCTCCTTTGTTTTTAGTCGAACGACTGCATGCCCGACTGCGCGATGCGCATCAGGCGCTGGTATTCGGTGGGGGTGAGTTCCATGAAGAAGTAGTGGATCGGATCGACGCGCATCCCGTTCAGCCGCACTTCGTAGTGGAGGTGGGGCGAGAGCGAAAGGCCCGTGTCGCCCGAGAGGGCGATGATCTCGCCGCGGCTCACGCGCTGTCCCTTGCGGACGTTGATCTTCGAGAGGTGGCTGTACGAAGTCTCGTAACCGTTGCCGTGGTCGATCACGACCGTCTGCCCCGACGTGGAGTTGCGCAGCGCCACGTCGCGCACCACGCCGTCGGCCGTGGCGAAGACGCGCGACCCCTCGGGGATGGTGTAGTCCACGCCCTGGTGCGATTGCAGGGTCTTGTAGAAGGGGTGTATGCGCATGCCGTACGAGGCCGTGAGCAGCGTCAACTGCTTGTTTATCACGGGCTGGATGGCCGGGATGTTGTTGCAGCCGCTGCCCGCCGAGTCGATGAGCGCCTGCAGGTCGAGGTACGAGGCGTTCAGCTCGTCGAGCCGCTTCTCCATGTCGGCGACCCGTTCGCGCAGTTCGAGCTTGAGCCGCCGCGACGAACGGTTGAAGATGTTTTCGTAGGTGACGGCCTGTCGGCGTTCGTATTCCGAATCGAAGTCGTAGGGATCCGATTCGAAGAGGATGCGGAAGACGTTGCGGTCGCGCTCGGAGAGGTTGTGCATGACGGTCGTCAGCGAGTCGTACCGCTGGGTGAGGGCGGCGTATTCGCGGCGCAGGCGGTCGGTCGAGTGTTTGAGCTCGTACTCCACGGGGGTGTCGAAGAAAAGCGAGAACCCGACGTAGTAGAGCACGGCGACCCCGGCCCACACGAAAAAGTGCACCGTCGCGCGTATGATGTTCTGTTTGCGGCGCTTACGCCTGCGGAGCCGCTCCAGGTCTTTCTTTCCTGCCATCTCAGAGCTTTTCGAAGTTCGTATCGCGCATGTTCTCCATGAGTGCGTCGTATTCCGCGGCGGTCATGTTGCGGTTGAAATAGTTGATCGGGTTCACCGGCATGCCCTTGTGGATCACCTCGTAGTGGAGGTGGGGGCCCGAGGAGATGCCCGTGTTGCCCGTTTCGGCGATGACCTGCCCGCGGGCGACCCGTTCGCCCGGCTGCACGAGGACTTTGCTCAGGTGTGCGTAGCGGGTCTTGTAGCCGAATTCGTGGTTCAGCAGCACCATGTGTCCGTAGCCGCCGTTGCCCCCCGAGGAGGCGACCTCCACCACGGCGTCGCCCGTGGCGTAGACCGGCGTGCCGCGGTCGCAGCCCAGGTCGATGCCCTTGTGGGGGCGGATATACCCCAGCACGGGGTGCATCCGGCGCAGGTTGAAGGCGCCGATATGGTCGTTGTGCAGCGCCGAGCGGTCGATGGGCCAGATGGCCGGGATCGCCGACGACATTTTCTCCTTGTCGCGGGCGAATGCCTGCAATTCGTCGAAGGACACCGATTCGAGGTAGAGTATGCGGGCCAGCGCGTCGAGCTGCTTCCAGGTGCCGACCATCAGCGGGGCGAAGTCGTCCCCGGCCATCGGGGCGTATTTGGTGTCGGGGTAGGGCTGCCACACGCCGTCGATCGACACCGTGTCGGTCGAGAAGAGCGAGCGGTAGACGTAGTTGTCGCGGTGGCGGATTTCGTCCACGCGCCGCTGCGAGGTGCGTATGCGGTCTTGCAGGATGCGGTACTTGATGACCAGGTCGCGGTTGTCGCGGATGATGCGGTACATCTTGGGGGTGTAGAAGAAGTACGAGAAGAGCACGTTGGCGATCGAGACGAGGATGAAGCCGATCAGTATTTTCCGGATCAGGCGGTAGGTGCGCAGGCGGAAAGGCGCCGAGACCACGTCGCGCGTCAGCGCCTGCGCTTCCTGTGTCAGCGCCTGCGTGTCGAATCTCTGCCCTTTTTGCTTCATTGCGGAAAAAACTCCGGTTAATAGGATGCAAATTTAACTTTAATTGTGTAATTTTGCAACCCGAAATCACAAACGTGGAAATCGGATAAAATCTTATATATGGAATCGAATAAAATTCGCCGGGCCTTTCTGGACTTCTTCGAGAGCAAGGGCCATGTGATCGTGCCCTCGGCACCGATGGTCGTCAAGGGGGATCCCACGCTGATGTTTACCAACGCGGGCATGAACCAGTTCAAGGATATCTTCCTGGGCAATGCGCCCCGCAAATATCCGCGTGCGGCCGACACCCAGAAGTGCCTGCGCGTTTCGGGCAAGCACAACGACCTGGAGGAGGTGGGGCATGACACCTACCACCATACGATGTTCGAGATGCTGGGCAACTGGTCTTACGGCGATTACTTCAAGAAAGAGGCGATCGAATGGGCGTGGGAGCTGCTCCACGGCGTCTACAAACTTCCCGCCGACCGCATGTACGCCACGGTTTTCGAAGGCTCCGAGGAGGACGGCGTGCCCTTCGACCAGGAGGCCTACGACTACTGGAAGCAGTTTCTGCCCGAAGACCATATCATCCGCGGCAACAAGCACGACAATTTCTGGGAGATGGGCGAGACCGGCCCCTGCGGCCCCTGCTCGGAGATTCATTTCGACCTGCGCGACGAGGCGGAGATCGCCGCCAAGCCCGGGCGCGGGATGGTCAATGCGGGCCATCCGCAGGTGATCGAGATATGGAACCTCGTGTTCATGCAGTTCAACCGCAAGGCCAACGGCTCGCTGGAGGAGCTTCCGGCGCGCAACGTCGATACCGGCATGGGCTTCGAGCGCCTCTGCATGATCCTCCAGGGCAAGAAATCGAACTACGACACCGACGTGTTCCAGCCTACGATCCAGCGTATTTCGCAGCTTTCGGGCAAGACCTACGGCGCCGACGCGAAGTGTGACGTGGCGATGCGCGTCATCGCCGATCACCTGCGTGCCATCGCTTTCTCGATCGCCGACGGGCAGTTGCCGTCGAACGTCAAGGCCGGCTACGTCATCCGCCGCATCCTGCGCCGCGCCGTGCGCTACGGTTATACCTACCTCGGCTTCACGGAACCTACGATCTGCAAGCTCGTTGCGGGGCTCGTGGAGCAGATGGGGGGCCAGTTCCCCGAACTGAAGGCCCAGCAGGCGCTGATCGAAAAGGTCATCGAGGAGGAGGAGGCCTCGTTCCTGCGTACGCTGGCCACGGGCATCAGCCTGCTGGACGGCGTGGTCGAAAAGACCAAGAAAGAGGGCCGCGAACTGATCTCGGGCAAGGACGCCTTCGAGCTTTACGATACGTTCGGGTTCCCGATCGACCTGACGGAGCTCATCGCCCGCGAACAGGGCGTCGGCGTTGACCTCGCAGCCTTTGAAACCGAGTTGCAGGCGCAGAAGGAGCGTTCGCGCAACGCTGCGGCCGTCGATACCGACGACTGGGTGGAGTTGTTCCCCATTCGCGAGAGCGTCTTCACGGGCTACGACACGCTGACCGAGCGGGTGAAGATCGCCCGTTACCGCCGCGTGACCTCCAAAGGCAAGACCTCCTACCAGCTGGTCTTCGACCGCACGCCGTTCTACGGCAACTCGGGCGGTCAGATCGGTGACATCGGCTATATCGAGAATGCCAACGAGCGCATCGCCGTCGTGGCTACCGAAAAGGAAAACGGACTGATTATCCATATCGTCAAGGAGCTTCCCGAAAACCCTGCGGCCGAGTTCACGGCCGTCGTGGACGCTGCCAAACGCCAGGCCGCGGCCAACAACCATACCGCGACACACCTCATGCACGAGGCGCTGCGCAAGGTGCTGGGATCGCACGTCGAGCAAAAGGGTTCGATGGTGACGCCCGAGATCCTGCGCTTCGACTTTTCGCATTTCCAGAAGATGACTCCCGCCGAGCTGCGCCAGGTCGAGATGCTCGTCAACCGCGCCGTCCGCGCCAACTATCCGTTGGAGGAGAACCGCGAGGCCACCAAGGAGGAGGCCGAGAAATGCGGTGCCATGATGCTCTTCGGCGAGAAGTACGGCGACAAGGTGCGCATGGTGCGCTTCGGTACGTCGGTCGAGCTCTGCGGCGGTACGCACACCAGCGCTACGGGTAACATCGGGTTCTTCAAGATACTGACCGAGAGCGCCATTTCGGCCGGCGTGCGCCGCATCGAAGCCGTCACGGGCGAACAGGCCGAGAAGATCATCTACGCCGCCGAGGATACGATGCGCGACATCAGCGAATACCTCCACAACCCGCAGGTGCTGCAGGCCGTAAAGAAGATGTTCGAGAGCAACGAGACGCTTTCGAAGGAGGTCGAGGCCATGCGCCGCGAGCAGGTCGCACAGTGGGCCGAGAAGATCATCTCCTCGACGCCCGAGCGCCACGGGGTGCAGCTCATCGCCACGCAGACCGACCGTACGCCCGAGTTCGTCAAAGACCTGGCCTATAACCTGCGTGCCCGCTCCCCGAAACTGGTGTTCGTGCAGGGGTCGGTCAACGACGGCAAACCCATGCTGACGGTGATGCTCGGCGACGAGATCACGGCCCAGGGCGTGAACGCCGGTGCCGTGGTGCGCGAGGCTGCGAAACTGATGCAGGGCGGCGGCGGCGGACAGGCGTTCTTCGCCACGGCGGGCGGCAAGAACCCCGACGGGCTGCAGGCCGCCACCGACAAGGCCGTGGAGCTGATTATGGCCCAGGTAAAGTAAAAGAATAGTTAAAAACCGGATAATTATGAATAACAAGGTATTACTGATGATCCTCGACGGCTGGGGCAACGGCCGCCACGACAAGGCCGATGTCATTTCGACCGTCCATCCCGAATATATCTCGGCCATGACGGCGAAATATCCCCATGCCGAGCTGCGCACCGACGGCGAGAACGTCGGCCTGCCCGACGGCCAGATGGGCAACTCGGAGGTCGGGCACCTCAATATCGGCGCCGGCCGCGTGGTCTACCAGGATCTGGTGAAGATCAACCGCGCCTGCCGCGACAATTCGATCCTGGAGAACCCCGAGGTCAAGGCAGCGTTCGAACATGCCAAAAAGAACGGCGTGAACATGCATTTCATGGGCCTCGTGTCGGACGGCGGCGTGCACTCGTCGCTCGAGCACCTTTTCAAGCTGTGCGACATCTCGGCGGCCTACGGCCTCGAAAATACCTTCGTGCACTGCTTCATGGACGGCCGCGACACCGACCCGCACAGCGGCAAGGGGTTCGTCGCCGACCTCGAAAAGCACCTCGCAGCCACGACGGGCAAGATCGCCACGGTGATCGGGCGCTACTACGCGATGGATCGCGACAAGCGCTGGGAACGTGTCAAGGTTGCCTACGACGCGCTGGTCAGCGGCATCGGCGAGCGTTCGTCGGACATGGTCGAAGCCGTCCAGAAATCCTATGACGAGGGCGTTACGGACGAGTTCATCAAGCCTTTCGTGCGCATCGACGAGAACGGGCAGCCCGTCGGCATGATCCGCCCCAACGACGTGGTGGTCTTTTTCAACTACCGCAACGACCGCGCCAAGGAGCTGACCATCGTGCTGACGCAGGAGGACATGCCCGCCGAGGGGATGCACACCATGCCCCTCTACTATTGCTGCATGACCCCCTACGATGCCAAGTTCACGGGGCTGCACATCCTCTTCGACAAGGAGAACGTGCCCAACACCATCGGCGAGTTCGTTTCGAAGCAGGGCTTGCGGCAGCTGCGCATCGCCGAGACCGAGAAATATGCCCACGTGACGTTCTTCCTGAACGGCGGCCGCGAGGCGGAGTTCGCGGGCGAAGACCGCATCCTCGTCGCGTCGCCCAAGGTGGCCACCTACGACCTGCAACCCGAGATGAGCGCTCCGGAAGTCGCTGATAAACTGGTTGCTGCGCTCGGCGAGCGGAAGTTCGACTTTATCTGCCTGAATTTCGCCAACGGCGACATGGTCGGCCATACGGGCGTCTACGATGCCATCGTGAAGGCCGTGAAGGCCGTCGACGGGTGCGTCGCCAAAGTTGTCGAGGCTGCTAAGGAGAACGGTTACGAGGTCGTCATGATTGCCGACCACGGCAATGCCGACAACGCTGTCAATGCCGACGGTACGCCCAATACGGCGCATTCGCTCAACCCCGTGCCCATCGTGGTCGTTTCCGACCGTGTGAAGTCGGTGCACGACGGCATCCTGGCCGACGTCGCGCCGACGGTGCTCAAGTTGATGGGGCTGGAGCAGCCCGCCGAAATGACCGGCAAGGCGCTCGTGGAGATGAAATAACCGGAATCCCGGTAACTGAAAAATCCCGCTTCATTGGAGCGGGATTTTTTATTTCCTCCGGGAATGGCTCGCGTGCCTGTCCGGCGGGCACTATTATTCGTCGACCCTGTCGTTGAATTCCTTAACCCATGCCGGAAGGAGGCGCAGGGCATGCGACATCTGGTATTCGGTATTTGCCCGGCTGTTGGTGACGAATTCCATGGCCAGCGTAAAGACGTTCCTGTTCTCGTTTCGGGAGACCGAACATTTGCAGACGAACTTGTTCTGGTTTATGTCGTTGGCGATCTCCATCAGCTTGTCGTAGGGGGTGACGGTGCCGAAGTTCGCCAGCACTTCCACATAGGCATAATCCTCGTTTTCGATCTGTTTTACGATAATGTTGTAGAGGATTCCCTGGATTTTGAACTCGATGTCCGAGTCCTTGTCCAGGGCCGGGGCATAGCCTTCGTGTTTGAGGTAGGCGAAAATGTCGTTCCGGACGGTCTGCTGGGCAAAGAGCGTCGGGATGCCGGCGAGCAGCAGGAGCAGGGTGAGTGTGAATTTTTTCATATCGGGTTGTTAAGGGTTGTCTCGAACAAAGATAATGAAAATTCCGGCTCTTTGCCGGCATCACGGTTTGAAAAATTATCCCCCGCGTCGGGGGAAATAACAGGAGCTCCGGATGTTGTGAAGGGATTTTCGGGACAGTGTTTGCGGAGATCGGATTCTTTTTCTACTAAAAAATTAGTAGTTTTGGGAAAATCGTTATCTTTGCTTCTGACAACCAAAAACACGTTCCCATGAAACGACTCTCCGTCCTTTTGTCTGCCTTCGTTTTCCTTGTGTTTCCGCTCTTTGCGCAGTCCGGCTTCCGGACGGGCGCCAAAGTTCCTGCCATTACGGTCGAGATGCTCGACGGCCGGGAGGTCAAAATCTCGAAATGCCGGGGCGACGTAGTGCTTTTGTCCTTTTGGGCTACCTGGTGCAAACCCTGCCTGCGCGAGCTCAACGAGATGCCGGAGAAGATACTCCGGCGTTTCGAGGGCCGCAAATTCACGATGATTGCCATCGCAAAGGGCGAACCCCGCGAGCGGGTTGCGGAGAAGGTTGCCCAGCTGCGCAAGCAGGGCGTGGTCTTCCCCGTCGGGCTCGACCCCTATGAAAAGATTTCGCAGCTGCTTGGCGACGAGCGTATTCCGCAACTGGTAATAATCGGGCCCGACACCAGGGTGCGTTATCACGAAGTGGGGTATACGCCCGAACGGCTGGATGAAGCGGCTGAAATTATCGAAAAACTTTTAAACGAGCAGCCATGAAACACATGAAACATCTGTTTATCGCACTTGCGGCCGGTTTCGCCGCAACTTTCGCCGCAGCCCAGATTCCGATGCCGGCCTGGGAACTCTCCGAGGCCGTTGAGCGGCAGAGCGGCGTAATGAACTACACCAACGAAAAATTCGACTTCCGCCGTCTGCCCATGCATCGCAGCATCTCGGAATTTCTCCACCCGGGCGATACCGTGCAGTACCGGACGTTCCTTTTCGACGTCACTGTCTGCGACGCCGGGGGCCCGGTCTCGCAACTGCGCTTCCAGAGTGACCCGCAGGTCGTGCGCAAAGAAGCGGATACGGTCACTTTCGTCGCTGCGGACAATGCGTGGCTGCAAGTCGTCGCTCTTGCACACCTGCCCCTCGACGCATCGGACGAGCTGGTTCGGCATGCGGTGGATTCGCTGAAGGACATCCGCACGATTACCGACGGCATGGACATTCTCCCGGCCAAACAGTGCGGGATGTCCTATGCCCTGCAGTACCTTTTCGGCAGGGCGGGAATCGACGCGGAACCGCTGCTGTCTTGGCAAACCTACCTGTCGAGCGACAAGGCTGCCGAGCTGCTCGGCTATTGCTGCGAACCTGTCCGGAAGATGCGTATCGGCGGGGATATTGAGCGTTTTGCCCGCAAGGCTGAATTTTCGGACGAGTATATCTACCTGCTGGAGGGAAACGGGGAGCGGAAGATGCCGGTCGCCTTTTTCTGCAGCGACGGTAAATTTTGGGCGAAAATCGGCCCCTGTCAGTATCTTTCGTTCGATTCGGTCATCTCCGTCTGGCGCCACGATAAGAAGACGACGCATGTCGGCGTATACCGGCTGAAAGGGAAGTTCCGGTAGTGCGGAAACCCGCTCCGCTCAATACCCGGATGCAGGAGCGTACAGTGTGACCGCATCCCGGCGTCTCCCATATGGAGATGGGATGTCCCGCCCCGGATAATTTTCCCAAAGTACGGCCCTGCGGGAACGGAACGGCTGTTCAGAACAGCGACCCCTGTTCGGGCAGGGTGGGGGCGTAGAACCGCATCCGGGTTTCGAGCCCCAGTTTCGCGCACAGGTTCCGGAACGTGTCGTCCAACTTCCGGTAACTGGGGCTGAAGCATTCGTAGCGGTTGCCGAAACAGGCTTCGTAGCGTGCTTTCAGCCCGGGGAATTCCCGGTCGAGGGTTGCGTGGAAATGCTCTCGCGACCCGCTGCGGAGCGTTACGCCGAACATCGGGAGGATATACGATGCCCCCGCGTCCTTGGCCCGGCGGACGATGGCTTCGACATTTTCCCGCGTGTCGTTGATCAGCGGCAGTAGCGGCATCATCGTGACACCCGTATAAATGCCCTTGGCAGCCAGTGCCGCCATTGCGCGGAACCGCTCCGAAGAGGCCGGGGCGCCGGGTTCCGTGCGGACGCTGAGCGCGTCGTCGGCACAGGTCACGGTGAAACTCACCGCCGCGTAGGTGGCGGAAATTTCCTGCAGGATGTCGGCGTCGCGCTCGGCCAGGGAGCTCTTGGTGATGACATGCACCGGGAAGCGCTCGTCGGCGATCATGCCCAGTGCCCGGCGGGTTAGCCGCAGCTCGCGCTCGACGGGCATGTAAGGGTCGTTCATCGACCCCGTGCCGATCGTGGCGCGTTTTTTCCGCCGGGCACGCAGCTCGGCGGGCAGCAATTCCAGTGCGTTGCGCTTCACGGCTATCTGGGCGATGTCCCCGATCCCATAGCAGTCGCTGCGCGTGTCGCAGTAGATGCACCCGTGCTGGCATCCCCGGTAGAGGTTCATGTTGTAGGCGATGCCGAACCACCGATCGGCCGTCCGCAGCTTCGAGAGGATCGTTTTGGTTTCGATATACCGCATGGGCGGGTCAGTAGAGCTCGATGAACTCGTAGGTGTTGCCTACGGCCGCCAGGTAACGCAGGAACTCCTCACGGGAGATCACCACCGTCGACCGGTTGTCGTTGGGGTGGAACGAGTAGGCCGGCAGCCGTTGCAGGCTGGCGTCGAGGAACAGGTGCACGTGCCTGGCCGGGTCGTTGATCAGCCCGAAGGGCGACACCGAACCGGGACGCAACCCCAGCCAGCGCTCCATGCGCTGCTCCGAAGCGAACGACAGTTTGCCCTGCCTCAGGCGGTGTTCCAGGTCGTGGATGGCCAGGTTCCGTTCGCAGTCGAAACATACGAGGTAGTGGCGGTTGCCTTTGTGGTTGCGGAAAAAGAGGTTCTTGCAGTGCTTCGATCCGTCGTCGCGCCAGTAGCGGCGTGCGGCCTCGATGGTCGGTGCCTCGGGGTGTTCGTACCACGTGTAGGCGATGCCGCGGGCGTCGAGCCAGCCGAAAACCCGCTGCCGGCGTTCGTCCGGCGTCGGGGCGGCCCAGGATGCCCTATGAAAAAGGCGGCTTCTCCGGCGAGTTG
>ERZ791822.1447-NODE-1447-length-10682-cov-5.615225_pt1 | contig 10682 bp, 5 predicted proteins | sample MGYA00510299_ERZ791822 | MGnify/ENA primary metagenome ERZ791822 (study PRJEB30046, sample SAMN00791945) | human gut metagenome | study: EMG produced TPA metagenomics assembly of the A metagenome-wide association study of gut microbiota in type 2...
TAGCAGGTGGGTTATGCTCTCATCACTTTGTGCTACCAACGTCCTTATAAATAAGGGAGGTCTGCATTCCCGTTTCAAAGAAGTCAAATCCCTAAAAAAACGTGTTCGGGTTACTAAAGCTGACGGTTGTCGAGAAGGGCAGATTCTATAAATTATTATTACTGCTCTGGCTCAAAATATTCAACGTCAAATTTTTCCTCAATCTTTTGCATAAGTATATCGGAAATTTGCTCGTATTCCATTTCATCTTCAATTTCAACAAGATATTCGTCGCCGTTGTCGTCAGTTTCAACCTTGAGGGTAATTACCTCATAGTCGCCGTCAACAATGTCCTCGTCAGTCTCATTATATTTTGTAATGGCAACATAAACATCGTTGTCAGTTTCATATCTTTCCAATAGTTCAAAAAGAAGCTCGTTGCCGTCATCATCAGTTACGCTGATAATGTCAGGCTCATAATATTCTTCGTTTTCAGCCATAAATTAACCTCCTAAATCAAATTACCTATAATATTATATAATAGTAAATAATAGAATTTTGAAATACACATACGGAGGTAGAATAAGTGAAATTATATGAAAATGGTGCTTACCTTTTAAACGGTAAGGAAGTAATAATTGATGGACCTAAGGCTCAGGCAGCTGTCAAAAGCAAGACCGGCATGGACATCGATAAACAGACAGCTAAGCAGGAGACAATTGCTTACGGTATTTTAAAGGAGCACAATACATCCGGCAATATGGACAAGCTTCAGATTAAGTTTGATAAGCTTACATCGCATGATATCACATTTGTAGGTATCATCCAGACAGCACGAGCTTCAGGACTTGAGAAATTCCCTATCCCGTATGTACTTACAAACTGTCACAACAGCCTTTGTGCAGTTGGTGGAACAATCAATGAGGATGACCACATGTTTGGTCTCACATGTGCAAAGAAGTACGGTGGAATCTATGTACCACCTCATCAGGCAGTTATCCATCAGTTTGCACGAGAGATGCTTGCCGGCGGTGGAAAAATGATACTTGGCTCTGATTCACATACACGCTATGGTGCACTTGGTACTATGGCAGTCGGCGAGGGTGGACCTGAGCTTGTTAAGCAGCTTCTTGAACAGACATATGATATTGATATGCCTGAGGTAGTAGGTATTTATCTGACAGGAGAGCCAATCAAGGGCGTTGGACCACAGGATGTCGCACTTGCAATTATCGGAGAGGTATTCGGAAACGGCTTCGTAAAGAACAAAGTTATGGAGTTTGTAGGACCGGGTGTTTCTAATCTGAGCGTTGATTTCCGTATAGGTGTCGATGTTATGACAACAGAGACTACATGTCTTTCTTCTATCTGGAGAACAGATGACAAGGTTAAGGAGTTCTTTGAGATTCACGGTAGGGCTGAGGACCACAAGGAGCTTAATCCGGGTGAGGTGGCTTACTACGACAGATTTATTGAGATTGATTTAAGCCAGATCCGCCCAATGATAGCTATGCCATTCCACCCAAGCAATACCTACACTATCGATGAGCTCAATGCAAACCTCATGGATATTCTCGATGACTGCGAGAAGAGAGCTGAGGTAAGCTTTGATGGCAAGGTGAAGCTTGATTTAAAGAGTAAAGTAAGAGACGGAAAACTGTATGTTGACCAGGGAATCATCGCAGGCTGTGCAGGCGGTGGATTTGAGAATATCTGCGATGCGGCTGACATATTAAACGGACATTCAATCGGAGCAGACGAGTTTACACTGAGTGTTTACCCGGCATCTACTCCAATATACATGGAGCTTGTGAAAAACGGAGCTGTAGCAAAGCTTCTTGAGACAGGTGCAATCGTAAAGACTGCTTTCTGCGGACCTTGCTTTGGTGCAGGAGATACACCTGCCAACAACGCATTCTCTATCCGTCATTCAACAAGAAACTTCCCTAACAGAGAGGGTTCTAAGGTACAGAACGGACAGATCAGCTCAGTGGCACTCATGGATGCACGTTCAATCGCTGCAACAGCAGCAAACAAGGGCTTCCTTACATCAGCAGCGGATATTGATGTCAACTTTACAAAGCCAAAATATTTCTTTGACAAGACTATATATGAGAACCGTGTATTTGACAGCCATGGAGTGGCAGATCCTTCAGTTGAAATCCAGTTCGGACCAAACATCAAGGACTGGCCGGCAATGAGCGCGCTTCCTGAGAATATGCTCCTTAAGGTGGTTTCAGAGATTCATGATCCTGTTACTACAACAGATGAGCTCATTCCTTCAGGAGAGACATCATCATATCGTTCAAACCCTCTTGGACTTGCAGAGTTCGCACTTTCAAGAAAGGATCCTGAGTATGTAGGCAGAGCAAAGGAAATCCAGAAGGCCCAGAAGGCTATAGAGAGTGGTGAGTGCGCAGGAAAGGCTGTTCCTGAGGTTGCTGAAATCATGGGAGTAGTAAAGAAAAAATTCCCTGAGGCAAGCCATGAGAATATGGGCTTCGGAAGCACAATTTTTGCTGTTAAGCCGGGTGATGGCTCAGCAAGAGAGCAGGCTGCCAGCTGCCAGAAGGTACTCGGAGGCTGGGCAAATATCGCAAACGAGTATGCCACAAAGAGATACCGTTCAAACCTTATCAACTGGGGAATGCTTCCATTCATCATCGATGAGGGAGAGCTTCCGTTCCACAACCTCGACTATATCTTCCTTCCGGGAATCAAGAAGGAAATCGAGGATGCAAAGACGGAGTTTGAGGCATATGTTGTCAAGGATGGTGAATTAAAGCCATTTACACTGAAGATGGGTGAACTCACAGATGATGAAAGAGAGATAATATTAAAGGGATGTCTCATCAACTATAACCGTAAATAAGGAGAGTTTAATCCGATGGAAGAAACCGGAAAAGCTGGTAAAAAATCAAACATTGAGATAAATGAAGATAAGGGTGCGAAGCAGAATTCGCACCCGGGGCGTGAGGAATGGCCACATCTGATCAGAATAGGTGTCATGGTATTTGTCACGTTTGCAGTCAGTATACTGTTTTTCTTTGCACTGTACAGATTTGAGGGCTTTGCAGGCATATGGAGCAAGCTGCTTGCAGCAGCAATGCCTATTATAATGGGACTTGTGCTTGCATACCTGATGAATCCTGTCATGTTGTGGCTGGAAAGATGCTTTAAAAAGCTTCTTTCCAAAAAGATAAAAAGCGAAAGCAAGCTGCGAAAGGTTTCAAGAGCTCTTGCAATCACAGGCTCGGTTATTATTCTTGTAGCGATTATTTCGCTCCTCATTGCGGCTATTGTGCCTTCTGTCATAGCAAGTATATCAGGACTTATGAAGACACTGCCAAAAGATGTTGCGGCATTCATCAACATGATAAAGAACGGCAATTTCGGGGACAGCAAAATTGCTGAGCTCGCGAGCACAGGTTTACAGGATGCAACCGACTACATTGAGAATTATGCCACAGAAAAACTGATTCCTGAGGCACAGAAGTATGTTGCACAGATTACAACCGGTGTGATTTCGGTAGTCAGAGGCTTACTCAATTTCATTATCGGAATAATCGTGATGGTCTATGTGATGAGTATTCAGGAGACTCTCGCAGGACAGAGCAAAAAGATAATATATGCTGTCTGCAAGCCAAAGACAGGCAATATCATCATTGAGACGATCAGAAAGACAAATGAGATTTTTGGAGGCTTCATAAGCGGTAAGATTATAGATTCACTGATTATCGGAGTGATTGCATATTTCGGATGTCTGATTTTAAGGATTCCATCATCGGTGCTCGTTGCAGTGATTATCGGCGTCACAAATGTGATTCCGGTATTCGGACCGTTTATCGGTGCAATTCCATCGTTACTCATAGTGGTAATTCAGAGTCCGTGGCATGCGCTTTATCTTCTGATATTTATTGTCGTGCTGCAGCAGGTGGATGGCAATATAATAGGGCCTAAGATACTTGGCTCATCTACCGGTCTTTCGACCTTCTGGGTTATGTTTGCCATACTAATCGGCGGAGGAATGTTTGGTTTTCTTGGAATGTTACTTGGTGTTCCGACCTTTGCTGTGATATACTATATTGTGAGAAGAGTTGTTAATTATGCTCTCAGGAAAAAGAAGCTTCCTGAGGACACAAGGGATTATACAAAGACAACAGGTGTAGATACAAAAAATAATAAGCTTAAATACGAGTAGGTGAAATAAGTGGATAAATACGAATACAATCTCAAGCTGGATCAGATAAAAGCCCTAAGCGCCGAGGAGGGCTATATGAGCGCAGCAGAGATTGCAGATAGCATAAATTGGAATAAAATTAAAAATGTAAATACACTCGTTAAAATCGGCGAAATCTACGAGAAGGCCGAAAGATACCAGGATGCAAGGGATATACTTTTAATGGCCTATGACCGTTCACCAATCGGCAGGATGATCATATACAGACTGGCTGAGGTCGCCATCAAGATGGGTGATTATGATGCTGCTACAGAGTATTATGATGAGTTTGTTGAGATAGCGCCTCATGATGATATGAAGTATGTATTAAGATATGCCATCAAAAAAGGGCAGGGAGCTTCATTTGATGAGCTTATCACTATTCTTGAAGAGTACAAGGATGAAGAATACACTGAGGAGTGGGCATATGAGCTTGCATATCTATACCACAAGGCCGGAAAAGCCGATAAGTGTATAGATGCCTGCGATGAGCTCATTCTGTGGTTCGGAGACGGACCATATGTGGAGCGTGCGCTGGAGCTTAAGATGCTTTATCAGCCACTTACCAAGGCTCAGGAGGAAAAGTACAGACGATTCAAGGCAGAGAAGGAAAAGCCGGCTAAGATAAAGGATGAGGCTGAGGTCACTGAGATAGGTGCCATGGAGATGGTAAAGGGCGGAGAGATAGTGCATGATGACGTAACTATTCCGCAGATTACTGTAAATCAGGAGAAGTTCAATACTGTAAATTTACAGCAGGAGATTGCCAAGGGTATGCAGCAGATCATGGAGGCCAAGGGCAAGAATGAAGTTGCTGATACGATGGATACCATCAAAAAGATAGTTGAGGATATTCCTTATCTCAAGCTCGAAAAGGAGCAGGAAGAGTATGTACAGCAGCCGGAAGAGACAGAGCATATCGCTACAGATGAAGAGATAGATGGTTCACTTAAGTTGAATTTCAAGGAGCTTTTGGGTGAAGACGCTGACGGACAGATGTCTATGGTCATGAGTGAAAAGACTCAGCTTGAGCATCAGATTACAGGACAGATGTCTATACAGGATGTGCTTGAAGAATGGGAAAAAACCAGACATGCGGCTGAAATTGCACTTAAAGAGGCTGAGCAGCAGAAGCTTGAGTCAGCTAAGGCAAGAGCACTTCAGGAGGCAGGAGACATCATGGAGAGACTAAATGATGTCATTCCAAAGCTGGATGCAGGTGTCACTCCGAAGGAACTTCTTGAGGAGGAGTATTTGAAGGTGCCGGTTGATATTATAGAGCAGAAAGCTGCCGTGAAGGAGCCTGAAGAAGAGCAGAAACCGGATATGCAGGAGCTTTATGCAGATGAGACTGTGGATGAAGTACAGGAGCCGCAGGAAGCACCGGAAGATACTATAGACGAAGCACAGGAGCCGCAGGAAGCACCGGAAGATACTATAGACGAAGCACAGGAGTCGCAGGAAGTACCTGAAGATACTATAGACGAAGCACAGGAGTCGCAGGAAGTACCTGAAGATACTGCAGATGAAGTCAAGGAACCGGTTGGAGAGCCGGAGGATATAATTATGGCAGAGGAGTCTGAGAAAGACGAGATACTCACGCAGCCGACTACCATGATGCCTGAAATAACAGATGATATGTTAAATGCCGATGATGATACATCAGATGATGAGGCTTCACAGGAGAAAGAAAACGTTTCTGAGAAGAGAGATTTTGATCATGTGACATCATTTATCGAGCAGGAAATAGCCAAGATGACAGCAAAGAATCCGGGACTGGAGAAGAAGCTGGATATGGCTAAGACAAGAAAAATGCCGGATATTTCATTGCCGGAGGATTTAGACAGCGAAGAAGATGACTCGAAATTGAAAGAAACAAAACATATAAAAGAGCTTACAAGCGAACAGAAGGCTATATTTTCATATTTTATACCGGTAAAGGGTATGGAGGATCAGATTTGCAAGGCATATAATGCAGTGCTTGATCATTTCAACAGGAAAGAAAACGCATCCACAGGCAACCTCATTATACAGGGAGAGCAGGGCTGTGGAAAGACAATGCTTGCTACAAGCTTCATAAAGGTATTACAAAAAGATGGTGAACAGCTTACAGGAAAGATGGGCAAGATTGATGCTGCCGCACTCAATAAAAAGGATGTACAGCAGGTAGTCAGAAAGATAACAGGAGGCTGTCTCATCATAGAAAGAGCCGGTGATATCGACCGCAGTATAGCGGCACAGCTATCATTTTTGATGGAGCATGATATTACAGGAACACTCTATATACTTGAGGATACATCAAAGGGTATAAAGAAGGCACTCTCAATGGATGAGGGCTTTGCATCCAAGTTCACGGAAAAGATATCGGTTCCTATTTTTACAAATGATGAACTCGTATTGTTTGCCAAATCGTACTCTGCAGAGCTTGGGTACAAGATAGATGAGATGGCTATTCTTGCATTGCATAACAGAATCAGCAATATTGAGAGGATAGACCAGGCTACCACTCTGACAGAGGTCAAGGACATAATTGACGAGGCCATAGACAGGGAGGCTCACAGCGGACTTAAGAAGGCTATAAGTATTCTGACAGCCAGGCGATATACAGATGATGACCGAATTGTACTTAAAGAGGATCATTTCAGGGAAAAATAAATACTTATGGGGGTATATATATGTGTAATTTTACAGCAATGGATTGTTACCTGTTTGGTCAGGCAACACACTATGATATCTACAAGAAGATGGGCGCTCACTTAGCTGAGCGCAAAGGAAAAAAAGGAGTGTGCTTTGACGTCTGGGCGCCACATGCGAGGGAAGTATACGTGTTTGGTGAGTTTAACGACTGGAATGAGACCAGTCATGAGATGAAGCGCGTAGAGCCGGAAACCATGGGAGTGTATGAGCTTTTTGTACCTGGAGCGCAAAAGGGTCAGATGTATAAGTTTATTATAGTCACTGAACAGGGTGACAAGCTGTACAAGGCGGATCCATACGCAAACTACGCAGAGCTTCGTCCGGGAACAGCGTCAATCATCACAGATATCGAGCACTTCACATGGACTGACAAAGAGTGGATGGATAAGAGAGCAGCAAAGTCAGATGCTGATGTATATTCTTCACCTATGGCTATATATGAGTGCCATCCGGGCTCATGGATGAGACATCCGGGCAGGGATGATGAGGGCTTTTATACATACAGGGAGCTTGCAAAATCACTCATATCCTATGTAAAAACTATGGGATATACACATATTGAGCTTATGGGTATTTCAGAGTATCCGTTTGATGGCTCATGGGGATATCAGGTGACAGGCTACTATGCACCTACATCGAGGTATGGAGAGCCTGAGGATTTTGCATACTTTGTTGATCAGTGCCATAAAAATAATATTGGAGTAATCCTCGACTGGGTACCTGCACATTTCCCAAAGGATGCGCATGGACTTGCCAATTTCGACGGAACAGCCACATATGAGTATGCAGACCCAAGAAAGGGAGAGCATCCTGACTGGGGCACAAAGATATTTGACTACGGTAAGAATGAAGTAAAGAACTTCCTTATCGGAAGTGCATTGATGTGGATAGAAAATTACCACGTAGACGGACTCCGTGTGGATGCAGTTGCGTCAATGCTTTATCTTGACTATGGAAAGAACGATGGACAGTGGGTGCCAAACAAGTTTGGAGGCAATAAGAACCTCGAGGCAGTAGAGTTTTTCAAGCATATCAATACACTCATACTTGGAAGAAATCACGGAACTGTAATGATAGCCGAAGAGTCTACCGCATGGCCAAAGGTAACAGGCAAGGTAGAGGAAGACGGACTGAACTTCAGCTACAAGTGGAACATGGGATGGATGCATGACTTCCTTGATTACATGAAGCTGGATCCATATTTCCGTAAAAATAACCACAACAAGATGACATTTGCGATGAGCTATAATGAGAGTGAGAAATATATTCTGGTACTGTCACATGATGAGGTGGTACATCTGAAGTGTTCTATGCTCAACAAAATGCCGGGCTTAGAAGGGGATAAATTCAAGAACCTCATGGCAGGATATGCATTTATGATGGGACACTGTGGAAAGAAGCTTCTTTTCATGGGACAGGAGTTTGCACAGAAGCAGGAGTGGAGTGAGGAAAGAGAACTCGACTGGTATCTGCTTGAGAATCCGGAGCATAAAAAGATCCAGAACTGGGTAAAGGAGCTGCTTCACCTCTATAAGAGAAACCGCTGTCTGTATGAGCTGGATTCAAGCTGGGAAGGCTTTGAATGGATAAATGCAAACGATGCAGACAGAAGCATCTTCAGCTTTATCAGAAAGAGCAAGGATGGCAAGAATAATATGCTCTTTGTCATCAATTTCACACCGGTAGAGAGACCTGATTACAGAGTCGGAGTGCCAAAGCACAAGACATATCAGCTGGTATTAGACAGTGAGGATCCTAAGTTTACCGGCAAAACGGTACAGGAGCCTGTGAAGAAGGCTGCAAAAGGCAGAGGTAAAGCAAAACAGTCATACAAGAAGCTGGATTATAAGGCAGTTAAATCAGAGTGTGATGGCAGACCGTTTTCATTTGCTTATCCACTTGCGCCTTACGGAGTTGCTGTATTTAAATACTAATATACCGGTAAACAGCAAGGTAAAGGACCGCGCCAATTTAAGGCGCGGTCTTTATTTTTGCGTATTATATGTCGATATATAAAAAAGATAACTATTCAGAACCACAAAAGTACGAAGTAAGAATATCCATAAATAAAGGCTGCAGAGATGGTATATATGCAGGGCACGGAGCAGGAAATATGCAGATAGAGAATTTGATTAATAAAAGCACAGATACGAAAAATACGGACACAAAAACCATAAATGATATGACAGCGGGTATGCGTGTTTCAGACTATATAAAGACAGACAGCAGTGACAATATGTCAAAAAAGGCGGCTGTTGTCGGTTCGTCAAATTCTGTTGATATGTCGGATACGATATATGCAAGACCACAGGCTAAAAACGAAGCCGGGAACAACGATGGCACAGATATGGCAGAAAATCTGCTAAATGACATGAATCAGACCTCAGAAAACAGGCGAAATGATATGATTGTCACTGCAAGCACCACCACGAGTGATGATTACAAAGCTGCAAAGGATGACGGCTACGATGTCATTGTCACTGAGACTGACAAGATAAAAGCAGTGCTGGCAAAAGCAGGTGTAGATATATCCATATATGGAGATGAGCTGAGCAGGGAGCAGCTAACAGATATCACGGGAAGCCAGACTGAAGCAGCCATGCTCGTCAATCAGATGAAAGCATATGATATTCCTGTTACAGACGAAAATATAAAGACAGGTACAGATGCCATAAACATGGCAAGGAGCCTAACCAATATATCCAATGAGACAAAGGCATATCTGGTCAGAAATAACATGAATCCGACGGTTTCCAATGTATACAAGGCCACATACAGCAGTAGTCATGTACAAGATTACAGGCAGAAAACCAAAATGACGGAGATATCAGATGAGCTGTTTGAGGAGCTTAAGCCACAGCTGAAGCAGATATTGGATGAAAATCATATAGACGGTAGTGATGAGAATTTGAATCAGTGCAGATGGCTGATAGATGAAGATATAGCCGTTACACCTGACAATGTGCTGCTTGCGAATCAGGTAGACTGCATCAATGCAGCAGAAGAAAATGTGAGCAGTGATTTTTATGCAAGGGCAGTGACAGAAGCACTGGCAATGGGAAAAAAGGCTACAGATGCCACTATGTCACAAGATGGTCTGACATTTGACATGGCAAAGAAAGCCTGTGATGTATTAGGTGAGGCGACCGCAGAGGACATTGTCACATTAGAGTCAGATAACATACCTGTCACGATAGAGAATCTGTCAAAGCTTATAGCTGCAAGGGGCAGGGATAGTGCAGCATCGCAAGCCTCAGCAAACAAAGCTTTAGATAATCAGATTACAGACAGCCGGGAAGCAAGGCTTGTGACAGCTCAAAGAAAGCTTGAGGAAGCGAGACTTTCCATGACAGCAGAAGCCAACCTTTCACTCATAAAAAAAGGAGTTTCAATAGACACAGAGCCTATTGAACGTGTAGTGGAGATGCTTAAGCAGCAGGAAAATAAATACTACGGAGCGCTGTTTGGTGATAGCAGTGTAGAGGCATCTGATGATAGGGTACGTATGTACAATAATGTATGTGATATTTTCAATCAGATGAAGCAGCAGCCGGCGTATGTACTGACCCTGGAATCCGCTGATGACACTGTGTATGAGCTGTATACAGCAGGCAAAGCAATGAAGCAGTCATTAGAAGCAGCAGCCTCAGGATATGAGACTCTTATGACATCACCGCGGGCAGATATGGGAGACAGTATATCAAAAGCATTTCAGAATGTGGATGATATACTTAAAGAGCTTCAGATAGATACATCTGAAAGCAATCGCAGGGCTGTGCGGATACTT
>ERZ791822.1463-NODE-1463-length-10582-cov-2.151325_pt1 | contig 10582 bp, 10 predicted proteins | sample MGYA00510299_ERZ791822 | MGnify/ENA primary metagenome ERZ791822 (study PRJEB30046, sample SAMN00791945) | human gut metagenome | study: EMG produced TPA metagenomics assembly of the A metagenome-wide association study of gut microbiota in type 2...
ATTCAGTAACGGAATATTGGATATCAGTGATGCTCGAGATAATAGTTTCTTGACATCGAATATCCTCCGGATGGAATACCGTTTTGGAGATCATGACGTATCAGGACTTTTGGGGCAGGAGTATTACGAGCGGCATTCCCGTAGTTCGGATTTGTCGATGTATGATCAAAGCGTTGTCTGCGAGAGGAATGTAGGAGGTTTTTCGAAGGTTGGGAAAAAAATACAATCTTCTTACGTACCGGGAGGAAGTGAGAGTGAATCGGGAAGTTTCTCTATTTTTGCTGAGGCTAACTACAATTATAGAGGCAAATACATGGCTTCGCTATCTTTCCGTACGGATGCCTCTACCAATTTCGGAAAAGATAACCGTTACGGGAAGTTCTATTCTATCAGTGGAGCTTGGCTTGTGTCTTCGGAGAAGTTTATGCAAAAACAGAAGGCTCTGTCTTTCCTTAAATTGCGTTTAAGTTATGGTACTTCGGGTAAAGAGGCCGGAATTGACTATTTGAACTATACGTTATATGCCATCGGGAAAGATTACGAAGATTATTACCGGGAACATCCTTTGTATCCTTCTTCTTATCCTGCTGTGATCAATCAGTTGGGGAATGATCAACTGACTTGGGAAACTGCTTATACTTTCGACTTGGGGATGGATATGGGATTTTTAAATGACCGTATTCGTTTGAATACTGATTATTATAGACGTCGCAATAGTGACCTGATCATGAGTGTCGCAACTGCCGCTGGCATCGGGGTTGGGGCGCAATATCGGAATGTTGGGGAAATGTTGAATCAAGGCGTGGAATTAACTTTGAATACCCATACCTTGAAATCTATTGATTTTAACTGGTACACGACTTTTACTTTTAGTTATAACAAGAATAAATTGACAAAGTTGTATGATGGATACTTTGTGGACGGAGAAGGACGTACTTTTTACTAGGGTGATAATATCGATATGCTGAAAAAAGTGAAAGTGGACGGGGTGGATAAAGAAACTGGAAAACCTATTTATGAGCGGGTAAATGAAGATGGTTCGATTGAATATGTGAATACTCTGACTGCAGCAACTTCCGGAAATGGAGAATTGAGTTATCAGGATATAGGTTTGAAACGGGCTCCCTATTACGGAGGGTTTACTAATACTTTCCAGTATAAAAATTTTGAGCTTTATGTGCATATGACTTACAGTTTCGGTTATAAGGCATATAGTTATCTCAAAACGAGTTATACGGATGGGACGGCTTGGTTATATAACAATATGTATAAAGTACCTTCGGGGCTGAAAATTTGGAAGGAACCCGGGGATGATGCGGATATTCCGATGGTGAATAGTGATCCTTCTTACACGCAAAATCTTTATGGTACGACCTCTTTCGGGTATATTAATTCCGGACATGTGCGTATTTCTAAAATCCGTTTAGCGTATAACTTCCCGGAGAAATGGTTACGTCAGATGCGAATTCAGAATTTGGCATTGAGTTTTACTTGTGATAATGTTGGTGTGATCACTTCCCGTAATTTTATTGGGGCTGATCCGGAGAATTTGGGTGACTGGCCTGCTCCCCGGCGTTATGTTTTTGGATTGAACTTTACTTTTTAATGGTTAAATGACTGATTATGAAAAAATATATTAAAATGAAGCCGGTTGGGGGAATATTAATTACCCTGTTAACAGCCCTTCCTCTGTATGCTCAGGACAATAATGAGATCGTAGGGCAAAATACGCCTGCTGCCTTGGAACGTATGAAAATGCAGAATTTGTGGCTTGAACATACGTCTAATGCTGCCGGTGCAATATTGGATAATACTGTACGCTACAGTACAGTTAGTTTGGGATATGATATCGGGAACGGTACGTTCAGGCGCCCGCAGGAAGGAAAAAAGGTGAATAGTTTGGATTTTAAGACCGAAGGAGGAGGTATATATGAAGGGTTACACGGAATGTATGTATGGGGTAGTTTTAGTTATTCCCGTTATAAAGTACATAAAGCTGAATACAATGCTTCTTTAATTGACCCTTTGAGGGGAATGCCGTTTATCATTGCGGATACTAATCGTAGTAATTGGGTCAATCAGGATTATAATTTAGAGATGCAAATGACAACCCCTTTGCTTTGGAACAGGGTTATTATCGGAATCACAGGACGTTATCAAAATGCAGTGGGCGCAAAGCAGTTAGATCCCCGTCCTCTTGTACGTTTATCACAATTTACAGTTATCCCTTCGGTGATTGTGAAATTTGATAAACATGCTTTGGGATTAAATTTTGATTACTATAGCCGGAGGGAAGACGGTAGTGCCGGTAACTCCAATAACCGCAGAGATCAGCAAGTTTGGGAACTTCGGGGATTAGGGTTTCATTCGGAAGGAGTTATTGGTGGCGTTGGTGGCGTTGAAGGATTGAGAAATTGCAATGCCAATAATCTGGGAGGAGGTATTCAATATAGTTATTTCTCCGGGCAAGTGAGATTCCTCCTGGCTGGAAATTATGATTATAAAGTAGAGGATGTAACTAATAACTATACCCGTCCGAAAATGGTTGGGACTGTTAAAGACCAGATTATTACCGGAAAGTTGGCTCTGGAAATAAAAAATAAGAAAGAAAACAGCTTTTTTACTGACTTTGGCTATACTGACCGTAGTATTGATGGAATTGAATATGTGCAGGTATACGATAATACTTATGAGGTACAGGAATGGATAACGAAATTTAAAAGCATCCGCTCTCCGGTATCAAACTGGTCTGCTTCTACAACGATCCGTTTGATATCAACACATCTGGCAATGATCTTTGGCAGATCCGGTTTGAGATCTTCAAATGAAGAATGAGAAAGGAGAAGATCAAACAACCCGGAGTCTTTGATGCAGCCATATTTGATCACTTCGCCCATGCCGTCATGGATGAAATGATCAGGCAGTGTGTTCAGTACAAGAGGATCGATCAGCACCATTTTCGGGTGGAAGAACGCGCCTACAAGATTTTTCCCCTGAGGAAGGTCTACGGCGGTTTTGCCGCCGACGGATGAGTCTACCTGTGCCAAAAGAGAAGTCGGTATTTGCACACATTTGATTCCTCGCAAGTAGGTAGATGCCGCAAATCCGGTCAGATCCCCGATCACTCCGCCTCCGAGAGCGATCACAAGATCGCTTCGGGTCAGTTTTGCGTCAAGCATTGCGGAGTAGACTTTCGGAAGTGTGTCGAAACTTTTTGTCGGTTCTCCATGAGGGAGGACGAGAGAATGACACTCGTAGCCAGAAAGGGAATCGCATAATTGTTTTCCGTACAGTGGAAATACATTGTCATCGGAGACGATCATAATACGCTGTCCGTGAAACAGATCGGCGATGTATTCTCCCGCGCGATTTAAAATCCCGTTTTCAATATAGATCGGATAAGAGTTTTCCTTCAGATTGACTGTTAGTTTCATAGAATCTCCTTTTATAGCTGTTTTCCGACAACCTCGGCAATTAGTTTTATTTCTTTGAGAAGTGTGTCATATTTTTCCGGTTTCAGTGACTGTGCTCCGTCGCAAAGAGCACACTCCGGATTATTGTGAACTTCGATCATCAGACCGTCTGCGCCTGCCGCTACGGCAGCTTTTGCCATCGGTTCTACAAGCCACCATTTTCCTCCTGCATGACTAGGATCGATTACAACAGGAAGATGTGTCTTTTTGCGAAGTACAGGAATGCTCTGTAAGTCAAGAGTGTTTCTTGTAAAAGTCTCAAAAGTACGGATACCACGTTCACAGAGAATGACATTTTCATTACCGGATGCCATGATGTATTCTGCTGACATGATCCATTCTTCGTAGGTAGCGTTCAAACCGCGTTTTAATAAGATCGGACGGTCTACCTGACCGAGCTGTTTTAATAAATCAAAATTCTGCATATTGCGGGCTCCGATCTGAATAAGATCTACTTTCTCATTGAAAACATCGAGGTATTCAGGAGACATCAGCTCTGTTACGATCGGAAGACCGACTTCTTGTTTGACCTGACAGAGAATCTCCAGTCCTTGAAATGAGTACGGGCTTGTTCTCGGTTTAAATGCTCCTCCGCGCAGAAGATTAGCTCCGGCGGCTTTTGCGGCTTTTGCGATCTCGAGCACTTGATCAAAAGATTCTACAGAACAAGGACCTGCGATCAATCCCATATGTCCTCCGCCGATTTTGACTCCTGAGACGTCGATCACGGAGTCTTCGGGATGAAACGCGCGGTTGGCAAGTTTGTAAGGTTCCTGAACATGCATAACTTTATCTACGGAACTGTCAACTTCAAAGAGTCGTGGGTCGATCAGCGTTGTATCTCCGATACATCCGATGATCGTCATCTCTGTACCGCGGACGATGTGTGTGTCGAGTCCCCGGTTTTTGACCATATTTTCTACACGTGTAATAGTTTCTTCTGTTGAATGTGGTTTCAGTACGATAATCATAAAAATGCCTCCCTGTATTATGAAAAATATTTTCGGCAGCGAAGGGAAGAACAAAAGCGTTCAACTTCATACTGCAAAATTTTAACTGTTTAAAGTGCGAAACTAATAGTATCATAGAATACAAAAAAAAGAATGTCAATGATTTTTTTTGCATATTTCTTTTATTTCTATCTCTTTTTTCGCCTTTTAATGTGCAGATAAATGATATATGAACAGATTTAAAGAATAGCGCCCGACATTGACAGTCTTGCAAAGACAGTGGTATTTTAGTAGAGTTAATGATAGGCGATCAAGAACAATTAAGGAGTTGATGCAATGAAAATCATTAGACAGATCGGGATCATTTTTACAGTATGCTGGCTTAGCCTTGTGATAGAGAAACTGCTTCCTTTTACCTTTCCGGCAAGTGTGATCGGAATGATACTTCTTTTTTTATGCCTGTTTACCGGAGTTTTAAAGATAGAACATATTCAGGAAAAGGCGGATTTTCTTCTCGGAAATATGGCGTTCTTTTTTGTTCCTGCGGGCGTAAGTATTATGAATTATTTTGATGTGCTGAAACATTCGATTGTACAGTTAGTTTTTGTTTGTATTATTTCTACAATTATTACATTTGCAGTGACTGCATGGAGCGTGAAATTGACACTCCGTTTGATGAAAAGCAGGAAACCAGAAAATCTACAGTCAGGAGGCGGAGAAAAATGAGAGAATTGTGTTCTTCACCGTATTTTGGAATTGCGCTAAGCGTTCTAGCCTTCGGAATCGGGGTGAAATTAAATGAAAAGTTAAAAACACCTGTCTGTAATCCATTGGTGATTGCCATTGTTCTTATTGTCGGGGTTCTTCTTATTTTTAAAATACCCTATGAAGATTATAATGCGGGAGGAAAGATTATTAATATGTTCCTCGCTCCGGCAACTGCCTGCCTTGCAGTGGCAATCTATACAAAAATACAGATACTCAAACAGTACTGGCTTCCGATTCTTGTCGGCTGCACGGCCGGATCTTTGGCATCTATGGGAAGTGTTTACGGACTGTGCCGGTTATTCGGACTGGATAAAAGTCTGACAGTTTCTTTGCTGCCGAAATCCGTAACAACCCCGATTGCCGTGAGCATATCAGAACCGGCAGGCGGCGTCGTTCCGATTACGGTTGCCGCCGTTATCGGAACAGGAATACTAGGGGGGATATTTGCGCCCCTTCTTATAAAATTATTTAAGGTATCTGATCCGGTTGCGGCAGGACTTGCCATAGGGGCATCCAGCCATGCGGTAGGAACATCGAAAGCGATTGAGATCGGGGAAGTGGAAGGCGCGATGAGCGGACTTGCAATCGGTATATGCGGTATTGTCACTGTGATTGTGTCTATATTTCTGGTGTGAAATATTTTCGGGAAGATCTTCGATGATCTTTACGGCTTTTTGTCGGAACTGTAGAAAAAAGGAATGGAAGAAATGAGGATAAAATGAAAAGAAATACATCGCATACAATAAAAAGAGCGCAGCGTTTTCCTGTTATATTGATCGGGGAAGGACTTCTCGTAGGAGCTGTCGGAGGGTTGATCGTGCTCCTTTACAGAATCGCGCTTACTTGTGCGGGAAAATGGCTTGGTGAAGCGCTGGCGTTTATAAAAGGAAATCCACTGCGGATTGCGGGATGGTTTGCTGTTTTGATGCTGCTTGCAGTGCTTGTCGGGAAACTGATAAAATGGGAACCGATGATATCGGGGAGCGGAATACCGCAGGTTGAAGGTGAAATACTTGGAAAATTGAATCAAAACTGGCTTAAAGTTCTGCCCGCTAAGTTTGCGGGAGGATTTCTTTGTCTGTTCGGCGGACTGTCTCTTGGCAGGGAAGGTCCGTCTATACAGCTTGGAGTGATGAGCGGACAGGGAATATCACGGATTTTAAGCAGAGGGAAAACAGAAGAACGGTATTTGATGACGTGTGGGGCGAGCGCCGGACTGGCTGCGGCATTTCACGCTCCTTTGGCAGGCGTTATGTTTGCGTTGGAAGAACTGCACAAAGGGTTTTCGACAAGTCTGCTTATTTCGGTTATGACAGCTTCGGTTACGGCAGATTATATATCGTCTCATATTATGGGGCTTGATCCGGTGTTCCGATTTCAGTTGGAACAGACGCTTCCCCAGAATTATTATTGGATGATCCTTGTGTTGGGAGTGATTTTAGGTCTGATGGGAGCGCTCTATAATAAGGTGATGCTAAAAGCGCAGGAACTTTATAAAAGACCGAAATTTTTAAACGAGACGACTCGTCTTATGATCGCGTTTTCGGCGGCGGGAGTGCTTGGACTTTGCATGCCTTCGGTACTTGGAAGCGGAGGGGATCTGATCGTTGCTTTGACGGATAAAGAGATGGTGTTGAAAGTTGCGATCATTACGTTTCTTGTGAAATTTCTGTTTTCGGCAGTCAGTTTCGGATCCGGCGCTCCTGGCGGAATTTTTTTTCCGCTTCTGATATTAGGCGCAATGGTCGGCGGAATCTTCTCTATGACAGGAACGGAAATCTTCGGTTTAGATCCGATGTATATGAATAATTTCGTTTTACTGGCAATGGCCGGATTTTTCACGGCGATCGTTCGTGCGCCGATCACAGGGATCATACTTCTGTTTGAGATGTCCGGCTCGGTAAGTCAGATGCTTTCTCTTGCACTTGTTTCGGTGACTGCATATGTCACTGCAACTTTGGTAAGATCTGAACCGATTTATGAAAGCCTTCTGGCAAATCTGCTGCAAAGAGAAAAAGAGGAAGAACAGCCGGTTTATGCGGGCGGGCAGAAAGTGCTGAGCGAGTTTGTGATCATGGGAGGTTCTGCTCTTGAAAACCGCACCGTCATGGAAATAGATCTGCCGGACAACTGCCTTCTTGTCGCGGTAGACAGAGGCGGAAAAGAGTTTATTCCGAAAGGAAAAACATGCCTTATGGCAGGCGATAAACTGACGGTTATGGCAGATGAACGAGATGCGGGATATGTACATGACAAAATGAAAAACTTATGTTATACTTCATTTTAGGTCAGCATTGATTTTAAATAGTTAATGTGAAGAAAACAAAGGAGAGTACGATATGAAAAGAGTACTGTTAAAGCTGAGCGGAGAAGCGCTCGCGGGAGATAAAAAAACAGGTTTTGACGAGGCAACCTGTATTAAAGTTGCAGAGCAGGTAAAGAAACTGACTGAGGATGGCATTCAGGTGGCGATCGTGACCGGAGGAGGCAACTTCTGGAGGGGAAGGACGAGCGAGACGATCGACCGGACAAAAGCAGATCAGATCGGAATGCTGGCAACGGTGATGAACTGTATTTATGTATCTGATATTTTCCGTTATGTCGGGATGAAAACAGAAGTGTTTACGCCGTTTGTATGCGGTTCGTTTACGTCATTATTCTCAAAAGATGCGGCAGTAGCGGCGCTGGAAGAAGGAAAAGTGATCTTTTTCGCAGGAGGAACGGGACATCCGTATTTTTCAACAGATACAGGGGCGGTATTAAGAGCGATCGAGATTGAAGCGGACGCGATGCTGCTTGCAAAGGCGATAGACGGTATTTATGACAGCGATCCGAAAGTGAATCCGGAAGCGGTCAAATATGACGAGATATCCATACAGGAAGTGATCGATCAGAAACTTGCCGCGGTGGATCTTACAGCATCGATTCTCTGCCTTGAAAATAAGATGCCGATGCTTGTATTCGGTTTGAACGAGGAAAACAGTATTGTGGAAACGATGAGCGGAAACTTTACGGGAACGAAAGTGACTGTATAAGCGTTATAAAAAATTTGCAGGAGGATATAAATATGAATGAAAGATTGACGACATATGATTCAAAGATGACAAAAACGATCAATAATCTTGACGGAGAATTAGCTACGATCAGAGCCGGTCGCGCAAATCCACATGTTCTTGATAAATTGACAGTTGATTATTACGGATCGCCGACACCGATCCAACAGGTGGCAAACGTATCTGTCCCGGAAGCAAGGATGATTCAGATCCAGCCGTGGGAAAAGAGCATGCTCAAAGAGATTGAGAAAGCGATCCTTATGTCAGATCTCGGCATCAATCCGACTAATGACGGTTCGACGGTTCGCCTCGTATTCCCTGAACTTACGGAGGATCGGAGAAAAGAACTGGCAAAAGATGTGAAGAAAAAAGGAGAGGCTGCGAAAGTGGCTGTCAGAAATATCCGTCGTGACGGAAATGTAGCGTTTAAGAAGTTAAAAGGAACGGAAGTTTCGGAAGATGAGATCAAAGATCTGGAAGACGATCTTCAGAAGATTACGGATAAATATATCGAAAAGATTGATAAGATGGTCGAGGTAAAGACAAAAGAGATTATGACTGTGTAATCGGATTCTTAACGCCGTTACAAAAACTGGGGGCTTTGATTGTAAGCCCCCTTTCGTATAGAGAGGAAGAAAAGATGAACGTACCGCAGCATATAGCAATTATTTTAGACGGAAATGGCAGATGGGCGAAAGCAAAGGGGATGCCGCGAAACTACGGACACGCACAGGGAAGCAAAAATGTGGAGAAAATCTGTGAAGAGGCATGGCGTATGGGAATTAAATATCTGACGGTTTATGCATTTTCAACAGAAAATTGGAGCCGCCCGGAAAATGAAGTTGCGGCTCTTATGAAACTGCTTCGTAATTATATGAAAACATGCTTGAAAACAGCGGCCAAGAATGATATGAAGATCCGTGTGATCGGAGATATTGAGCCGTTGGATGACGATATCAAAAGCAGGATTCGCGAGCTAGAAGCTGCTACCACAGACAACGGCGGTCTGAATTTTACGATTGCCTTGAATTACGGAAGCAGAGATGAGCTGACACGGGCAGCGCAAAAAATGGCGAAAGACTGTGCAGAAGGAAAGATAAAAGCAGAAGAGATTGATGAATCGGTGTTTGAGACATATTTAGATACTCATGGGATTCCGGATCCAGATATGATGATCCGAACGAGTGGGGAGCAGAGATTGTCGAATTATCTTCTTTGGCAGCTTGCATATTCGGAATTTTATTTTACGGATGTGCCCTGGCCGGATTTTACAAAAGAAGAACTTGTAAAAGCAATCGAAGAATATAACCACAGACACAGAAGATTCGGCAAAGTTGAGGAGGCGTAATCTATGTTTAAAACACGGTTGTTGAGCGGCATTATGCTGATGATCATTGCATTGACGACAGTGATTGCCGGAGGGCAAGTTTTATTTACGGTTCTTTTCGCGATCAGCCTGATCGGAATGTCAGAACTTTATAAAGTGTTTGGCATTGAGAAAAAAGCGCCGGGAATTGTCGGTTATATTTTTGCTTTCGGGTATTATGCGCTTATTTATATGGAAGAATATCTCCCGGGAGAAAAACATACATGGTTTATGCTGCTTTTTATGGCGTATTTGATCTGCCAGATGGCAGTGCTTGTATTTTCTTATCCGAAATATAATACACAGCAGATCATGGCGGCATTTTTCGGAGTATTTTATGTAGCGGTAATGCTGTCTTACATTTACCTTACAAGAATGCTTCCGGGAGGAGTGTTTACCGTATGGCTTGTGTTTATCTGTTCGTGGGGATGCGATACATGTGCATACTGTGTAGGCATGCTCATCGGAAAGCATAAGATGGCTCCGGTTCTGAGTCCGAAAAAATCCGTAGAAGGCGGGATAGGAGGAATTGCAGGCGCAGCCCTGATTGGTGTGCTTTATGCATTAGCTGTGAACCACTGGGGAAATGCAGGGGCGAGTATCGTTTCTTATGCAGTGATCGGTGCAGTCGGCGGCGCAATTTCCCAGATCGGCGATCTGGCGGCATCGGCGATCAAACGTTATCATAATATTAAAGATTACGGGAAACTGATTCCGGGTCATGGAGGAATTCTGGATCGTTTTGACAGTGTCATTTTTACTGCTCCGATCATATATTATCTTGCGGTTTTATTGTAAGACATAAGGGCATTATGAAGCCGGAAGATAAGTTTACGGGCGATATGTTACAGGACAGATGCAGAAGTGAGGTACAAAGATATGAAAAGAATCGCTGTCTTAGGGTCTACCGGCTCGATCGGAACCCAGACGCTTGAAATTGTACACCGATATATAGAAAGTCAAATTTGCCTA
>ERZ791822.1466-NODE-1466-length-10572-cov-2.561852_pt1 | contig 10572 bp, 5 predicted proteins | sample MGYA00510299_ERZ791822 | MGnify/ENA primary metagenome ERZ791822 (study PRJEB30046, sample SAMN00791945) | human gut metagenome | study: EMG produced TPA metagenomics assembly of the A metagenome-wide association study of gut microbiota in type 2...
GTTACTTGAAAATTTAACAAGCTCGCCCGGTTCATACTCTCTAAGATAGGTTAATAAATCCATTCGTTTGGCTTCGGTTATGACTTCCGGTGCAATATACGGCATAATTATCACCGCCGTTCTACATCAGCAAATCGGCAACCGCTTTCTGTATCGGTTCGTTGATACTGAGCTTTGCAATGATAATGAGTATCTTATCAACAGGGCAGCCGATGTCATTCCAAACAGTCCAAGCACCTCCCGCAAGGTCGTCGTTTTCATACAAAGCAATGATTTCTTCCGGCGAAAACACCGTTTCAATGCTCTGTCGAACCAACTCTCCGTAGAAAGAAAGCTTTGCATTTCTAAGGGCAAATTCTGCTTCCTTTGCGGGCGGTTTGCTTCTTTTCAATTCGAGATATGCTTTATCAAGTCTCCTGACCACAACCATCATCATTGCGTCAAAAGGGTTAATGATTGCTTTTCTGCAAGGGCAGTTTTCTCTTTCCTTATCGGGTGTCATTTTATCGTTCATAGGTTTTCTCCTTTCGTGTGTTCGGCACTTCGCCCTCATCGGGTTCGCCGCCGACAATTTCGTTTTCTCGCTTATCCATATTGAGCAAGATATTCAGCTCGTCCAAGCGGGCAAGCTTTGTCTTTAGTTCTTCCTCTTGGATAAACGGTTTTTGGACTTCTTTCTTTGCGGTTTCCAACTGATTTGTGGTGTTCTCAAGGTCATTTTCCGCAAGCGACAAGCTCTCGGCAAATCTCTCAATGCCGTTATCAAGACGGATAATATTGCCGTGTGCGTCATCGCCGAGAGGAACATTTCTGCTTGTCGCACCTTTCAGTCGAACCTCATAATTTCGCTCTGCGGTATTAAAAAGCAGTTCCGTTTCAAACCCTCGGTACTTGCCGAGAGGAATAGGGTCGGGGCTGTTCATCTGCTTGCAGGCTTCAATGATTGCTTTACCGGCGTCGGCTTTTTCGGAATAAAAAACACCCTTAACCTCCATACCGACAAATCGGTCGTCCGTTGGTTTCGGGTGCTGTTTCGCAGTTTCTACATCTTGCTTCAATCCTTCAATACGGTTTTCCAAAGCTGTAATTCGCTGCGGATAATATTTGATTATCTTATCTTCCAAAGCGTATTTTTCAGATAGAAAGTTGGATTTTAAGAGCTTCAGCTTTTGAACTTGAATGTCCAAATCCATCTTCTCCTTAATATACGGGTTGCCGGTGGCAAGCATTTTAATCTCTGCATAGGAAAGGGCGGTTTCATCAATATCCTCGGCAGAACGCACCGGGGATTTGCTCGTCATAATCTGACTGGCGAACTTTTGCTTTCCCTCTACAAGCTGATAGAGATATGCGTCAAAGGTCTGCTCCGTTACATAGCGGTAAATATCTACATCAGGATTTGAGTTACCCTGACGGATAATTCGACCGGAACGCTGCTCCAAGTCTGACGGTCTCCACGGGCAATCCACATCGTGAAGTGCGATAAGTCTGTCCTGAACATTCGTGCCGGCTCCCATCTTTTGCGTAGAGCCGAGAAGCACTCTGACCTCGCCTTTACGGGTCTTTTGGAACAGTTCTTTTTTCTTCACATCGGTATCTGCTTCGTGGATAAAGCGGACTTCGCTTTCGGGGACACCACGCTCTATGAGCTTCTTTCTGATGTCGTTATATACCGAGAATGTTCCGTCATTCTTTGGAGTTGAGAGGTCGCAGAACACAAGCTGTGCCGATTTTTTATCGGCTGTTTCCTCCCAAATACGGTAGATGTTATCGACGCAGGCGTTGATTTTACTGCCCTCAAAATCAGGCAGCATATCGTTAAGCATACGCTGGTCAAGTGCTAACTTCCTGCCGTCGTTTGTAATTTTAAGCATATTATCTACACTCGAATCTACACCGCCGCCACGGACTTTCTCGGCTCGTTCCGCAAGGGAAGCAACCATCTCTTTCTGCATTTCCGAAGGCTTGACCGCAACATTGTGGAAGTGTGCTTCCGGTACAGGCAGCTCCAGCATATCCGCCGTCTTGATGTCGGCGACCTCCTTAAACATCGCCATAAGCTCCGGTAGGTTGTAGAATTTCGCAAAGCGGGTTTTCGCTCTGTAACCCGTTCCCTCCGGGGTAAGCTCAACGGCTGTTACAGTCTCTCCAAAGGTACTTGCCCACGAGTCGAAGTGCTGCAAGTTGTTTTTGACAAGCGTGTTGTACTGCAAGTATCGCTGAATGGTATATAGCTCCACCATACTGTTTGAGATAGGAGTACCGGTTGCAAATACCGTTCCTCGACCGCCTGTAAGCTCGTCAAGGTATCGGCACTTCATAAACAGGTCGGAGGATTTCTGTGCTTCCGTTTGAGCGATACCGCCCACATTACGCATTTTGGTGTAAAGATAGAGGTTCTTGTAATAATGACTCTCGTCAATAAAAAGCCTGTCCACACCGAGTTCTTCAAAGGTAACAACATCGTCCTTTCGGCTTTGGTCGTTGAGCTTTTCCAGCTTTTGTTTCACGGACTTTTTAGACTTTTCAAGCTGTTTAATGGAGAAGTTTTCTCCACGGTTTCGCTTCAAATCCATAATACCGTCTGTCAGTTCTTCAAGCTGCTGCTCAAGAATTGCCCTCTGTCTTTCAATGGACATCGGGATTTTCTCAAACTGAGAATGACCGATGATTACGGCGTCATAATCTCCCGTGGCAATTCGACCGCAGAACTTTTTGCGGTTCTTTGTCTCAAAATCTCGCTTTGTCGCTACGAGAATATTCGCCGCCGGATAGAGCTGTAAGAACTCAGCCGCCCATTGTTCGGTTAAGTGATTCGGGACTACGAACAGCGACTTATTGCAAAGTCCCAGTCGTTTGGACTCCATAGCGGCGGCTACCATTTCAAAGGTCTTGCCCGCACCGACTGCGTGTGCTAACAGCGTATTACCGCCGTACAGAATGTGTGCAACCGCATTTTTCTGATGTTCACGGAGTTCGATTTCCGGGTTCATACCGTTGAAAACAATGTGGCTTCCGTCGTACTCACGGGGTCTTATACTGTTGAACTTTTCGTTATACATCTTCGTGAGTTTTTCTCGGCGGGCAGGGTCAGCCCATATCCAGTCCTGAAAGCCCTGCTTTATGAGTTCCTGCTTTGCCTGTGCGATTGCCGTCTCTTTTTTATTGAGAACGGCTTTCTTTCTGCCTTCCTCATCTTCGATATAGTCAAAGATTCGGACATCTTTCAGGTTCAGTGTTTCCTCAATTATCTTATATGCGTTGATGCGGGAAGTACCGTATGTGCTGTACGCTTTTACATTGGAACGGTCGTAGCTCTTTCCCTCAATGTTCCATTCGCCGGTAAACTGAGAGTAGTGAACCTTGATATTCCATTGTGCATAGCGTGGGGTGTCGAGAAACTCAAACATAAACTGTTGGAATATTTCGGGCGGTATCCAAGTCGCACCGAGCCTTACGGAAATCTCGCTTGCCGTCAAATCCTTTGGCTGCACCTTTTCAAGTGCCTGCACATTGACGGTGTAATCTTCGGGATACAGTGCCGCAGACCTTTTGGCTGTCGCCAGCTTCTCACGAACATTGCCCGACAGATATTCGTCTGCCATCAGATACTTCGGCTCATAGGAATTACCGTACTCATAAAGGGGATTTAAGAAGATTACACCCTTTAAGTCAGCGAATAATTCCTCCTCACTTTTGCCGGACAACTCCATCATATATTCCATATCAATGGCTGCTTTTTCGCCCATAGAGACAGCGAGAGCCTCGTCTGCGGTGTCAACCTCCGTTACCGGCTTGTGCGGTTTAATCGTCCTTTTGAAGAACATATCCGCCTTGCGTTCCAGTTCGCCATCTTCATTGATAACCTCAAGAGCGGAGAGCAGAGCATAGGAGCTGTCGTCGGAAAAGGCAGAAGTATTGGCACGGCTGTTAATCAGTCCGTACTTCTTTGTAAAGCTGTCATACAGTGTGTTCAGCTTATCCTGTGCCTGTTTGATTTCGCTGTCCGGGTAATCCTCGGTTTGCAGTTCAATCAAGTTACGGACGCAATCTCTTATCCCAATCATACCCTTAATGCGGTTCTCAGCGGTTGCAGATACCTCCACCGGGGACATACGGGAGTTCTCACGGAAATAGATTTTATCGTCTAAAACAGTGTAAGAGAAGTTCCTTACCATAGGGTCTGCCGGGATAGAATTATCTTCTCCCTCCAGTTCGTCGGCAACCTCGTATTCGGAGATTTCTCCGTGAATGTTTGAGACTGCTTCGTTCAAAAGCTCCGAAAGGTCGGCATTTTCAAACGGTTCACAGGTTGCTTCCGGTCCGAAGCGACCGCTTACCATTTTCATTTCGCCGAGTATCATTTCCGGGTGCTGAACAAAATATGAGTTCATCCTTATACCGTTTTCGTCGGTGTCAAGATGAACCCAATCCGGCTCAATATCTATGAGTCTGTCTCGCTTTTGCAGAAACAGAATATCGGATACGACCTCTGTCCCGGCATTACCTTTGAAGGTGTCGTTCGGAAGTCTGATTGCTCCGAGAAGCTCCGCCCTCTGTGCGATATATTTACGCACATTGGAGTTTTCCTTGTCCATAGTTCCTTTGCTTGTCACAAGAGCCATCACACCGCCGGGGCGTAACTTATCAAGCGATTTTGCAAAGAAATAATCGTGGATTAAGAAATTGTACTTGTCGTATCGTTTATCGGAGACTTTGAAATCTCCGAAAGGCACATTGCCGATAATGCCGTCAAAGAAGCTGTCGGGGACATTTACTTCCTCAAAGCCCTGTGCCGCAATGGAAGATTTCTGATAAAGCTGCTGAGCGATACCGGCTGAAATGGTATCAAGCTCAACACCGTAAACCTTTGCGTTTTCCATTGACTTGGGCAGCATACCGATGAAATTACCGATACCGCAGGACGGCTCAAGCAGGTTGCCCTCCTGAAATCCCATCTGTTCCAACACCTTGTAAATGGCGGTAGATACTTCGGGCGGAGTGTAAAATGCAGTCAGTGTGCTTTCTCTTGCCGACGCATATTCCTCCGGCGTCAGGATGTTTTTCAGCATTGCATACTCTGTATGCCAAGCTCCTGCTCGTTCGTCGAAGGCTTCGGGAATACCGCCCCAACCGACATATCTCGACAAGATTTTCTGCTCGTCAGGTGTTGCAAAACGGTTTTCGTTTTGACAATCTCTCAGGACTTTTATTGCTGCATAGTTTCGGTGGAAGCGTTCTTTCTTGTTCACTTCTTCAACCTGATTATTGGCAAGGTCAAAGTTGTGTCGTTCGGACATAGGAATATCCGGGTGGAGGTCAAAGCTCTTTACTTTTGACTTTTTCTTTTGCTCCCAAGCGGGGACAATCGGTTCAGGCTCTTTGTCGTAACCGTTGCCGATACGAACACCCTCGTTATACATTTCCTCATCGCTGTCAAAACCGTTTTGAGTAGCAACGATTTCTCTGTAATCCTCAATCGGTACATTCCCGATATTTGTTGCCACCATATCAGCTCTTTCAGTGTTTTCAATAAGAGCTTCCATTGTGGCAGAGGTACAGTCGGTCAAATCCGGTGTCCTGTGAAATTCTCGGTCTGCGTCCACAAACCATTCCGTACCTACATCGGCAAGCTCCTGATTTGCAATGCTACCGAGATAATCAAAGAAATCCTCTGCCGAGTCATACTCCCGTGCGACTTGCTGTATCTCGTCAAAAGAAAGAGTATTTGTAACATACTGACCTCCGGCATTGCTGTCGGGGTTATAGTACATCCAAGTTACACTTTCATTGTCCCGGTCAATAAAGAAGGCGTCGTCATAACCGGTTTTCGGACTGAAATCCGGTACGGTTTCAGTATCGTTTTGAGCTTTATTTTCGCCTGTAACGGTTTTTTCTTCCGCCGGTAATACACTGACCTTCAAGTGGTCGTTCATCGGATTTTCACGCACTTTGCGGTCAAATTCTTCCCTTGAAAGTTCCTTGTTGAATAAGGGCATATCGAAGTCATAGAGCATTACACGGTTTTCATCAAAGGACAAAATCTCATACTGAGAAGCCCCAATATACACGCTGTCGCCGAGATGATATTCATACTGCGCTTCCGGCTCGTCCTCTTTGTTTTCAGGTTCAGGCGGTGCGGTAGAAAGTATCTCACGGTTTTTTCTCTGCTCTGCAAGCTCGGCTCGCCGTTCTTCCTGCTTTTCAAGCCATTCAGGGTACTTTTCTTTTTCCTTTGGGTTTAGGTATCTGTCCATACGGATAAGGTCTCCGATACGCTTTTCCACCTGAGACCAAGAAAGAGTAATGTGCGGCTTGTCGCTTCCGATACCTTTTGAAATTGTGATACCTTTTCCGTCGTGCTGTTCGTCAATGCCTGCACCGATGATGACCGGATAAGAGCCGCCCCAACCGTATTCGTTTTTCAAGAAGTCGGCGTTCTCTTTTGCGGAAATGCTCTTTTCAAACTGCTCATAGATACGCATTTTACCCTCAGAAAATCCGCTTCCACGGGTCAATACAGCGTCTATGATTTCCTGAGAAAAAGTAAAGGCAGAGGTTTTTTGTTCCTCTGCCTGATTTCCCATAATGAGAGTCAACTGACCGTCCATAGACGGAATCGGTTTCATTGTATCGGTCAATTCTCCCAAAAGTCTCATTGCTTCAAAATGCTGTGCGATAACGCCCCAGTCGTAGAAACTCTGAGCGGTTCTGTTTTCGTATTCACCCTCCCACAAGTGGAGGACATTCTGAAATGTTTTGTATCCCACAAGCCTGCCGTCGTTTAAGGTAAGCCGGGTGTAGTCGTTATTGAAGATACCCTTGATATATTCGGTACGGGTCGCATTGTCCGTATTTCTCTCATAGAAGTCTTTGATTTCTTCCTTTGAAGCGGACAAATGCGGGGTAGTACCGAGTATCTCTCGGATCGTATCATCGCCACCGAAAAACGGCAGGCTCTTGTCCTCGTGGTTTCTGTCGTAATACTCTAAGCGAATATTACCTGATTCTTCACGATTTCCTGTGCCGAGTTCCTGATGTTGTTCATCAGGCGAACCCACTTCATCATATCTTCCGCTTTCATCTGCTCCGTCAGCCCGGCTTTCTGTGCCATCTGCTTCACGAGAGTTTCCTCCAGTTCGCTGGCTCTCTGCTGAACCTCCGCCAAGTGACTGTTCAGAATCCCTTTCGTCAGAAGATTGTAGTACAGGATTTTGTGATGTTCCTTCAGATAAGTTCTCCTCATCTGCGACCATCTGCCGAGAGTCACTTCCGTCTGCTCCGGCAGTTTCAGGTTCGGAAGATTGTAATCTCCCACCATCGTGTATGTGATTTCGCTCATCGCTTTGACTCCTTTCGTCTTTGATGTCTTTATTGTATTCGGATTGCTCCTGTTCATCAATTATGCGATTTTCCTTGCTGAGCGTGCTGATTGTTCTGCTGACAGGGAGCAACGCCATTTCTGCAATGTCGCTTGTAGCAATACCCACCGCATTGAGAACTTCCTGTGAATTAAAACTTGAAATACCGGCAAAGTCATCGGGAGAATAGACCTTGTCTGCGTTCAGTCCCAATCGTGCCATAACCATATATGATACGCTGTTTCTGACAAGCTCCAAATACAAGGCATTTGCTTCGTCGGCAGACAAATACTCAATATCGCTTCCTGCACCCAAACTCATAAAGTCGGAGATATAGTCTGCGATGTTATCCTCAACGGCATTGGCAATGCTCTCTTTGACGACATTTTCAATACTCGTTGTATCGTTTACCGCACCGAAAGTATTTTCAAGTGTTTCAATAACTTCTGCTTCATATTCGGGTCTCATCTCCCAAATCGGAACAGGGCGGGAATGTCGACTTTCGTGGGTGTCCGATATATCAAAGTAATGAATCAGCCTTTGACGGCTTCTGTCTGTGTCCTCAAATACGGCAATACCCTTTGCTCCTCGGTTTACCCAGCGACCGAAAGTACCGTTCCATCGTTCGATTTCAAGCACGGCTGTTGCGTCGGGTCTTTGGGCATAAATGAGAAGCTGTTCATCAAATCGGAGCCTGAAATTTCTGCCTGCTGTTTTCAGAAACGATTGCCAGTTTACCGGATTGTCTGTAACTGCAAAACAGGTTCTTTCATACAGCTCTGAAATCAGGTCAAATTTTCTTGCCACCTCGTCTGCACCTCCTTATCGTGTTTTTTCTTTGTCCTTTGCGGATTTCGTGTTTTCTTTTGCGGCTGGTTCTACGGTATGACCGTTTCTCTCGCAAAGCTCGGCAAATTCGCAGATATGGTAGAGATTTGTGCCGACCTCCAAATGGTAGTCGTCGATATATCTGCAAGTTCTCTCCATTGTTTTGCCGTCGCCGAGCTTGATTGAGATTTTTTCTCCGTCCGCAATGCGAAACTGCTCCTGATAGTGCGGGTTGATAAATCGGATACCTCGCTCAGCGTTTTTCAAGTGGGCATTTAGCCACTCTTTCTGATAGCAATAGCAGTACAGATTGTACTCGCCCCTGTTGGGGTTAAATCTCATAAGATAGCTGTACTTTCCCGTATCAAGACGGATGCCGTAGTGGTTGCAGTCATCATTAAAGGAGCTGTCGGGAGTGGAATAACAGTAAGAGGACATAGCCTTTCTGCCGGACAAAACATCGCCGTCACGCAATCCGTTTATGACTTCATCAAATTCAGCCTTAAATTCATCGGTTTTCAAGTCTTTTCTGAAATCGTTCCAAGTCGTCCAAAACTCGTTCCCGTTAGAACCGAAGTCGGCTCTCAAATATCCGATAAGACCGGTCTGCATAGAGAGCTGCTGACTTTGGCTGAAGGTGTATTTACGCTCTGCTTCGGTCAATACTCTGTAATCCATTTTCATCACCTCGCTTGTTCGTTTGTTTGTCTTTGCTTTGGAATAGGAAAACCATAAACTCCGGCAATGTCATCGCCGAGCCTTTTGGTAACTCGTGTGATGTCGGCTCTTGTGGCTTTTCCGTTATAGATTTTATCTTGCAGATTTTCAATCTGCGTATCGGTAACACCGTCTTTGAATACACGGTAAAGATAATGGTTTGTACCGTCGTGATGAACGGCGTCGGCACGAAGGTCGCCGTACTTATCCACATACCATTCGTTGTAATCGGTATCGGAATAAAGGCAGTCCTTAATGTTGCCGGAATCAATCATCTTGTAGCCCGACACTCTGCCGTTCCATCTGCCGAGGTCGCCGATAACAATAATCGGCTGTGAAAGCTGAATATTGAGATTTACTCGTTCATCATAAAGATTTTCGGCATTGGATTTTACCATAATGTCGTAAAGCTCATCATCGGAATATCCGGGATACAGTTCCTCCAAAGACTCTCGCCAATCATCAAGGTCAAGGCTAATGTCGCTCCAAATGATATGGCGGTCATTCTGTTCCTGCCTGCTCATCAGTGCCACCTCCCAAATAAGAGAACAGCTTATTGGCTTTGGTCTGCTTCTGAAACTCGATAATCAGACTCATATCCGGAATAGTGATACCCGGAATTTTCAAAATGCTCTCCATGTCGAGCTGCTGCAATTTCTTTTCGGTATTGCAGCCTGCGTCAAACAGTTTCGTCAGAAGCTTTGTCTTTTGCTGAAAAGTGAAATTTTCCTTCATTGCTTTGTCCTCCTTATCGTTCTTTGTCTTTATTTCGCTTCTTGTTTGAAAGCTCTTTCTTAGCAAGTGCTTTTACAGCTTCCCAAGCTTCCTGTGTTGCAGGATGGTTGTCGTTCTTGTATTCGTCAGAAGTCCACCATACAGTGTCCTTTGAATTCTCGTCCATAACGATGAACTTATCTTTAGGTGAACGGCCTGTATAAACGCCTGTCATAACGTTTACTGCGCCAAGCTCACTTTCCTGACCCTTTTCATAGCCTTCGAGTGTTGGCTTTGTTTCTTCCTCGAACAGCTGCTCGTAAGAAGGGTTGTAAACAACTTCTGTAGTTCCGGTGATACCGTACTTGCTCAAATCGATCTTTGACATGTTGCAATAACTCCTTTTCAAAAAAATATCGTTAATAGGCGCTATAATGAAACAGCACACGCTGACGCATTCATTTTCTTTCCTTATTATTAAGCATAAGCTATACAGAAATTCATCTGACAATTGAAAACACACTGTCAGCATTTCATGCTGTGCTCCTATTACAGCAATATAATTATACCACATATTTTTCTGAATTGCAAGGGTAAACGCAGATTTTGTGAGCTGATTTTTTATGCTGTCGGGCATCCGCTCCGAACCGCCCATCAGGGCATTGACCCAGTGGGCGCGCGACATGTAATCGTCCTTATAATCGTCGGCGTTCTCCTTCGGGGTGTATACCTTCGGGTCGAACCCCGCCCACTGGAGCCAGTAGCGGGCGCCCTCGCAGAAACGGGGATAGCCGCTCGTCTCCTCGGCATATTCGACGCCGGGACGGCGCAGCGAATCGCTGACCGAGCGGGCGACATTACCGTAGCCGCCGCCGACCTTCACGGCGTCGGCCGTGACGATACGTCCCGCCTGCCGCGAGCGGTTGTAGCCTATGTTTTCGTACTTCCGCTG
>ERZ791822.1474-NODE-1474-length-10544-cov-2.418057_pt1 | contig 10544 bp, 9 predicted proteins | sample MGYA00510299_ERZ791822 | MGnify/ENA primary metagenome ERZ791822 (study PRJEB30046, sample SAMN00791945) | human gut metagenome | study: EMG produced TPA metagenomics assembly of the A metagenome-wide association study of gut microbiota in type 2...
TATCTCACCTCCATCGGGCCATTTTGCATTTTCGGGCAGCATCCAGATAGCGGGCTACGAAGCGATGAACGACGACCTGAACACGGCAATGGTGATTGCCACATTGTTTGACGCTTGCCGCGTCATCAACCAGGTGAACGACGGAAAGGCTACGCTGACACAGGCCGACATCGACGAACTGAAGGATTTGTTCCAGGTGTTCCTTGTTGATGTGCTGGGTGTCCGCACCGAACTGGTGGCTTCCGAAGAAGCCGGCACGCTCGAACCGTTTGAAAAGGCTGTCGACTTGCTGCTCGAAATCCGTAAGGAGGCAAAAGCGAAGAAAGATTGGGCTACTTCCGACCTTATTCGTGACAAGATTGCCGCTCTTGGTTTCGTTGTGAAAGACACGAAGGACGGTTTCGAATGGTCGCTGAAAAAATAATATTTATATAACAATACAAATATGAGAGCCGAGAATGAATTTATATTCATTTTCGGCTCTTGTTTATACGCGAAAGAGGCATGCGGCGAAATATTTTCTGAATGAAAATAGATGCCGAATTTATGAAAAATTTGGCTAAATAGGTTCGAATTTTGTCGATATGGTGGCCGCTTGTTATTTTATGCTTTGTAGATTTAAGTTTTGAAAAAACGCAATAAAAAAGTTCTAAAAAATTTGCAGTTATAAAAATATCGCATAACTTTGCAGTGAAGAACAGAAAAAGCGAAGGCTTTGGAGGTTTTTCGAAACGAATATTGACGATTAACAAATCAAAGATATTTTACACTTCAACCTTAATCATTTAGTCTAAATTTCCCTACGTCGTTGACAGAAAAGAAGTATGTGAATATCGAATGGATGTAAAACGACAAAACGGTGGCTATGGATTAGCTACTGTCGGAGAGCAGAACCGAGGTTCTGCTCTCCCCTTTTTTAGACACTTGGAATGCAGGTATTGTGTAATTGTTATAAAAAGTTGTACCTTTGCGATATGGATTGGATAAACAGTTTCTTGCTGGAGCATTCGGCGCTTCAGGCTGTGGTGGTGATGGCTGTCATCATATCCGCAGGACTGGCGTTGGGTAGAATACGGGTGGCGGGAATTTCGTTAGGCGTTACCTTCGTATTCTTTACCGGAATTTTGGCAGGCTATCTCGGGCTTTCGATTGACTCGCAGATGCTGAACTATGCCGAAAGTTTCGGTTTGGTGCTTTTTGTTTACGCTTTGGGACTTCAGGTCGGTCCCGGTTTCTTCAGCTCTTTCCGGAAAGGCGGCATGCGCATGAACGTGGTCGGACTTGTGCTTATTCTGTTGGGCACATTGCTGACTGTGGGCATGACTGTTGGCTTCGGTTACGGCATTGATGAAATGACGGGAGTGCTTTGCGGTGCGACGACAAACACGCCTGCACTGGCAGCTGCGCAGCAGACCTTGAAGCAGATGGGCATATCGGCCGATGCGGCAGCGTTGGGATGTGCTGTGACCTATCCGTTGGGTGTGGTAGGAGTGATACTAGCCATGATTACCCTGCGCAAATTCTTTGTCCGTCCTCAAGATATGGAGAAACGTGCGGAGGACAGTTCCGAACAGACGTATATTGCCACTTTCCGAATCAAGAATCCGGGAATTTTCGGACATACTATCGACGAGGTGCAGCATGTCAGTCCGGCACGTTTTATCATTTCCCGCCTGTGGCATGGAAAGGAACTGCTTCGTCCTACTTCCGACACGGTGCTGAAGCAGGACGACCGTATTCTGGTCATTGCTACGGAAAAGGACGTGGAGGCACTTTCTGTGTTCTTTGGAGAAAAGGAAAATATTGACTGGAACCATAATGTGAACTGGAACAAGCTCGACCGTCAGTTCGTGTCGCGCCACATCATCGTGTCGCGTCCGGAAATCAACGGTAAGAAGCTGGGTTCGCTCCGCTTGCGGAATACGTTCGGCATTACCGTTTCGCGCGTGATGCGCAGCGGCGTGAAGCTGCTGGCTACGCCCGACCTTGTCTTGCAGTTGGGCGACCGCCTGACAGCCGTGGGCAATGCTGCCGACATTGAGAATGCGGAGAAGGTGATTGGCAACCGCGTAGGTTCGCTCAACGAGCCGAATCTTGCTGTGATATTTGTCGGCATTTTCCTTGGCCTCGCCCTCGGTACGATTCCTATTTCCTTCCCCGGTAGTTCTGTTCCTGTGAAGTTGGGTCTTGCCGGCGGTCCTATTCTTGCCGGTCTTCTGATGGGCCGTTTCGGTCCGCGCCTGCACATGGTCACTTACACCACGCGCAGTGCCAACCTGATGCTTCGCGGCATCGGATTGTCGATGTATCTTGCCTGTCTGGGGCTGGATGCCGGAAAGAATTTCTTTGATACCCTCGTGGGGCCTCAAGGTTTGGCGTGGATCAGTCTGGGATTCGTCATTACCTATTTGCCGGTAGTGATTGTCGGAATACTTTCATTGCGTCTGTTCAAGTTCAATTTCGGAGAAACCTGCGGATTGCTTTGCGGAAGTATGGCCAACCCGATGGCGCTCAACTATGCCAACGATACGATGCACGACGATTCGCCGGCAGTGTCCTACGCTACGGTTTATCCGTTGGGAATGTTCCTGCGGGTAATAATCGCACAGCTGTTGATATTACTGCTGATATAGAAAATAATTGTATATAAGCATGACTGGTCCTAAATGACTGTAATGGTTGTTTAGGACCAGTCTTTTTTTAATTGCCCGGAAAAGTTTTTTGCACATTCTTGATATTATAATTGTATGGATGTGTTAATTTTGTCTTATAAACATATATAATCGAGAAAACAATAAGCGTAGTACACAATGAACTTTATTAGAGCATTATTAGTACTTATGGGCATCTTGTTGCCTGTGAGCACGTTTGCCCGGGTCGTAAGCGGAAAATTGATTGGCGAAAACAACTTGAAATAATATGTCGTTACAAACTTATAAATGAATGTTCTTATGATTAAAAAATTTCCACAGTCTATTCTTCTCCTCTTTCTTTTGTCATGTGCATTGTCGACTATTAAAGCTCAGACAAATGTTCGGCCGTATAAAGAATGGGAAGCAACTCAATTCGTTGCTGTAAGCGGACATCAGCCTGAAGACTATGTTCTTACAGATAATAATTGGGAAATAATGTATAATTTGCGTACGCCACATACCCAAAGTGAACTTCTTGATATGGGTATAAAGTGTTCTGACAGTCAATTATTATTGCTGGAAGTAGGAGGACTGATTAGCAAAACAAAAGGAAAATGGAAATGCACAATTCCTATTCTCGATAAAGAACAGACGGCTTCTTTAAGAAATGACAGTAAAGAGATTGCGAAATCCATGTATTCAAAAACTAAGGGTGATTTTGTTTCTCTTGTGAATGCAATCAAAGAGATGGGATTTGAAAATAATGCCCTTTCATTGGTCTTTTCATATCTTTTGGACGGTAGAATGTGGACTAAGCTGGTCTTGTTTGAAGACATAAACAACCATGCGGGTTGGAGCGGTTGCTACTGGGTTCTGTATGAACCACGTAAAGACCTTAAATTTGGAACAAACGGTTTCGGTGATATGAATTTGATATTAACCTATCTCGACAGCGAAGTCTCGCCAAGCAGTAAGACGATGGATGATAGTGCAGATGAAATATCCAAATATGGAAAAATCAAGAATCCGCAACTTATTTCTAAATTAACCACCTATGGATTAACGGACAACAACGGAGATATTCAATTTCCTATAATAAAAAAGCAACAAGATAATTTTCATCAAATTGTTGATAAACTGGTAGATTCCATTTCTTCAGAACTCAAAAACAACTGTAGTAATGTCGCAACTCAATATGATATACATGATGAAAAAACAGCAATGGTTATTTTGTATCATGAAGTCATGTGGTATTTAATGGATAATCTGATTCAAGATAAAGTGCTGCATATTCCGGCTGTTTTTAAAGATGCTGAAAAGAATAAACAACGGTTGAATGAAGTCGTTTTCTTTATTGAGGGTGGCTTGATGCAATAATTTATGAATTGGAAAAGTATCCGTTACAAGTTCAATGCTGTAAAAAAGCAAGTACAAGGGAACTGGTGCCGGATAATTTTAATAGATATAAATCTCTTTGAGATAAAAAAAGCAAGTGGGCTTGCGGCCTACTTGCTTTTCTTGTATTCGCTCGGGGTCATGCCCGTATGGTGTTTGAAATATTTCCCGAAGAACGACTGGTTGGGGAAGTTGAGGTGATAGGCAATTTCCTGCACGTTCATCGTTGAGTATTTCAGCAGGTTTTTCGCTTCCAGGATAACATATTGGTTGATCCATTCCGCTGCCGTCTGTCCGCTGGTCTTTTTGATGAGCGTGGTAAAATATTTCGGCGACAAGTGGAGCTTTTCGGCGTAGAAGCTGACGGAGCGTTCCTGCTTGTAGTGTTCGCTCAGCATTATCATGAACTTCTTGAAGTAGCCGGCGCTCTTGTCGAAGAATTCTTTGTTGACGGGACTCTCTTCCGTGTGCGAGAGGTTGTTGTTGGCGGCACGGCTTACCTTGAAGAATAGCGCCGCGAAAAGGCATCGAAGGATGTCGTCCTTCACTTCGTCCTGCTCGTTGTTGCTCAACTCCGCTTTGATGGAGTTGGTGATGTTAATCATTTCCTGTAGGCCTTCGCTCGTGACTTCAAGACACTGGTTGTTTTTCAAATCGACAATTTTCTGCGCGATAGGCTTGATGTCGAGGTTCATTTTCTGAATGAATTCCATGTCAAGCACGATGATGTGCAGTTTGTAGCTGCCGAGCTCTTTCACATGCATGATTTGTCCCGGGAAGTTGATGAAAATGTGGTTCTTCTCGGTAACAAAACTTTTCAGGTTGGTGGAAAGAGTCACTTCTCCCTCTTCACACATGAACATGACAAACGCGTTCAGGCTGAAAGGGGAGTCGATAGGCATTTTCTTCAACTCGACATCCGATGTTCTTTCGGCTATCAGGCATCCCGGCATATAGGCATCACCCTCGATTAGCTGAAAAATGGATATTAGTTTGTCGATTGAGAAACGTGGTATGTCTTTCGATGCGATTTGGTCCATATTAACATATTAAATGTGAATCGAAAGCAAATATACTACATTATTTATAACATCAATGGTTGTCCTTGTCAAACGGAACATAATTTAACCGATTTTGCCTTTTTTAATGAATTGTAGTGCAAATTTCCTTTTTTGTTGTCAATAGGTTGTTTTTGTGGAGGTTGTTTCTGAAAGCAGAAAGTCCCACGCGGCATCGGCGAAGGCAAACCAGCCTTTTTCGGGAGGCTCGACGGCAAGTACACGCTCTGCGCGAATCTCTTCATGGTTGCCGGCTGAATACAGGTAGAGCCGTCGGTTTCCGGCCACACAGACAGGAGCGTTGACGCCTCCCCGGAGCCATTCGTTCTGCTGCCGGCGTGCAGTTTCGCTGTCGGGGTTTTCCATACGGCTGACGGCATGTTTCCAGCTGGGAAGTTTCACTTCCACAACCCGATAGCAGTTGGCGGGAAGGTGCATGACCGCCGTCAGGTCGTCGGCAATTTCGATAGGGCAGTTCTCGGCAATATCGTTTACCGGCAGCCATTCCGTCGGAGCTTCGCGCAGCAGTCGGTCGTAGGCGGCTTCTATTTCGCGGACGAGTACGGCGTCGAGGTCAATGCCGTCGTCGCGTTCCGCCGTGCAGTCGCGCCGTCCCGGCAGCAGCATTTTGCGGGTTTTCCACTCTTCGAGCATTTCCTCGAGCGAATAGGTCTGGATGTTCAAGTTGCAGGCATTTTGTTTCATGGCATTCGTTTTTTCGCAAAAATACATTTCCGGGGATGCCGGCCGCTGCGAAAAGGGGCAGAAGCAATGTGCGTTGACGGAGTGTTTGTACCTTCCAATTTTTAGCAGAAGTTTACGGACGGGCGGTGAAAATGGAAAATAAAAAGACGAAAAAACGGGCGACAATTTGCTTTTTTCGTTGGAATCGTTTATCTTTGCAATCGCTTTTTGGAACGAAAAGCTCATTTTGAAAGAAATGACGGTCCTATAGCTCAGTTGGTTAGAGCATCTGACTCATAATCAGGGGGTCCTTGGTTCAAGCCCAAGTGGGACCACATTGGAGAGAGGATAATCCCGGCAGAACCTTTATTAAGGATTCGCCGGGGTTGTTTTTATAGGCTGTTCTGTGGTGCATTCCGGCAGTGTCAGTGTGGAAAAGCGGCAGAACGCAAGCGCAGGAATAATCTAAATCTAAATAAGAAAATGGAAAAAACGGAAACTCCGGCTTTGGACTTGATTGCCACCAATTTCGGCACGGTGAAAAAGCAGGCCTACGATTTGGCTGTGCTCCCTTGGGGAGCGACTGAACCCCACAACTATCATCTTCCCTACATGACGGACTGCATACTGTCGCACGATGTGGCAGTCGATGCCGCACGGTTGGCGTATGAGCGTGCGGGTGTGCGCTGTATGGTAATGGCTCCGGTGCCTTTCGGAGCACAGAATCCCGGACAGAAGCGGCTGCCGTTTTGTGTGCATACGCGTCTGACGACACAGGAGGCTATTTTGCGCGACATTGTATCGTCGCTTTATGTGCAGGGCATCCGTCGTCTGGCCATCGTCAACGGGCACGGCGGAAACAATTTCAAGGGCATGATTCGTGATTTGGCATTCGACTATCCGGATTTTCTGATAACCTGTTCCGACTGGTTTGCCATTATTCCGACTGCCGGTTATTTTGACGAACGTATTGACGACCATGCCGGCGAACAGGAAACCTCTGTCATGATGCACTATCATCCGGAACTTGTCGACCTGTCGATGGCCGGCAGCGGCATGTCGCATCCTTTTGCGGTCGATTCGCTGAATCGCAAGGTGGCATGGACTCCGCGCCGTTGGGACAAGTCGTCGGACGACACCGGAATCGGCGATCCGCGCAAATCCACTGCTGAAAAGGGTGCGCGCTATGCCGCCGCCGTTGCCGATGCGCTTGCCACGCTGTTTGTGGAACTGACTACGCAACCGCTTTACGACAGATAGCAGTACGCACAATAAAAAACAGGCACCGCCCTTTTGATGGTTTCAGAAGGGCGGTGCGTTGTTTTTATGCTGATTCCGGTTAGCGTTTCAGCCGCAGTTCGTAGAGGTCGTTGCGGCGGTCTTTCAGGTTCTTGACGCTACCGTAGGTGTGAAGTTGTGTAAGCAGGTCGAGGTCGACGTCCGACACCAGAATCATTTCCGTGTTAGGCGTAGCTTCGGCTCTTGTTCCGTCGGTAGGGAACGCGAAGTCGCAAGGGGTGAACACGCCCGATTGTGCATACTGGATGTCCATATTGTGGACACGGGGCAGGTTGCCGACGCTTCCGGCGATGGCAACGAAGCACTCGTTCTCGATGGCGCGGGCATGGGCGCAGACACGAACGCGGGAATAGGCGTTCTGCGTGTCGGTGAGGAACGGAACGAAAAGTATCTGCATGCCGTCGTTGGCCATCAGGCGGGACAGTTCCGGGAATTCCACATCGTAGCAGATGAGCACGCCGATTTTTGCGCAGTCAGTGTCGAATGTCTGTATGCGGCGTCCGCCACTGAGACCCCAACTTTTGATTTCGTCGGGAGTGACATGGATTTTTTCATACATCTCATAGGAACCGTCGCGGCGGCAGAGGAAGCCCACGTTGTAGAGGCGTCCGTCTTCCTTGACGAGCGGCATACTGCCGGTGATGATGTTGATGTTGTAGCTGATGGCAAGTTTGATGAACCGTTCGCGTATTTCGTTGGTGTATTGTGCTAGTCCGCGAATGGCGTCCGATTCGCCTTCATCGTTGAAGCGGGCCATCAGCGGAGCGTTGAAGTATTCCGGGAAAAGAATGAAGTCGCTCTGGTAGTCGGAAACGGCATCAACGAAATATTCCACCTGCTCGAACAGGTCGTCAAGAGTGCGGTAGGGGCGCATCTGCCATTGTACGAGTCCGACGCGGACAGTGGATTTCTTTGTGATGAAGTCCTGTGTAGGCGGCTGGTAGTAGATGTTGTCCCATTGCAGCAGGCAGGCGAAGTGCTTCGATTCCTCGTCGTTCGGAAGGTAGTTGCGCATCACTTTGCGTACGTGGAAGTCGTTCGACAGCTGGAACGTGAGTACCGGGTCGAAAATTTCCTTTTGCCGCACTTTGTTGATATATTCGCGTGGGCGGAGCTTGTCGGCGTATTTGTGATAGTTCGGGATGCGGCCGCCGAACATGATGGATTTCAGATTGAGTTTCTCGCAGAGGTCCTTGCGGTATTCGTACATGCGTCGTGCAAGTCGGAGACCGCGGTATTTCGGATGGATGAAAACCTCGATTCCGTAGAGAATATTGCCTTTTGGGTTATGGGTGCTGAAGGTTTCGTTGCCTGTCACCTGTGCGTAGGTGTGGTCGTTTTTCACCAGGTTGTAGTCCACGATGAGCGACAGGGCGCAGCCCACAATCTGGTTGTCGACTACCGTTACAATCTGTCCTTCAGGGAAAATGTCGATAAGTTTTTTGATTTGTTCGCGTGTCCAGAACACATCGCTGCCGTCGTTGTAGACGCGTGTAAACGATTGGGAGAGTTGCTCGTAATCCTCCATTTGGAGGTTGCGAATCATCACTTTGTTGATTTTCAATGAATCTGCCATAGTTGTATGATTCTTTATTATGTATTTCGGGCGAAATTACCTTAAATATTTGATGTGGGCAAAACTTTGTATGAAAATATCGTTGAACGGCAAGCGGCAGGCGGAAATCGCTTCCGTCTGCCGCTTGTATGTCGGGTGAGATTGCTTTTTATCGGTTGTCGGGAACCCATACTTTCTGTACCGTACCGTCTGACATCTTGATGAGGTTCAGACCCGGAGTTTCGGCCGGAAGCAGCTTGCCGTCAATGCCGTAGCGTGCCACCTCGTACGGTTTCTCGCCTGCTGTCACACTTTCGATACCGGAAAAGTCAAACTCGTTGACGCTTTTGAAGTCTTTCCAGCAAGGGGCCGTCTTGTAGGCGTTTGCGCATCCTGTCGGGACGAACAGGTCGATATTTTCGCTCATGAACGGGTAGAAAGGCAAATAGTCGTTGGACGTGGGCGGAACGGTTGCTTTACAGTAGATTTCTTTCAGGTTGTTGCAGGAGAGTGTCAGGCTGGTCAACGTTTTGAGAGACGCGGGCAGCGTCAGTTTCTCTATTGAATTGCTGTAGACTCCAAGGCTGTATGTGCCAAGTCGTTCGGTGCCTTCCTTAACGCTGAACTCTGTCCTGCCTTCGGGAATAACCACCAAAGTAAGTCCATCTTTAGAATAGAGGGCACCTCCGTAGGAAGAGTAGTTCGGGTTTGCGCTGTCCATGTTGTATTCCTGAAGTGACGGAAGGTTGTAGGCATAAAATTGTTCGAGATTCGTGATACCAGAACCCATGTTGACAGTTTCCAGCTTCAGACAATTGAATAGGGCGTATTGTCGCAGGGTTGTGACGCTGTTCGGGAAGTTGACGGTGTGTATATAGTTGGAGAAGATGGCACCGGTACAAACGGTTTCTACGCCATCGGGTACGTCGCAGGTTTCTACGGTGTTGTCTGCTGCAAAAATGTATAGTTTTTTACCGGAAATGTCGATCAGGAAATTTCCTGTGTTCTTGTAGTTGGGGTTGTCGGCGGCGACTGTTACGCTGCTTAATTGGAAATTGCCAAAGATGGACATTTCTTCCAATGTAGTCAGCTGATTGCCGAATGATAATTGTTGCAGGGCGGCGCAATAGGTGAATGCTGGACTTTTGATTTCCTTTACGTTCGGCATTTCAACGGATTGTACATGCTGGTTGGAGTAGAAAGCATACTTGTAAATGATTTCTGTGGCGTCCGGAGTGCGGATTGTCGTTTGCGGACTTCCAGAAGGACAATAGTAGAGTGTTTTGAGGTCCTTTGAATAGAGAATATTGTCGAGAACTGTCAGATAGGGGTTCTCTTCGGGCACGGAAATCTTTTCCAGCATTTCCGGCCACTCTCTGCTGCCTTCGTAAAATGCACGGACGGGTAGTGTCAGCTCTTTAAGGGCGTCGCATTCTGTAAAAAAGAAGCCGTAGAATTTGTTGTCCTCGGCAATTAAATAGACAAAACCTTGCATCGTATCGCAGAAATATGACTGGTCCACCGATGGGGTACTTTCATCGTAGCCGATGATTTCAACATCGGTCATGTCCAGTTTTTGCAATTTGCCTTCTGTCGGTTCGCCGTAATAGTCGGACCCTGCCATTTCCCGAAGGGTTCGGATGTCGATGGCGTTAATAGGACCGGATACTTTCAGTTCCGTTGTGTTCCATTTGTCGTTTTCTGAGATGAGGCTTGCCAGAGTTCCGGGTTCTGTTGTTGTTACTTCCAGTTGGGCAGCCGTGCCGGAGAATGTGAATGCCATGATGGCAAAAGCGGCCAGTCTGGCTTTTTTAAAGAATGAGTAACCTTTTTCCATTTTAGTCTTAATTTAGAGGTTTGTTTCTCAAAAGTTACTATGTTTGCAATAGGAACGCCGACATTTAGAAAAAAAGAGGCGAC
>ERZ791822.1475-NODE-1475-length-10529-cov-4.405385_pt1 | contig 10529 bp, 10 predicted proteins | sample MGYA00510299_ERZ791822 | MGnify/ENA primary metagenome ERZ791822 (study PRJEB30046, sample SAMN00791945) | human gut metagenome | study: EMG produced TPA metagenomics assembly of the A metagenome-wide association study of gut microbiota in type 2...
ATTATTGATGCTAAATTCGCAAATCCGGATTTTAAAGTTTATAATAAACGGAGGGGACGTTTATAATAAACGGTCGCAGTATTTATTAATAACTCAATCAACGTTCAAGTAGTAAGTTGTTGCCTTTTTTGTATTACCTTTTTCTTAAGGGTGGGAACTTTATCATTTGTGGTGATAATAATTGACATTATAGTCAGACGATTAAATCTTACAAATAGACTTTGAATGCATATTTCCCACTTTTTGGCAGGAGTCCCCAAATATTAAATAGTTGTTAATTGGAGTCTCATTCTGTGAACTAATCTTTTATATGATATGTTGTTTACTGTGAATAACGAATTTGATTATAAACTAAAGAATTAGACATGGAACACATAAAACATTTCTAATGATTTAGCAAGCAAAACATCACAGTTTAAAAACATTTGATTATGAAAAAATCTATTATTTTATTAGCTTTTGTATTGGGTGCATTTACAGCAAACGCCCAATCAGTAGTAGAAGGTACAAAGTTCACAGACAACTGGTCTGTTGAAGTAAATGCGGGAGCAATCACTCCTCTTACTCATAGCGCTTTCTTTAAGAGTATGCGTCCCGGTTTTGGAGTAGGGTTCTCAAAACAATTGACTCCTATCTTTGGTTTGGGATTCCAGGGAATGGGATATATCAACACCACTCCGAGTAAAACGGCCTTCGATGCTTCGGATGTCAGTTTATTGGGTAAAGTCAATTTGATGAACCTGTTTGCAAGTTATCAAGGCGAGCCTCGTTTGTTTGAAGTAGAAGCAGTAGCCGGAATGGGCTGGTTGCATTATTATGTAAATGGTGACGGAGATCAGAACTCATGGTCTACCCGTTTCGGATTGAACTTCAATTTCAATCTTGGTGAAACGAAAGCATGGACATTGGGAATCAAACCTGCTATCGTATATGATATGCAAGGTAGCTTTCCCGAAACAAAGAGCCGTTTCAATGCGAATAATGCAGCGTTTGAACTGACTGCAGGATTGACTTATCACTTCAAGACAAGTACCGGAAACCATTATTTCACCAAAGTAAAAGTCTACAACCAGGCGGAAATCGACGGGCTGAACTCTTCAATCAATGCTCTTCGTTCTGAAGTGAACAATAAGGACGGTGAGTTGAACACTGCCAACCGGCAAATCAACGGCTTGCAGAAAGACTTGGAAGAATGTCGTACAAAGGTAGTTCCTGTTGAAACAGTAGTCAAAACCGCTCGCGTTCCGGAATCTATCATTACTTTCAGACAAGGTCGTTCATCAGTAGACGCGTCACAGTTGCCGAATGTGGAACGTGTAGCTTCCTACATGAAGAAATATCCTGATTCAAAAGTGATTATCAAAGGATACGCTTCTCCGGAAGGAAGTGTGGAAGTCAATGCTAGAATAGCTGCCGCACGTGCGGAAGCTGTCAAGACTATCCTGGTCAATAAATACAAGATTAACGCTTCCCGTATCACTGCCGAAGGTCAGGGCGTAGGTGACATGTTTACCGAACCGGATTGGAACCGCGTAAGTATATGTACTATTGAAGATTAATACAGAAGTATAGAAACTGAATAGTAAGGGCTGCTCCGGAAAACGGGGGCAGCCCTTCTTGTTTGTATTTTCTAGTTTTGAAAGTTTAGTGTACGATTGCTTTGTACGTGGCGAAAAATAATTATTTTTGCAGACGTCGTTCATGCGTTCTTGCGCTTTGAATGGGCAAATATCAACCATTAAAAAAAGTATTATGAAAAGAGTATTCGTATTTCAAGACTTTAAGTCACAGAAATTCTGGAGTATAGATGTAGTTGGAACAGACGTAACCGTTAACTATGGCAAATTGGGAACAGACGGTCAGACACAAGTCAAAAACTACTCGACTGCTGAAGAAGCCGAAAAAGCTGCCAATAAACTTATTGCGGAGAAAACAAAGAAAGGCTATGTGGAAACAGCAGAGGAAACGGCACGCGAGATGAAAGTGGAAGCCAAGAAATACACTTTGAGTTATGATGAATACGAAAACGATGTCCGGCTATTGGATAAGATTCTGAAAGACAAGCATCTGCCCGAATATAAACAAATCACTATCGGTTGTTGGGACTATGAAGGTGAAGATTGCTCCGATTTACTGAAAGGAATACTCGAAAATAAAGATAAATTTGCACACATTGAAGGCTTGTTTTGGGGAGATATCGATCAGGAAGAACAGGAGATCTCCTGGATTGAACAGGCAGACCTCAGCCCGTTGCTCGACGCTATGCCCAAATTGAAAGACTTGAAAATAAAAGGTACGAATTGCCTGCGCCTGGGACAAACCTCACGTCCGGAATTGCGTTCACTGGAGATTATCAGTGGCGGTCTTCCTACGGAAGTCGTAGAGGATATTCTGGCGTCCGATTTTCCGAATCTGGAAAAACTGGTTCTGTATGTCGGCGTGGAAGACTACGGCTTTGAAGCTGATATTGAAATATTCCGTCCGCTTTTCTCTAAGACGCGTTTCCCGAAATTGACTTATCTTGGCATCGTGAACTCGGAAGAACAGGATGAGATTGTAAAAATGTTCCTGGAGTCGGATATCCTTCCTCAATTGGAGACAATGGATATTTCGGCAGGTGTCCTCAAAGATGAAGGTGCCCAACTCTTGCTGGACAATATGGACAAGATTGCCCATTTGAAGTTTATTAATATGCGCTACAATTATTTGAGCAAGGGCATGAAGAAGAAGTTGCAGGAACTTCCGATGAAGATTGATATTGCAGAATCGGAAGAAGCTGATGAGGACGACGGTGAAATGTGGTATTACCCGATGATTACGGAGTAGGGGAAATGCAGATAATCGTTGTCAGCAACTCTCCGTCCAAACGCATCGAATACTTTGTCGAAGCCGGCAGGAGCTTGCAGACGGGAGTCCGCTTTATGACTTACGAAGAATTGTTCAATTGCCTGCCATCATTGCGGCAGGCAGTTGTCAAACTGGAACCGTGGGTAAGCTGCGAAACGGATTTTCTGAAATATACCCTGTTTAATGACGAATACAAAACGATATTACAGCGGTTGGACGAGACGGCACTGCCTGACGATGTGCATTTCTTGAATCCGCCTCATGCATTATTGCAGGCTCTTGATAAAAAGGAAGCCAAACGGATTTTATCAGCCAATGATCTGAATGTAACTCCGATGTTGGATACTCCACATTCTTTCGATGAACTGGCGCAAGCTCTTTCCGGTTGTAGCAGGGGGTGTTTTCTGAAACCACGTTATGGTTCGGGAGCAGGTGGCATTATGGCAATCCGCTATCAGCCGCGTCAGAAGAAATGGGTGGTTTATACTACCTTGCAGAAAGTGGACAGAGTCATTCATAATACAAAACGTATTCATCGTCTGACTAAGGAGCAAGATATTCTTCCATTGGCGGAAGCGGTCATGCATACTGGGGCTATTTTGGAAGAATGGATACCTAAGGAGCAGTTGCAGGGAGAGAATTATGACCTTCGGGTAGTATCTGGAGAGGAAGAGATTGACTATGTGGTAGTCAGATGTAGCAAGGGGGGTATAACCAATCTGCACCTGAACAACAACGCACGCCTGTGGAGCGAACTTCCCTTGTCAGAAGATGTCCGTCAACGGATTTACCTCTTATGCAGGAAAGCCGTCCGCACACTGGGTTTGCGATATGGCGGAGTAGATGTACTGATAGAAAGAGGAACGGATACTCCTTATATTATTGAGGTCAACGGACAAGGCGACCACATTTACCAGGATATGTACGCTCACAATTCTATTTATACCCGACAGATAAGAACAATAAAAAAGAAATATGACCATGCAGATAGATGAACTGCCCGCTGGAGAACAAAACCAGTGTCCTGATATGGATATGAACCGGGTGGTAGGGACACATGATATACTTATGCTTTGCTTCGATACGTTGCGCTACGATGTGAGTAAAGCGGAAGAAGCTGCCGGAGGGACACCGGTTCTGAACAGTCACGGTGGTTTGTGGGAGAAAAGGCATGCGCCGGGAAATTTTACTTATCCCTCTCATTTTGCTATTTTTGCAGGCTTTCTTCCTTCACCGGCAGAGCCTCATTCCTTGCGTAGCCGTAAATGGCTGTTTTTCCCTGTGCAGGCAGGGACGGGGCGTATCCCGCCCAAAGGCAGTTATCCGTTTACGGAAGCTACTTTCGTGCAGAGCCTTGCCAATAAGGGATATGAGACAATCTGCATAGGCGGCGTGAATTTCTTCAGCAAACGCAATGAACTGGGACGTGTGTTTCCCGGTTATTTTACGAAAAGTTACTGGCTGCCGATCTTTGGCTGTACGGCTCCTGACAGTACGGAGAAGCAGATTGATTTTGCCTTGAAGAAACTGGAGAATTACTCTGCGGACAAACGTATATTCATGTATATCAACTTTTCCGCTATCCATTACCCGAACTGTCACTATGTGAAAGGTAAAACGAAAGACGATAAGGAATCGCACGCGGCGGCATTGAGATATATCGACAGTCAGTTGCCCCGTTTGTTTGAAGTTTTTCAGAAGCGTGCCGACACACTGGTGATTGCCCTTTCCGACCACGGCACCTGCTATGGTGAAGACGGCTACGAATATCACTGCATATCCCACGAAACAGTCTACACGGTTCCTTACAAACACTTTATCCTGACGAAACAATGAATCAACCTCTATCCCGATATGTAGACTATATGTATAGTTATCCGCATAAAACGGCGTACCGTCCTTTTCCTGCTCCGGTTTCGTTGCTCCCATATTTGGAGCAACTGGAAGGCAGAAAGGCGTCACTCTACTTTCATATCCCTTTTTGCAGCCATAAATGCGGATACTGCAACTTATTCTCCCTGCAAACGAACCGTACCGAATATATCGCCACCTATCTGGACACCCTTCGCAGACAGGCGCAACAACTCTCACCGCTCACTGCCGGACTGACGTTTGATAGCTTTGCCATCGGCGGCGGTACTCCGTTGCTGCTGACTGTTCCGCAACTGGAACAATTAATGGCTACCGCCGCTTTATTCGGCGTGCATCCGTCCCATGCCTTTACTTCCGTAGAGACTTCACCGGAATATGCAGATCGTCCGCGTCTCAATGTCTTGAAAAAGGCGGGAGTATCTCGCGTAAGTATCGGCATACAGAGTTTTCAAGATGAAGAACTGAAAGCTATCAAAAGGCGTCCCCGGCAAAACACTATTTATCAAGCATTAGACGATATCCGCCAAATGGATTTTCCCTATTTCAATATCGACTTGATTTATGGTATTAAGGGACAGACGGTAGAAAGTTTCCTCTATTCACTGGAAGAAGCGCTCCGGTTCCAGCCGAACGAACTGTTTATTTATCCGCTATATGTACGTCAGGGTACAGGTATTACCGAACGGGAACCAGATGATGTCTGTTTTCGAATGTATCGTGCTGCTTGCAAGTTATTGCAAGCAAAAGGCTTTCTGCAAACATCCATGCGGCGTTTCATTCATCATCCGTCCACTGACGCGGAAGTCTCATGTGGCGATGAAGTAATGCTTTCGTGTGGGGCGGGTGGACGCAGCTATTTGGGTGATTTACACTATGCCACCCGGTATACAGTCTGTCAGCAATGCATTGCCCGCGAGATAGACGAATATATGGCAACCACTGATTTCACCGTAGCCCGTAACGGATTTATCCTTTCTGCAAAGGAACAACAACAACGTTTTATCATCAAGAATCTGATGTACTATATGGGGATTGACAAGGCTGAATATACTCGGCGTTTTGGAGAGCCGCTTGATAGGACTCCGTTGTTCCGCCAATTGGCGGAACAGTACTGGATAGAGGAAACTCCTGAACGTATCCGGCTGACTCCCGAAGGACTTAGTTATTCCGATTATATCGGTCAGCTATTTATCACTCCGGGAATCAGGCAATTAATGGAGACTTATTCCTATTGAATGAAAATTGAGTGAAGTTTGAATGATATTTGAATGAAATGACAAACGAGGGTTCTTTACTTTCCGTCCGACGTATATACTATCGGAGCAAATTGAATGGTTGTAATTACACTTGTTCTTATTGTCCTTTTGGCAAGAAGTCTCATCCTGCATCTAAAATGCGGGACAAGCAGGCATGGAGTCGTTTTATTACCGCTATTGAGCAATGGGAAGGAGAGACTTTGCAACTATTTGTCATTCCCTATGGTGAAGCACTCATACATCGCTATTATAGGGAAGGAATCATACAGCTTGCGTCATTGCCGCAAGTTACCGGAATTTCCTGTCAGACTAATCTTTCTTTTCCTGCCGATGAATGGCTGAACGAACTCCGGACTGCTCCGGCATTGATAAATAAGATAAAAGTTTGGGCTAGCTTTCATCCGGAAATGACTTCAGTAGAGAAATTTGTCCGGCAACTTCATACGCTCCATAATGCAGGAATACAGGTTTGTGCCGGAGCTGTCGGTAACCCGTTGGCAAAAAATATACTTGTTGATTTGCGAAATACTCTTTCACCGGATATTTATCTGTTTATTAATGCCATGCAGGGGTTAAAGTCTCCATTGAGCAACGAAGATATTCGTTTTTTTACTCAACTGGATAATCTTTTCGAGTATGATTTGCGAAACGCTCCGGCTCAATGGGAGAATTGCTCAGGCGGAAGAAGTGCTTGCTTCATTGACTGGAAAGGGGATATCTTTGCCTGTCCTAGAAGTAAGGTGAAGATAGGCAATCTTTATCGGAATCAAAAGCTAGACACTTCGCTTTCTTGTCAGCGGAAAGTTTGTGATTGTTACATTGCTTTCAGTAATCTGACTAATCATCCTTTGCATTCTATAATGGGCAAAGGTACATTTTGGCGGATACCGGATAAGCCCTTGATTACTGCCGTTTTTTTCGATGTGGACGGAACATTGACCGATGCACAAGGAAAAGTTCCGGAAAACTATGCCAATGTCTTACACTATATGGCGCAATCTGTCCCATTATATCTGGCTACTTCTTTATCAGTGGAACAGGCGCGGAGAAAATTAGGTAAGACTCTTTTCAGTTTGTTCAAAGGTGGGGCATTTGCAGACGGTGGATTATTGTTGTATGACGGGCGGAACCGATGTTTATCGGTTGAATTACTACCGGATGTAAACGGGGAATCCGCAAAGATAACGGCGCATAGCTATGAAGGCCAAGTCTATAAGTATAGCATGCTGGTTTATGAGAAAGAACAGAGGGAGAACATTCTTTCCCGATTGAAAGCAAAACCTTATCAGGTATTTTATAAGCCACCCCTTATCACAGTTGTACATAAGGAAGCCGGCAAAAAGAAAGGAGTACTCCATATATGTAAAGTTTTAGCTTTCCCTCTGGAGCAAGTATTGATTGTCGGCAACTCGCAGAAGGATTGGGAAATGATGTCGGCAGTACCCCATTCTTGTGCAGTGATGAACTCCGAACCGTTTTTGACAGAACATGCCCGCTACACGTTGAATCCCGACCGCCTGCCTGCTTTCTTCCGTTTCCGCGAATAGAAAAGCAGATAAAGTTATTGTATATCAATTTAAAGTGATTATTTTCGCAGCCTACGTTATCTAAAAACGCATCAAGTTATGAAAGTACAAAACAACATATGTGAGGGAAGTCTCATCACCAATTACCTTCCGGCGGATTACTGTGATTCTTTTTCAAAAACAATAGTGAGTGATAAAGTGGTTACTCCCGAAGTATTGACGATTCTACTTCTTCTTTATTCGTCCTTTCCATAAAACGATCATGCGTTCCATTCTGAACAGAGTTGCCAAACAAATGAAATAAAGAATCTATGGATATGGACATCTATGACATCATTGATAATATTTACAAACTGCCGCTTGCATCCAAGGAAGCCCTATTGAATGAAACACCGGAAGTAACCTATCCTAAAGGTTTCCACCTGTTTCTGGCAAACCGTAAAAGTTCCAAATTCTATCTGATGAAGAAAGGAATGTTGCATGCATATACCTATAAATCGGACAAGAAAGTGACATTCTGGTTCGGAAAGGAGGGCGACGCTATTTTCCCTTTGCAGACCCTTTACAATAATCAGGCGGGATATGAGAATATAGAATTATTGGAAGACAGTGTGCTGTATGAATTGAGTGTCGACAAACTGCACGACCTTTATCTGGTGGATATACATATAGCCAACTGGGGGCGGAAGTTTGCCGAAAGGGAGTGTATCAAATCAGAACAGCTATTTATATCACGGCAGTTCAAGACCTCATTGGAACGCTATCAGGATTTGATTGCTGATTACCCCGATATACTTCAACGTGTACCATTAGGTATTATCGCTTCCTATCTGGGAATCTCCCAAGTTAGTCTGAGCAGAATAAGGGCGAAGATAAGATGATTTTTTATCAAATGTAAAATCCCTTTTTTACAAATGTAAAATAGAGGCTGCCGGAAATTCATGACCTTTGCAAATAAAAAAATGTTATGAATTGGATTCTTTTGATTTTGGCAGGTTGCCTTGAGCTGGTGTTTACTTTCTGCCTGGGAAAGATAAACAGGGTATTCGGAATGGAAAAATATGTGTGGTCATTCGTACTCTTGGTATCCTTATGTGTGAGTATGCTACTTCTGATAAAGGTGACCAAGACATTGCCGGTTGGTACGGCTTATGCGATATGGACAGGCATCGGTGCGGCGGGCACGGTATTAATCGGTATTTTCTTCTTTAAAGAACCTGCAAGTGTGGGACGGTTGTTCTTTATCTTCACACTGATTTGCTCCATTATCGGGTTGAAATTGGTATCACATTGATACCCGATTGTATCCTGAAAAAATAAAGTGCAGCTATAATTTGGTAGTTATGAAAACAAAGCCCATATTTGCAGCCCGAAAACAGGGGCAGGCATAAAAATCCTCATCGGAGGGTGCTATAATAGATAATTATAGTGCCGGATAAGATGAATGGTGCAAATCATTCGCTTGTCCGGCACTATTTTTTTATTGTAACAATTTAAGATAAGAGGTAAAGTATCGAAGAAACTATGAAAGAGTTGAATTTGACACAGGGGAGCGTTCCGAAAGTATTGCTGCAATTTGCAGTACCTTTCCTTATTGCCAACGTGCTTCAGGCACTTTATGGTGGGGCGGACTTGTTTGTTGTAGGGCAATACGATGATTCTGCCAGTGTGGCGGCTGTAGCTATCGGCAGCCAGGTGATGCAGACGATTACAGGTATCATCCTTGGCATTACAACGGGGACAACCGTGCTGATTGCTATTGCCACCGGAGCAAAGGATAATAGGAAAGTGGCATCTACAATCGGTTCTTCCGTATGGCTGTTTTCAATCGTAGGTGTTTTGCTGACTTTAGTCATGGTCGTGTTTCACGGGCAGATAGCCGAACTGATGCATACGCCTGCGGAAGCAATGGCTGATACGAAAAGTTATATTTTGGTATGTTCGACAGGTATTTTATTCATTATTGGGTACAACGTAGTGTGTGGTATCCTGCGTGGACTGGGCGACTCCAAAACACCGCTTTATTTTGTAGGATTGGCGTGCGTGATTAATATTGTCCTCGACTTTATCTTGGTCGGCTATTTCCATTTGGGGGCTACGGGAGCCGCATTGGCTACAATAACAGCACAGGGGGGCAGTTTTGTTATTTCGCTTTGGTTCTTGCACGGTCATGGATTCCATTTCGAGTTTACTCGGAAAGATATGCGGCTTAACAAGAACTTATCCAAAAAGATTATGGTGCTAGGAGCACCCATTGCATTGCAGGACGCGTTAATCAATATTTCATTCTTGATTATAACGGTCATTGTCAACCAAATGGGAGTCATCGCATCGGCGTCTTTGGGTGTTGTGGAGAAAATCATCGTCTTTGCGATGCTGCCGCCAATGGCGATATCATCGGCAGTGGCAACCATGACGGCACAGAATTACGGTGCGGGACTGATACAGCGGATGAACAAATGCCTGGCTTCGGGCATTGGGATTGCCCTTGTTTTCGGTGTATCGGTTTGTGTGTATTCCCAATTCCTGCCGGAGACGCTTACCGCATTCTTTTCCAAAGATGTGGCGGTGGTGGCAATGGCGGCGGAGTATCTGCGGGGGTATAGTATCGACTGTATCATTGTAAGTTTTGTGTTTTGCATCAATTCTTACTTCAGCGGACAGGGGAATTCATTGTTCCCGATGATTCACAGTCTGATAGCGACCTTCCTGTTCCGTATTCCGTTGTCGTACTGGTTCAGTCAGATAGACAGTTCCTCGCTGTTCCTCATGGGCTTTGCTCCGCCCTTGTCGACGGTGGCTTCGTTGTTGATTTGTATTTGGTATTTGCGATATAACCAAAAGAGAATGTACTCGAAAGGCACTGCGATGCCTGCTATATCGAATTAAGTGTTTTCTAAGTGACATATATTAACTAAAATCAATTTGTATGGAAGCTTATTTGAAGAAACTCTGTTTTGAGTATCAGGTTGAAGAAAAGGAAGTGAAAGAGCTGTTGGCTCGCATCAATTCTTTGTAGATCTGGATG
>ERZ791822.1493-NODE-1493-length-10423-cov-4.248650_pt1 | contig 10423 bp, 5 predicted proteins | sample MGYA00510299_ERZ791822 | MGnify/ENA primary metagenome ERZ791822 (study PRJEB30046, sample SAMN00791945) | human gut metagenome | study: EMG produced TPA metagenomics assembly of the A metagenome-wide association study of gut microbiota in type 2...
TTATATTATATGAATTAAAGCTGCAAATGTATTGTCAGTTCTATTTGTTCTGACAGCCCATGCAGCCACCACAGTCAGATCTACAGTTTGTCATATCAGCCGCACCGTATATATAATTAGAAACAGAATTAAGTGAGCATATTGCCTGTGAAGAAATACCCTCTCCACTTCCGGTAAATCCAAGTCCTTCTTCTGTAGTAGCCTTAACATTGACTCTGTCAACATCAATCTTTAAAGCATCTGCGATATTCTTTCTCATATCATCAATATATGGGCGCATCTTAGGCTTTTGTGCAATAATAGTAGCATCAATATTTTCTATAATATAATTAGCCTCATCTATCTTCTTTCCAACCTCTTCCAGAAGCTTGATACGTCGTTCTACCAGATGCTTGTCCAGCTTCATATTGGGTATACCATACATCAAAAGCCCCCCGGCGCGGTCGGCACGTTCATAGACGGTGACGCTGTGGCCTGCCTTGTTAAGCTGGTCGGCACAGGCCAGGCCGGCCGGGCCGCTGCCGATAACGGCAACTTTTTGTCCGCTGCGGTGAGCCGGCTTGTTGGGTTTGACATAGCCTTCTGCAAATGCTGTTTCAATGATATATTGTTCAAGATTGCGGATACTGACTGCACTGCCTGCCAGGCTGGCACTGCAGGCTCCTTCACAGGGAGCCGGACAGACGTGCGAGGTGAATTCCGGGAAATTATTAGTTTTATTCAGGCGCGCATAGGCGAAATGATCCAGCCCCTGATAAACAAAGTCGTTAAATTCCGGCATCAGATTATGCAGCGGACAGCCTGATAAGGCTTTGCCCAACATTACGCCGCTGTGGCAGAAGGGAATACCGCAGTCCATGCAGCGCGCAGCCTGTTTTTGCAGTTCTTCTTTGTGAGGCAGACTGCTGGTTTTGATTTCTTCCCAGTCTTTGATGCGCTCCTGAGGCGGGCGCAGCGCAAGTTCCTGCCGTTTGTAATCCATAAATCCGGTCGGTTTACCCATTATGCCTGCACCTCCTCAAATACTTTGATCGTCGCTTCCTGCTCGCTCATACCGCTTTGCAGGTATTGGGCGACTTTTTCGGTAACGCGCTTATAATCTTTGGGAATGACCTTGACAAATTTTTTGACGTAACTGTCCCAGTCTGCCAGAATCCGGCGGGCAATACTGCTGCCGGTATATTCTGCGTGTTTCAGGATCATTTTCTGCAGCTGCATGGTATCATTGATTTCCTTCAACTGTTCCAGCAGTACGATTTCTTTGTTACAGTAGCCCGAAAAGGTACCGTCTTCATCTAAAACATAGGCAATACCGCCGCTCATGCCGGCAGCAAAGTTCCGTCCGGTCTTACCCAGAATAACGACGGTGCCGCCGGTCATATATTCGCAGCCGTGGTCGCCGACACCTTCGATAACGGCATTGACGCCGCTGTTGCGAATGCAGAAACGTTCACCGGCAATACCGGAAATATAGGCTTCACCGCTGGTGGCGCCGTAGAAGGCCACGTTGCCGATAATGATGTTTTCGTGAGGATTGAAAGGCGCTTCTGCAAAGGGATGGATGATGATTTTACCGCCGGAAAGACCCTTGCCGACGTGGTCGTTGGCATCGCCTTCGAGACGCAGGGTGATACCGGGCGGTAAAAAGGCTCCAAAGCTTTGTCCGGCCGAGCCTTTGAAGTGCAGTCTGATCGTATCTTCCGGCAGGCCGTCCAAACCGTAAAGGCGAGTGATCTCACTGCCGAGGATGGTACCGACGACACGGTCGGTATTTTTGATAGGCAGCGTGATATCGACCTGTTTTTTGCCGGCGACAGCGGTTTTGCAGATTGCCAGCAGCTCGCGGCAGTCCAGCGATTTTTCCAGCTGGTGGTTTTGTTCGGTGGTGCAGACCTGGCTGGTGCCCGGTTCTACCTCCGGTTTATAAAGCAGCGGCGCTAAATTAAGGTTTTTATTTTTCCAGTTACGCTCCGGTTTAGCCAGCAGTACTTCCGTACGTCCCACCATTTCGTCGATACTGCGGAAGCCCAGTTCGGCCATATATTCGCGAACCTCCTGGGCAATGAAGTGCATAAAGTTGACGACATACTCCGGTTTGCCCTTAAAGTTACGGCGCAGCTTCGGGTCCTGGGTAGCGACGCCCATAGGACAGGTATTCAGATTGCAGACGCGCATCATAACGCAGCCCAAAGCGATCAGCGGCGCAGTGGCAAAGCCGAACTCTTCGGCACCCAGCAAGGCGGCGATGATCACGTCGCGTCCGGTCATCAGCTTACCGTCGGTTTCCAGAGTCACACGGTTGCGCAGGTTGTTGAGCAGCAGCGTCTGATGTGTCTCCATCAGTCCCAGCTCCCAGGGCAGTCCGGCGTGGTTGATACTGGTGCGGGGCGAAGCACCTGTGCCGCCGTCGTAGCCGGAGATCAGCACTACGTCGGCACAGGCTTTAACGACGCCTGCGGCAATGGTTCCGACGCCAACCTCAGAAACCAGCTTGACGCTGATTTTGGCACGTGGGTTGGCGTTTTTCAAATCGTGTATCAGTTCGGCTAAATCTTCGATCGAATAAATATCGTGATGGGGCGGCGGAGAGATAAGGCCGATACCGGCAGTAGTCCCGCGGCATTCGGCGATCCAGGGATAGACTTTACCTCCGGGCAGCTGACCGCCTTCACCTGGTTTGGCACCCTGGGCGATCTTGATCTGGATCTCATCCGCGTTGACCAGATAATTGCTGGTAACGCCAAAGCGGCCTGAGGCCACCTGTTTGATAGAACTGCGCTTACTATCGCCGTCAGGCTGGGGACGGAAGCGGGAAGGATGTTCGCCGCCCTCGCCCGTATTGGACTTACCGCCGATACGGTTCATAGCGATCGCCAGACATTCGTGCGCTTCCTGGCTGAGTGAGCCGTAGCTCATTGCGCCGGTTTTAAAACGTTTACAGATGCTGTCTACAGATTCTACCTGTTCGATAGGTATCGGCAGCCGCTGCGGAGTGAAGGTCAGCATACTGCGCAGGTTCTGATTGGCAAAAGCACTGCTGTTCAGTTCGCTGGAAAAGCGTTTGAACATAGTGTAATCGTTTTCGCGGCAGGCCTGCTGCAGTGCAAAAACAGTCTGCGGATTGAACATATGCCGTTCGCCGCCGCTGCGCCATTGGTAAACACTGCCGGATTCATAGCTGCACAGATCAGACGCATCAGCTTTGAAGGCCGGCAGGTGACGCAGCTCTACTTCTTTGGCGATCTCGTCCAGGCCGATCCCTTCCAGTCGGGAAGGTGTGCCGGTGAAATATTTTTCGATCACACAGCTGCTGATGCCGATAGCTTCAAAAATCTGGGCGCCGCGATAAGACTGCACTGTAGAAATACCCATTTTGGAAAGGATCTTGGCGATACCGTGGGTGCAGGCGTCGATATAGTTTGCGGTGGCCTGCTCTACTGTAACTCCGGTGATCATACCGTTAGAGCACATTTCTTCGATCGTTTCAAACGCCAGGTAGGGATTGATGCCGCTGACGCCATAGCCAAGCAGCAGTGCAAAATGATGCACTTCGCGCGGTTCGGCCGATTCGATAATAATGGAAGCTTTGAGCCGGCTGCCGCTTTTGATCAGATGATGATGCAGGCAGGCGCCGGCCAAAAGGGCAGGAATAGCCGCCATTTCTTCGTTCATTTCACGGTCAGATAAAATCAGAATACATTTATCCTGTGCGATCATAGCGTCAGCCTGTGCACACAGACTGTCAAGTGCGTGTTTGAGCCCTGTGCCGCCGGCGGCTACCGGGTAAAGCATCGGCAGTGTCGCCGCCTGGAATTTAGGCTGCTGGATATTTTTGAGCTTGGCCAGCTCGATATTGCTCAAAACAGGCGATTCGGCTGAAATCTGCCGGCAGCTGTCAGGCTGCGGGTCGATCAGGTTTTTCTCCGGACCGATGCCACTGGTCGTATCAGTAAACACTTCCTCGCGAATAGCGTCTATAGGAGGATTGGTGACCTGGGCGAAAAGCTGCTTGAAATAGTTGTATAAAAGCTGCGGTTCTTCGGATAAAACGGCCAGTGGAGCGTCGTTGCCCATCGCTCCCAGCGGATCTATCCCCTTAGTAGCCATTGGTTTCAGAAACTTGGTCAGGTCTTCCAGCGTATAGCCAAAAGCCAGTTGCCGTCGCAGCAGGGTTTTGGGATCGGGCTTCGGCAGCTCGGTAGTGAGCTTGATCGCATTCAATTTAATAAGGTTTTCGTCCAGCCATTTACGATAGGGCTGTTCGGTAGCTATTTTATGTTTGATCTCGTCGTTGCCGATGATGCGGCCTGCTACAGTATCGATGACCAGCATCCTGCCCGGCCGCAGACGGTCTTTTTTGACAATGGTCGCCGGATCCAGATCGACGACGCCGACCTCGGAGGCCAGAACGATCATATCATCCTGAGTTATGTAATAGCGGGAAGGCCGCAGGCCGTTGCGGTCCAGAGCGGCGCAGATAGTGCGTCCGTCGGTAAAGGCCATGGCGGCAGGTCCGTCCCAGGCTTCAATCAGAGAATTATGGTATTCAAAAAAAGCTTTCAGATCCGGATCGATATGGGGATTTTTGCCCCATGGTTCGGGAATCATCATCATTACAGCATGCGGCAGGCTGCGTCCCGACATGACAAGAAATTCCAGACAGTTATCGAACATTCCCGAATCAGAGCCGGTTTCGTCGATGATAGGCATGATATCTTTGATCTTGCTGCCCCAGAGGCTGTTGCCGCACATCGTTTGGCGGGCGCGCATCCAGTTGATGTTGCCGCGCAGGGTATTGATCTCGCCGTTATGCATCAGATAACGGTAAGGATGGGCGCGTTCCCAGCTGGGAAAGGTGTTGGTGCTGAAACGGGAATGGACTAAAGCCATTGCTGTTTCCATAGAACTGTCCTGCAGGTCAGAATAAAAAGAACCCAGCTGCTCCGTAGTCAGCATCCCTTTATAAACGATAGTCCGTGAAGACAGGCTGGCGATATAAAAATACCTGCCGCCGCGCAGCCTGCCATAGCGAATATGATTTTCGGCCTGACGGCGGATGCTGTACAGCTGCCGTTCAAAGGCATTATCGTCGATGCTCAGCCGGTCGATGATCTGTGGGCTGGCCTTGATAAAGATCTGCGCCATGAACGGCTGGCTCTGGCGTGATTTTTCACCCAGTACCTCCGGGTCGACCGGTACGTTACGCCAGCCTAAAAGCTCCTGTCCGTTTGCAGTAACAAGCTTTTCAAAATGACGCTGGGTGTTTTCTCTCTCTACAACGTCAGGCGGCAGGAACATAAAGCCAACGGCATAATGGCCGGGCTGTGGCAGTTCGATATCGAGCTTGGCACATTCTTTGACCAGAAAGGTGTGCGGCAGCTGAAGAAGGATACCCGCGCCGTCGCCGGAATTCATATCGGCGCCTTGACCGCCGCGGTGGTCCATATTGCGCAGCACCACTAAAGCCTGCCGCAGGATCTTATTGGATTTACGGCCTTTGATGTTGGCGACGACACCCAGACCGCAGGCGTCGTGCTCGAACCAGGGATCATAAAGCCCCTGCTTGGGCGGTAATGAAGTATACATGTGATTTTCCCCTCTCAAAGCAAATTATATCTATATACAAAACTGCAAGTTTAATTATAAAATACGCAAAAAAGAAATGCAAATTGTATACATTATATTTTAAAGTCTTTGACAAGCGGAATAAAATACTGTAAAAATTAAACAAAAACAGCTTGCAGCAAGTCAGCAACTGTAAAAAGACAGAATATTGAAATGTTTGTGAAAAATAAGTAAGAGCGGCTTTTGCACTATACAAAGTTTATTTAATAGTGTAATATTAAATACTGTAAGGCAATGAATATTGCAGATAGGGGAGATGAAGATGAGTAAGGCCGCAAAATTTGATGAATTTTTAAGTTCCAATAATATCAACTGTTTTTCAAAGGAAGAAATCGATAACGAAATGCACAGCATCGTTTATCGTGCCCATATGGAAGTCAGCAGTCAGAATCTGCCGACGATGATCGTGCTGGACGACAGCATCTATACGATGATCCAGGTGCGCGTTGCCGCTGGCGTTGTCAATGCCGGCAACCGCGAAGGCGTTTTGATGCATATCAACGAGCTTAATAAAAAATACAAGGTTTTTAAATACTATGAAGGCGACAACGGGGATATCTGCCTTGACAGCTGCATCACTACGACTGACGAAGGCTTTGAAGCGCCTGTTATCCACACAGTGATCGATGTTATTTTAAAACATCTGGTAGAAGAATACCCTGTCCTGATGCGTAAAGTCTGGGGCAATTAATTTATAATCATAAATAGCAATGAAGCTGTGAGGCCTTGGGTCCCGCAGCTTTTTTGTAAGGAGGAGCAAACACAGTGAACAAGTTCGGCTTGACTACTGAAGAAGCGAGCAAAGCATTATCCGAGCAGGGCAATAATGCCCTGACTCAGCCCCCGCGCGAAACCTTTTGGGATAAGCTGTGGGAGAATTTTAAAGACCCTATCATCCGGATCCTGATCCTGGCGCTGTTGGTCAACGTAGTTTTTGTTTATATGGGGCACGGCGACTGGATCGAAACGATGGGTATTTTTCTGGCCATCATTCTGGCGACTTTTGTTTCTACTTATTCTGAGTACAGCAATGAAAACGCTTTCCAGAAACTGCAGGAAGAAGCCAGCCGTATCCGCTGCAAGGTTTGGCGTGACGGCGAGCCGGTTGAGCTGCATATCGATGATATCGTCGTCGGTGATGCGGTAATTCTGGAGGCCGGCGATAAAGTTCCGGTCGATGGTATCTTACTGGACGGCGATGTGAAGCTTGACCAGGCGGCCCTGAACGGCGAAAGCAAGGAAGCCCATAAGCTGATCGCTCCGCCCGATTTTACCTGGGGCGATGGTACTATCGATTTTCTGGACGAGCATAAGCTGTTCCGCGGCAGCGTCGTTGTCGAAGGTCAGGGCATCATGCAGGCCGTTAAGATCGGCGACAGCTCTATCTACGGTCAGTTGACCCAGGAGCTTAAGGATGATGAACGTGACAGCCCGCTGAAATTAAAACTTAAGGGACTGGCGCATCATATCAGCCAGTTTGGTTATGCCGGCGGTGTGCTGATCGCTTTGGCAGTCATGCTGCATAAAGCCTATCTGTACGGCGATTTCGGCGCTTATTTTGCTAATACGCCGCTTTTGCTGTCTGATCTGGTGCAGGCTGTTATCCTGGGTATCATCATTATCGTTATGGCGGTGCCGGAAGGGCTGCCGCTGATGATCGCGATCGTTTCGTCGCTGAATATGAAAAAAATGCTGCGCGATAACGTACTTGTGCGGAAGCTGGTCGGGATCGAAACTGCGGGCAGTCTGAACCTGCTTTTTACCGATAAGACAGGCACGATCACAAAGGGCAAGCTGGAAGTCGTACGGTTCATTACCGGCGACCGTCAGGAATACCCTGCGTTTGACGTACTGCCTGCAAAGCTGAAGGCCTTTACTTACCAAAACGTTGTGCTCAATACCTCGGCAGCCGTTTCTGACGGCGCTATGGTCGGCGGCAATATGACTGAGCGGGCGCTCAGCAACTATGTAGGCAGCTACCGTATGGAAGAAATGCTGCACCGTGATAAATTTATTCCTTTCAACAGCGCCAATAAATATTCTTGGGCGGCAGTCAGCGGTAACGGCGAGCGTTACTGCCTGGCTAAAGGCGCTCCGGAAAAGCTGATTTTGCAAACCAGCCACTACTGGGATGCGGAAGGCAACCGCCAGCCGCTGACCGAAGAAATGAAAAAAACACTGGATGACAGAATGCTGGAACTGGCAGCAGATGCGATCAGGATGCTGGCACTCTGCACCTATGAAAGCGATATCGAAGGCGATGAGCTGCCGGCAGACGGACTGACGCTGGTAGGTATTCTGGGTATTCGCGACGAAGTCCGTCCAGAAGCGATCGAAGCGATTGCTGAAGTTCAGGATGCAGGCGTACAGATCGTTATGATCACCGGTGACCGCCGCGAAACCGCGGTAGCGATCGCTAAAGACGCAGGCCTGCTGCAGCGTCCGAACGAGTTGGTCTGGACCTCGGCCGAGCTTGCGGAAATGAGCGACGAACAGGTGAAACTGGAGCTGCATAAGCTGCGCGTAGTAGCCCGCGCCCTGCCGATGGATAAATCACGGCTGGTGCGCCTGGCACAGGAGATGAACCTGGTAGTAGGTATGACAGGTGACGGCGTCAACGACTCGCCCGCACTCAAAAAAGCCGATGTAGGCTTTGCGATGGGCAGCGGTACCGAAGTTGCCAAAGAAGCCGGTGACATCGTAATTCTTGACGATAACTTCCTCAGTATCAAACAGGCGATTTTATACGGACGTACGATTTATAATTCTATCTGTAAATTCATCGTCTTCCAGCTGACGATCAACTTCTCAGCCGTAGCGATAAATTTCATAGCACCGTTTATCGGCATCGATAAACCGCTCACCATTACGCAGATCCTCTGGATTAACCTGGTCATGGATACTCTGGCGGCACTGGCCTTCGGCGGTGAGCCAGCGCTGGAAAAATACCTGCGTGAAAAGCCAAAAGACCGCAGCGCACCGATAGTCAGCAAAAAAATGCTGTCTACCATCACTATGGGCGGCGTGTATATGACCTTTATCGCGATCCTCTTTTATAAGAGCAGCTATGTCGATCATCTGTTCCGCAATGCGCCCGACCATATCTACACATATACGGGCTTCTTCTGCACATATATCTTTATGGCGGTAGCCAACGGTTTTAACGTGCGTGTTTCCGGTCTTAACCTGCTGGAGCACATCGACAAGAACAAAGGCTTCCTGAATGTAATGGCGCTGATCGTGGCGATCCAGGTGCTGCTGACCTATGTCGGCGGCCGCATCCTGCGTACGACACCGCTGAACCTGCACGAATGGAGCGTAGTTGTTTTGTTCGGTCTGTCGATCATCGTTGTTGACCTGCTGCGCAAAAGCGTTTGCCAAATGCTGGAGAAAAAATAAAAGCCAACCCCTAAAAAGAGATTATAAAAAATAGGAGTGATGACTGTATGGATCCTCTCGGGTCTATCAAAGAAGTATTTATTGTTATTGTTTTGATTTTAATGAACGGCCTGCTGGCCATGCTGGAAATGGCGCTGGTCTCGGCGCGTAAAAGCCGGCTGGAGCAGCTGGCTGATGAGGGAAGCAGCAAAGCTGCGTATATTTTAAAGCTTGCTCAGGAACCGACTGAGTTTTTATCAACGGTGCAGATCGGTATCACACTGGTCGGCATCGGCACCGGCGTATACAGCGGCGCCATGCTGGCAGCGCCTTTGGAAGGACTGCTGCGTGAGATCAGCGTACTGCGTCCTTATGCCGGCGTAGTGTCGTATACCTTCGTCGTGGCGCTGGTGACCTATCTCAGTTTGATCTTAGGCGAGCTGATACCAAAAAAAATGGCGCTCAACAACCCGGAAAAGGTTGCCATGAGCTTTGCCGGTTTTATCAAGGTCATTATTACCGCGTTTAAACCGCTGACTGTCTTTTTAAGCGTTTCGACCAGGTTTTTACTGAAGGCGCTGGGGCTTAAGCCCAGTGACGAACCTCCGGTCACGGAAGAAGAAGTGCGCGTACTGCTGGAGCAGGGCCGGCTGCATGGAGTATTTAACGTCGGCGAGCAGAAAATGATCGAAAACGTTTTTGAACTGGATGACCTGCGCGTAAGCGAGATCATGACGCCGCGGACCAAGATCACCTGGCTTGACGTCAACGATCCGCTTTATAAGCACTTGGAGGTCATTGCGGAAAAACAGTATTCCTGCTATGTTGTGGCCGAAGAAGATTTGGAACACGTCCTGGGAGTTGTCTATACGAAACGGTTTTTAGCCGATGTCCTGGGCGCTACCGGCGCTTCGATGCGCAGCTCGGTGCAGCAGCCGCTGTATGTGCCTGAAGGTATGTATACCCAAAAGCTGCTGGATATGTTCAAGGACACGCGGATCAAGGTGGCGCTGGTCATGGACGAATTCGGCGGGCTGGCAGGTATGGTGACCCTGCGTGATATTATTGAGCATCTGGTCGGCGATCTGCCTTCCTATGATGAAGAATTCAAACAGGAGATCGTCGAACGTGAAGACGGCAGCTGGCTGGTAGACGGCTTACTGCCGATCAGCGAATTTAAAGACTTCCTTGATCTGGATGAGCTGCCGCTGGAAGAAAAAACGGGTTTCAATACTGTGGCCGGTTTCGTCGTTACCAATATCGGGCATATCCCGACTGCCGGCAACTACTTCCTGTGGAATGGCTACCGCTTCGAGGTTGTTGATATGGACGGCACCCGCATCGACAAAATACTGGTCGAAAAACTGCCGGAAGCGGAAGCTGCAGAGACAGATGCAAAGGACCAATAAACAGAATAATA
>ERZ791822.1497-NODE-1497-length-10383-cov-2.358153_pt1 | contig 10383 bp, 6 predicted proteins | sample MGYA00510299_ERZ791822 | MGnify/ENA primary metagenome ERZ791822 (study PRJEB30046, sample SAMN00791945) | human gut metagenome | study: EMG produced TPA metagenomics assembly of the A metagenome-wide association study of gut microbiota in type 2...
CTCTCCGGCTTCCACGGAGCGACCTTCACTGTCGATCAGGTCTACGTCATACTGCGGATTGGGCAGTCCCATGCTTCCCGGTTTCGGTTCCATCCAAGGCATGGTGGCAACTGTCAGTGTCGTTTCCGTCTGTCCGAAACCTTCCATCAGCTTGATGCCTGTAAGTTTCAGCCATTCGTCGTACACACTCGGGTTGAGCGCTTCGCCGGCAATCGTACAATATTTCAATGTAGAGATGTCGAATTTTGTCAAATCCTCACGGATAAGGAAACGGAACACGGTAGGAGGCGCACAGAACGACGTGATACCGTAGTTGTGAATCATGTGAAGCACATCCACGGGCTTGAATTTCTCAAAGTCGTAGACAAATACGTTTGCTCCAGCTATCCATTGTCCGTAAAGTTTGCCCCACACGGCCTTACCCCAGCCCGTATCGGCCAGTGTCAGGTGGAGGCTGTCCTCATGCAGGTTATGCCAGAACGAACCGGTGATGATGTGTCCCAACGGATAAGTGAAATCGTGGGCCACCATTTTCGGCTGTCCTGTTGTTCCCGATGTGAAGTACATGAGCGAAATGTCGTCGTTCGTATTTGCCAGTTCCGGACGCACAAACGGAGCCGCCTCTTCACAACCCTTGTTGAAATCGAGCCATCCTTCCGGAATTTCCGGACCTGTAGAAATACAGTATTTCAATGTCGGACATTTCGGAAGAGCCGCCTTGATGTGATCAACCACAATATTGTCGCCTACAGCCACAATTGCCTTGATGTCGGCGGCATTGCAGCGGTACACAATATCTTTTTCCGTTAGCAAGTGAGTCGCAGGTATTGTCACAGCTCCAATTTTATGGAGTGCGATAATGGCAAACCAAAATTGGTAACGACGCTTCAAAATGAGCATCACCATATCGCCACGCCCTATTCCCAACGATTGGAAATAGGAAGCCGCCTTGTCGCTCTCGCGCTTGATGTCGGCAAACGTAAACTGAATTTTCTCGCCTTCATCGTTTGTCCATAAAAGGGCTTTTTTGTCGGGATTCGTACGCGCCCACTCGTCTACCACGTCGTAACCGAAATTGAAATTTTCGGGAACGTTGACCTTAAAGTTGGCCATAAAATCCTCGTAAGAATCAAAATTCGCCTTTTGCAGAAATTTTTCTAACATCTTTATCTCTTTTGTTGTTGTTATTCCTTTAAATTTTCAAGAGTTTCCCAATCCCGCTTCCGAAACGGGACCTCGCTGGTTTTTATTTCAACACGGCCAAAATTGCCGTGGCATTCATCAGATAATGATGGCAATGAACTTGAGCGGAGTGCCACCCAGCGCACGCATGCCGTGAGGGCGACGCGCGTCGAACATAATTGTATCGCCTTCGTGCAGTTCTATTACGTTGCCGCCGATGTGCAGTTCCATGCAGCCCGACTCAATGTAGTTGAACTCCTGCCCGTCGTGCGAACTGAGGTTTACCGGACGATTGGCAGAATCCGGGTCAACGGTAACCAAGAACGGCTCCATCGCACGGTTGGCAAATCCGGCGGCCAACGACTGGTATTTGTACCAGTTGCGACGTTCCACACTGACACCACATCCCTTGCGAGTAACAAAATAGCTGTTCATCTTCGGCTCTTCGCCAAACATCAAAGCCGTAATTTCAACTCCATAGACACGGGCAATGCGGTGAAGTGTGCTGACAGGAATGTCGGCTTCCGCTGATTCAAATTTCTTATATAGTTCTTCGTCCACACTGCAAGCCGACGCCATTTCGGCAATCGTCAGCCCCAGCGCGTCGCGCAAACCTTTAAGACGGTTTGCCACTTCTTCAATATGACTCATAGCGTTTCTTTTTTAATGGTTTTACACGTCCTTTCCTTAAGGACTCTCGCAAAATTAGGAAATAATTTCGCAGATTGTAGCCGGCTCGGGCAAAAAAATTGCATAAGTTATTCTATATTACACATTTGCGTTCCATGTGTGCAACACACTCCGGCAAGAAGTGTGCAAAAAATGCCCGACACGGCAAGTTTTCACAGCCGTTAACGCTTGCAGAACTCAAAAATCAAACACACAAATCAAAAACGCTTGTTACATTATGTTTTCAACAAAACAATCGCAATAAAAACACAACAATTCTGCAACCGAACTCTACTTTTTCACAATGAATTTAAAATACAATTCATTGTTTATCTTATAATTAATATTTAAATCCACTACTTTATTCCTACTCTTATTTTACATTTTTTCTCGCTCTAATTATATTTGCATAAACACATCTTATTAAAACTAACATAAAACTAAAAACATGAAAAATCTTTTACTTATCTGTGTATTTTTTATTCTTTCATTTCAGCAAATATTAGCAGCAGAGAACAATCCTGTAGCAGATCCAAAAGCTATTGTCCGATCTGGGGATATGCGCTTTACAATTCTAACCCCTGAAATGATTCGTATAGAATGGAGTGACAAACAAATCTTTGAAGACCGTGCTTCATTCACCGTGATAAATCGTCGTTTACCTGTTCCAGAATATGAAACATGGGAAGACGAAGAATTCCTATACATCAAAACAGAAAAACTATTATTACAATATCGCTTAAACAGTTTTCCTGGCACATTCAATCCAGCCAGCTCTAAAAATTTAAAAATTACATTTGAGGTGGATGGACAGACTGTCGTCTGGTATCCTTGGAAAAAAGACCCATTAAACCTAAAGGGAACAATGCGCACGCTTGATGGTGCCGACGGAGAAAACAAACGTGCGGAGATGGAAGACGGACTTCTTTCCCGTTCGGGATGGTACGTAATTGATGAGACAGCTGAACGAGCAGATGGAGGCATCAGCCTAATGTTAGATAAGCGTGAAGATGGTGTTGACTGGGTATCTCAACGTCAGGATCCGCCTGCAATGGACTGGTATTTCATGGGATATGGACACAACTACAAAAAAGCTCTTTATGACTTCACTCGCATAGCCGGAAAAATTCCTATGCCACCAATGTATGCATTCGGTTACTGGTATTCAAAATATGAAGACTATAGTGCAGATGATTATAAGAATCTGACTTTAGAAATGGAAGAAAACGGCCTGCCGCAAGATGTCATGGTCATCGACATGGATTGGCACTACTCAGGAAGTGAACTTGACGGAGGAAAAGGTGGATGGACCGGATGGAGTTGGAACACACGTTTGATTCCAGATCCTAAAGGATTGTTAAACTGGCTACACGAAAAGAAACTTAAAGCCACATTGAACCTTCACCCAGCTTATGGAATAGCCCCTTATGAAGATAATTATCAGGCACTTTACAATGACCTTCAATCAAGAGGTATGGATTTGACTGCCGACAACATCATCAATGAAGATGGTACTATTCGATGGAATTTGGAAAATGAAGATTTTTATAAAGCCTTTTTTAAAAACATAATCCGCCCACATGAAAATATAGGAGTTGACTTTTGGTGGCTTGACTGGCAACAATGGCTGCTTGCAGAAAACGAAGAAAAACTCAGTAACACATTTTGGTGCAATCATGTATTTTACAATGACATGAAAGCAAAAGGACAAGCCCGTCCGATAATTTTCCACCGTTGGGGAGGATTGGGCAGTCATCGTTATCAGATAGGTTTCTCAGGAGACTCCCACACATCATTCGAAACTCTAAAATTTGAAACATACTTCACATCTACAGCTTCCAACGTCGGTTACGGATACTGGAGTCATGATATAGGCGGACACCATCAAAACGGAGAAAACAATCCCGAGTTATTTTTACGCTGGATCCAATTTGGTGTTTTTTCCCCAATAATCCGTACACATAGTTCAAACAATCCGGACGTCGAACGCCGAATGTGGAAATATCCCAACTATCCATTAATGCGCGAAGCGGTAAAACTTAGATACGCAATGGTACCCTATATATATACACAAGCACGCGTTTCCTACGACACAGGTATTTCCCTCTGCCGTCCATTATATTATGAATGGCCAGAAAACAACGAAGCATATAAGCACGATGATGAATATATGTTTGGTAATGATATTTTAGCAGCTCCAATTGTAAAAGCTGCAGATGCAGACGGAACTATAAGTAAAACGATATGGTTACCAGAAGGTAAATGGTATGAAGTTTGTTCTGGTGAAATCTTAGAAGGTAACCAGTCTTATACCCGTACATTTACACAAAGTGACATACCTCACTATATTAAAGAAGGTGCCATCATTCCATATTTCCCCGAATTAATGGATTTGAAAAGCCGTCCTGACAAATTGATATTAAAATTCATCCCGGGTTCAAAAGGTGAATTACGCTATTACGAGGATGAAAATGATAATGACAATTATGAAAACGGAGCATTTACCTTTACACCTATTACCCAAGAAAAAAATGGGAATGAGGGTATATATACAATTCACCCTATCGAAGGATATTTCAACGGAATGCTTAATGAACGTAGCTACGATATTGAATTATTAGCCGTCAATAAGCCTGAGAATGTAGTTGTCAACGGCCTTACATATACTTATGCAAACGATGAAAAGCCTGGTACTTGGAAATATGACAGCGCAAAACGTACAGCCATAATTTACCTTCCTAAAATTGCATGTGATCAGGAAACAAAAATAGTTGTAACACACGGCATGAGTTCTATTAACGACATAAAGGAATCCAAACAAGCTGTCATTTCCTACTCAAGCGATAGCCGACAAATGCAAGTTTCTCTCGACAAAAATTGCAATAATATACACGTAAGTCTATTCGATGTTATGGGAAAGAACCTATTGTCAGACCATTTCAAAGACGCCCGAAATATCCTGCTTGATTTATCAACAATACCTTCAGACGGATTATGCATTGTTCAACTGACTTACGATAATCATATTCAAACACAAAAAATTATTCTTTAAGACTTTATAATTTTAATCAAAAACACATTTACTAACTATTAAAAACTAACGCTATGAAACGTATATCACTAATGCTTATCCTTGCCTTACTTTTCTTAAAAGTAGCGGCCCAAAATTACACCCAAGTCTATCTTATTGGAGGTGCAGCACCTAACGGATGGGACAATAATAAGGCAGAATACATGACACCAGTTTCCACAACTGAAGAAAACGCCATTTTCACTTGGACAGGTCCGTTGAAAGCAAGTGACTTCAAATTCATCAACACTTTGGGAACTTGGCAACCATCTTTTAATGCTCCAACAGAAAATGAGCCTATTGAACTCGGCAAATCTCATAACCTCGTATATAATGAAAGCGGCAATGACCATAAATTCATGTTATCAGAATCCGGGTTTTATACAGTTACCGTCGATTTGAAGAAACTTACCATGGTAGTTGAAAAGGCCAATGTCGAAATACCGGAAGAATTATGGATAACTGGAACAGCTATTCCAGAAGGAACTGTAAAATTATCAAAAATTTATGGAGTAGCCAATTTCGCTTACAACGGCGAACTACAGCAAGGAGAACTTAAAATAATGACAACCCCGACACCAGACGAAACAACAGAATATATCATTCCTTCTGAAGAAGCAATGGACATTACAGGCAAAACAACTCTGACAACAACAACAGACTCAAAACAACCTGGATGGAACGTCATGGTTGCAGATCCTGCTTATAAAATAAAAATAGACCTGGTTGCAAAAGAAGTAAATGCAGAAATATACAAATCACCGGAAATGTTGTATATCGTAGGAGGTGCAACCGAATGCGGCTGGAATGTTGACTCTGCCATCCCTTTTACAAAGGATACCAACAATCCAGACCAGTTTGTATTCACAGGTGAATTAAAAATACGTCCTGAAAATGTCGGAAGCAACGAATTCAAAATTCTTGGACAAAGAACTTGGGATCCATACAGTCTACACCCATATACTGAAAATGAAAAAATACTCGAATCAACAAGTTTCAGAATCGGCGGAAACGACACCAAATGGATTGTTGATAGTGACAAACAAGGCATTTACACTATTACAGTAAATACTTTCTATGAGACTATTTCAGCGCGCTTCGAATCGACCTCCAAAGTAGACATGCTTGAAACTGACAAGTATTTTCATTATAATGTATCAGGAAATGAGGTACACGTTTCCATGATTGACGGATATTCAGCTGACAATGTACAACTAATAAGCCTCGATGGAAAAATTGTATATTCTGCACAGAATAAAACAAATAGTTTTACAATAAGCAATAATAGTGCAACTGGAATATATATATTCAAAATCAGCTGCAATGGAAAAGTTTTTGCCCAACAAGTTGCATTACAATAAAATGCAAATAATCAAGGGAACAACAAACTTTGATGAATAAAACAGAGACCGGCCCAATAATAGTTGGACCGGTCTCTTATTTAAAATACACTTCAAAAACTTTCTCAACGCTTGCAGAACTAAAGGGAAAATGTAACTTTGCATCTACACAATAACAATACTCCACACTATGAATTTCTGGAATCTTATATCTTTGAAAAAACATCGTATCGGACTGCTGCCGCGTATCCTGATAGCCATTCTGCTGGGAATCGTATTCGGAAACTATATGCCCGACTGGGCGGTGAGAGTTTTCGTCACCTTCAATGCGCTGTTCAGCGAATTTCTCGGATTTATCATTCCGCTTATTATAGTGGGACTGGTGGTTCCTGCCATTGCCGACATTGGCAGGTCGGCAGGAAAAATGCTGCTCGTCACCACACTCGTTGCCTATTGCGCGACACTGTTTTCCGGCTTCCTGTCGTATTTCACCGGAGCGGCTTTGTTCCCCGGTATGATTACAACGGGCATACCGATTGAGGAAGTGAGCCAAAACAACAGCGTCACTCCGTTCTTCACCATCAGCATACCGCCGCTGATGAACGTGATGACGGCACTGTTTCTGGCGTTCACCGTCGGCATCGGACTGTCGCGCCTCTACACCACGGCCCTGAAGGATGTAATGAACGACTTCAAGGAAATCGTAATGCGCACCATTGGAGCGGTTGTCCTTCCATTACTACCAATTTATATCTTCGGTATATTTTTGAACATGACTTATTCAGGACAGGTATTCACTGTGCTGATGGTATTCATAAAAATTATCGGTGTGATTTTCGCGCTCCATATCCTGCTGCTCGTCCTGCAATACAGCGTAGCCGGAATGTTGGTAGGCCGCAATCCGCTGAAACTTTTATGGCGCATGCTTCCCGCCTATTTTACGGCTCTCGGCACACAATCGTCGGCAGCCACGATTCCGGTCACACTGGAACAGACACGCCGCAACGGTGTGTCGGACCACATTGCCGGTTTCGTTATTCCTCTTTGCGCCACTATCCACCTGTCGGGCAGTACGCTGAAAATCGTTGCCTGTGCGTTGGCGCTGATGATTATGCAGGGCATGCACTACGACCTGTCGCTGTTCTCCGGCTTCATCTTTATGCTGGGCATCACAATGGTGGCAGCTCCGGGCGTACCGGGAGGAGCCATTATGGCGTCACTGGGTATTCTGAATTCAATGCTGGGTTTCGACGACGCTTCACAGGCACTGATGATAGCACTCTATATTGCCATGGACAGCTTCGGCACAGCCTGCAACGTGACGGGCGACGGCGCTATTGCGCTTGTCATTGACCGTTTTATGGGAAAAGGAAAAACAACGACGGAACAACCATGACCGACAAGCTGACACCGGAACAACGGCACCGGTGTATGTCGCGGATATGCAGCAAAAACACCCGGCCGGAGATATTAGTGCGCAAATTTCTTTTCGCACACGGTTTCCGCTATCGTGTGAACGTACGCAACCTGCCGGGAACGCCCGACATCGTACTACGGCGGTTCAAGACGGTAATTTTCATCAACGGATGCTTCTGGCACGGCCATGAGGGCTGCCGCTACTATGTTTTGCCTAAATCGAATGTAGAATTTTGGGAACGGAAAATTGAACGAAACCGCAACCGCGATGCAGCCAACCAGATGCGGCTACGGCTGATGGGCTGGTCGGTAGTGCAGATTTGGGAGTGTCAGTTGAAACCGCGCAAACGCCGCGACACGCTCGAGGGCCTGCTCTCGATTCTCAACCGCCAGGTGCTCCACACCTACGGCGAAAAAGAATACAACATAGCCGACCCCGCCGAACAAATCGCCGCCGAAGAGAAGACGGAATATAAAAAGGATTAAGAGTTAGAACTTTTTGACAAAAGAACAAAAAACATAACCTTGAAGATACACCAACTAATTTTTGAATAAACTAAAATCTGTTCTTTTGTTCTTCTGTCAAAAAATAATTCGCCTTCAAAAGACATTCATAGATACAAAAAAAGATCGCTCCCGCATGAGAGCAATCTTTTTTAATGTATGTGTGAATAGATAAATTATTTCACAAGAACTTTAGCAACATTGTTGCCGGCTTTTACAATGTAGAAACCACCGGCTACGTTGATTGTTGTTGCGCCTTTAGCTACATTTACATTAGCAACCAACTGACCGGCTGCGTTGTAAACGCTTACCAAACCAGCTTCAGCAACATTCACTTCAATACCATTTACAACAGCAACAGCCTTGAATTCATTTGCGACAGCATCGTTAACGCTGGAAGATGTATGTTCAACGATTTCAGTCGGATATACTTGAATTGTTCCCTTAAAAATAGCAACAACAGCAGTTACATCATATTTTTTGCTAAAATCTGTCGGATATTCGTAATAGCCATTATCACGGATTACGACATCACCGCTTACGTCTGTCAGTGTTCCGTTTTTATTTTTATCTAAAGCTGTCAATGTAACTTCATTCAAAACAATGTATTTGCTCAAATCGTTAGCAGTAATTGTTGCAGCTGTAAATACTTCCGGAGCAACTTCTTCTCCAGATGTTACTTCACCAAAATAAACAGGTTCAATTAACTCTGGCAGTCCATTATAATCTTTCAATTTACCTTTCAATCCTGCAGGTATTACATTTCCATTATTGAGTAAAGGATTTTCATAACTAAAGATAAGTAATCCCTGTCCTGCTGCATCTTTCACATACAAATCACGGTTATTATCATTTCCACCACCTTGATAAGTAACTGTCAAATCGCAGTTCAAAGTAATTTCACGGTCTGCATATTCAGCACCAAGAGTAAGGAATTCAGCAATGCTATTTGCTACGAGCGGAGCAACGATTGTATAGTTTGCAGTAACTTCCGAGCTCTTTGTCATACCATCTTTTTCAGCCCATGCAACAAATGCGTATTCACCTTCTGTCAATTCGATAGCACCTGTATAAGCCAGAGCTTCCTCACCATTTACAGTATAATAAATAGTAGCACCTTCTGTTTCACAGTTCAAAGTAAGAGATTGTGTTCCTTCGTATGTTCCAGAAGTCAAAGAAAATGTTGGAGCAACAACTTGGTTCGGATCAACAGCACCAGCTTCTTTATAAAGTGTAATATTATTCTGGGTACTTGCATAACAAGCAAAACGTTCTTGATTAGCATTGCTGTTATACATTATTTCATATATACCATTTGAATAGGCTGCATTAAACACAGTTGTTGTTCCTGCATTTATTGTTATTTTCCAATTAATATTAGCATGTTCTCCTGTATATAGTGAATTTTTAGTACTACAATACAAATAACCAGTACCATCATTAAACGTAAATGTACCATCAGCATTTTTACCAAGAGTAAAAACAGCAGCACCTTGTGGATCTACAATCTCATTTCCAGAAATGGCAACATCTAATTTAACTCTATATTTTCCAGATTGTTCACCCATTATTGTGCTAAATTCTTCATTCACAATAACAACCTTATCACCATCTGCCAACTGAGCAACGTCTGTTACCTTTTGAAAAGTTTGTGCATTTGCCACCATTCCCAATAGCGCAAACATCATTAATAAGTAAATTTTCTTCATAGTCGTTTATTTTATGGTTTATAGACGCAAATATAGAAATATTAATAACTATAACCAAATAAAAATCAACGGCATAGCATTTTACCCCCTTAATAAATTAAAGCAGATTCACCGTTTCTGTTTACGCTCTAAAGACAATAGCCGACTTTAATATCATTTTGCAAGTGAAACACAGAGATTTGCTTTCGAATTGTAGTCGTGTAACATTTGTATTAAATTTATTCAAAGAGAGAACAGCCTTGATATATTTGTTTATTTCGCCTTTTCTGCTAATTTTGTTATCGCTTTGCTGTGGGCAAAATCAATAAGAAAACCTAATCATGAAACCCAAACGAATCATACTTATACGCCATGGTGAGTCGGAAGCCAACGTAGACCGCTATCTTTTCGGACTGGTGCCCGACTATACTATCGAACTTACCGAACGTGGCCGCGCTCAGGCAATCGAAGCCGGAAAAGCCTTACGACAACTGATTGGCGAGGAAACCGCCTA
>ERZ791822.1504-NODE-1504-length-10335-cov-2.719844_pt1 | contig 10335 bp, 8 predicted proteins | sample MGYA00510299_ERZ791822 | MGnify/ENA primary metagenome ERZ791822 (study PRJEB30046, sample SAMN00791945) | human gut metagenome | study: EMG produced TPA metagenomics assembly of the A metagenome-wide association study of gut microbiota in type 2...
GCATCGACGGTGCTGATAGTGAATACAATATTGTTATTGTCGTAAACGGCACTTTCAAACGTGTATGTGTTGGCAATCGTTACCGGGCATGAGCTGTTATAGGTGTCGATGACCGACCGGATTCTTTCTTCGGCAGGATTGCTGCATGCGGAAAGAATCAGTAGAGACGCAGGGATAATTCCTCTGAGCAGTAGTTGGTGGAATGTTGTTTTCATGTTTGTTATAGCTTTTTGCAAAGATAGTGAAAGGCGAGAGCAGAGGCAAATGAAAACGGAGTTTTCAAATTTGACTATGCCGAGCCGCATCCTATCTTTGCAAAAGATAACGAAAGATGAAAGCAGAAGCTCTAATTCTTCTACTCGTTAGAGTTCCGCTTTCGTCCGTTTCGTCTTCTCTTTCTTCCGTTTCGGGGAAAAAACGGAAAAGAAGTTAGCCTCGGAAATATACTTTTGTGCAGAAACAAAAGAATAGTAAATGAGAAAGAAAGGAATAGAGGTCGCTTTATTGCTATTAGTGGTTATAGTAAGCAGTTGTCGGCAGTCACAGGACACTGTTGAGTCACTCCCCGTGTTTGAGGTGGCTGCTGCACAAACTGTTGATGTATCCGGAGTGCGCAGTTATACATTCGTTTCGCTGCCCTATCGTTTGACCGACTTGTCGTTTCGGGTAGGCGGACCGATGCAGAAGATAGATGCGCAGGTGGGTATGTTTTACCGTCGAGGAGATTTGATTGCCTCGATTGACGACCGTGACTTTGTGATACGGAAACAGGAAGCTGCAGCCGTGATGGAACAGGCAAAAGCCGAATACGAACGCGTGTCCCACCTCTATGCCAAAAACAATATTTCCGGCAGTACCTACGAAAAGGTGAAGTCGGCTTATGCCATTGCTTCCACTTCGTATGAGGATGCCTGCAATGAACTGTCGGATACTCGTCTGACGGCTCCGTTCGACGGATATGTCCAACAGGTGGCTGTTGAAAACTACCAGGATGTCCGCCCGTCGCAGACCGTAGTAACGTTTATCGACCTTTCGAAAATTAAGATTGAAACCTATATACCGGAAGATGTTGCGTTGCTTTTGCGCTCGAAGAAAGACATGAAGTACAGAATCCGTTTTGACGGACTGAAAGATAAAGTGTTCTATTCTTCGGAAGGTTATGTGTCGCAAAGTTCAACGGCAAACAATGTATCCTTTCTCCTAACCGTGTTGCTTGACAATGACGGACGGGAATTTATGGGAGGAATGTCGGGTGAAGTGGAACTCTCGCTCGGAAATGCAGATGAAAAAGTTGTTATTCCACAGTCGGCTGTCGGATTCAGCTCAACATACGGTGAGTATGTTTGGGTAGTCAACGGTCAGAACCAGGTGGAGCGCAGAACTGTTGTGTCAGGCAATCTGTGCTCCGATGGCTGGCTCGCCGTGGAATCCGGCATAGCAGCCGGCGAGCGGGTAGTCACTACGGGTTTGTCGAAACTCACTGACAAGCAGAAAATAGCAGTAATAAACAAATAGTTGTGCAAAGGAAGCATATTATGAAACGTATAGCTGTTTATTTCCTCGAAAACAGAACATTAAGCTGGTTTTTATTAGTACTGATATTGGCGGGGGGAATTTACTCATATGTCAATATGGGTAAATTGGAGGACGCTCCCTTTACAATCAAACAGGCCGTCGTGACGACATCCTATCCGGGAGCCTCGCCAATAGAAGTACAACAACAGGTGACGGAGGTGCTTGAGGAAGCTATCCAGTCATTGGGAGAACTCTACTATCTGAAAACCGACAATCGTCAGGGATTGTCGAAAATTACGGTATATGTAAAGAAAGAAATACGTGCCGACGAGATGCAGCAGCTGTGGGACAAACTGCGGCGGAAGGTGTTGGATGCACGGTCGAAACTTCCGGCCGGTGCTGCCGATCCGGTGGTCAACGATGATTTCGGCGATGTGCTCGGCGTGTTCTATAGCTTGCAGGGCGACGGCTACTCCTATCGTGAAATGGAGGACTGGGCCCAGTTGCTTAAAAAAGAAATGCTGAAGCTGAAGGATGTGGCGAAAGTCGAACTGTTCGGCATTCAGAACCGCTCGATAGAAATCAGCGTAAATCCTGCCACGATGGCACAGCGCGGTGTGACTATCGGCGATATTACCAACGCTTTTGACAAATACAACCGTGTGGTTGACGCCGGCGCACTGGAAACGTCGTCCAACCGTTTGCGTGTTGAGGCTACGGGGGCGTTTTCGACGATTGAAGAACTTCAAAATATGATAATCGTGTCCGGTAGCGGCGAATATTTCCGTCTGGGTGACATTGCCACCGTGGAGGAAAGTTATGTCAAGCCCGCCCGGAACATGATGACGGTTGACAACAAGCCGGCAGTGGGTATCGCTATCTCAACTGTTCCTGACGGAAATGTGGTGGAAATGGCGGAACTCGTGGCCGGAAGACTTGAGGAACTGAAAGAGCAGTTGCCGGACGGACTTGTGGTTAAACCCATCTATGACCAGGGAAAAGAATCGGCGGTTGCCAACGAAGGGTTTGTGTGGAACCTGATTATTTCCGTACTGACGGTGGTGGCTGTGCTTCTCTTTTTCATTGGCTTCAAAAACGGAATTCTGATAGGCAGCGGACTGGTATTTTCCATCTTCGGAACACTTATCTATATGTATGGCACAGGCATTGCGCTTCAACGTATGTCGCTTGCCGCCATTATCATTGCGATGGGAATGCTTGTCGACAATGCAATCGTGGTCTACGATTCTGCATTAGTGAATATGTCGCGGGGAATGAAGAAATCGGATGCCATTCTCGCTGCCGTTTCAGATACTGCCATGCCGTTGCTTGCGGCTACGCTGATAGCGGTGCTGACCTTTATGCCGGTCTATCTGTCACCTCACATTACGGGTGAGATTCTGTCCACGCTGTTTATTGTCATCGCCGTATCGCTGTTGTTGAGTTGGGTGCTGTCCATTACTCAGAATGTATTCTTTATCCAGGAATTTGTCGGTCAGCCAGCAAAGGCGGTTCCGGCAGGAGAACTGTATAAGGGAAAACTATATGACCGCTTCAGAAAGGTGCTGGATTTTGCCATCCAGAAGAAATATGCCGTGGTTGGGGCGATGGTGGTACTTCTCGGACTTTCATTGTGGGGATTCCGTTATGTGCCGAGCGTGTTCATGCCTCAGTTGAACAAGCAGTATTTCACGGTCGACATGTGGTTGCCGGAGGGTAGCCGCATCGAGGAAACCCAGCGCTGCATGGCGCAGCTTGTCGATTCGCTCGAGCAGTTCGACGAAGTGGTACAGGTGTCTTCTTATATCGGGCAGACTGCTCCGCGTTTTTACCTTGCCAACGCTTCCTACGGACCGCAGCCTAATTATGCGTCCTGCCTGGTGGAAGTGGAAACTCCTGAAAAGTCGCGGGCATTGCAGGAACAGCTGGAAACGACGGTCGACCGCTATGTACCGGGTGCATTGGTGCGGGTCAATAGATTTGAACTGAACACTGTTCCTCAGGCTCTTATTGAAGCTCGTTTTTGTGGGGATGACCCTATGGTGCTTGATTCGCTGACAAATCTCGCTTTGGAAATTATGCGAAAGAACCCCAAGGCGAAAAACGTAAGAAACGAGTGGGGGAATATGGCAATGATGGTCAATGTGGACTTCGATGCTGTGAATGCCGGAAAAATCAACATCAGCAAAGCGGATATGATGAACGCCGTGAAGTCGGTCAACGACGGAGTTCCGGTGGGTATATACAGGGATGTTGAAAAGAAAGTGCCCGTGCTTTTGCGTACGGAACTCGACAACCAGACCGATATTGACCGCCTTGCGGACCTCGCTGTGTGGAATGGCGGCAACACGGCTCCATTGGGACAGGTAACCAAAGATATAGGCATCGGTTGGGAATTCCCGTTGGTGCGCACTTATGACCGTCGTTTGTCGATGGCTGCCCAATGTGACGTGCAGCCGGGATGCACAATGGCAGAGGTGCATAAGGAAATTCGTGAAGAAATAGAGTCCATAAAACTTCCAGAGGGCTATACTTTCTTCTGGGATTCGCAATACAAAGACCAAAAGGAGGCGATGGCGGCGCTGACAAAATATTTCCCGCTTGCCATTCTTTTCCTTGCGCTGATTCTGATTGCCTTGTTCCATAACTTCCGTCAGCCGCTTATCATTTTCCTGATACTTCCGCTGTCGCTTATCGGGATGGTGGTAGGACTGCTCCTGACAGGGTTTGACTTCGGCTTCTTCTGTATGGCCGGTTGGCTTGGATTGCTGGGCATGATAATCAAGAACGTGATCGTGCTTCTCGATGAAGTGAATATTCAGCGGCGTGCAGGTGTCGACAGTTACCGTGCTGTCATTGAAGCGACGGTGTCGCGTGCCCGTCCGGTATTGATGGCTGCCATTACAACCATTTTCGGTATGATTCCGTTGCTGTTCGATGTCGTGTTCAGCGGAATGGCGGCAACGATAGTGTTCGGACTGACATTCGCCACACTGCTGACGCTTGTGGTAACTCCATCCTTGTATGCGATTTTTTATAAAATATAGCATCCTGTATTCAACAAACATGAATAATTAACTGGTTATGATTCAAAAGTATAGAAAAACTGTAGAGTTTTATCTGTTTTTATTGTTTCCCGCACTATTGTCCGCAGCTCTACCGAGTGATTCGGGGGAGCTTGCGGCTTATCGTAGCCTTGTGTGCGATTATAGCCATGAATTGAAATCGTCGGGCTATAGCCGGGAAATGTATGCGGAGTTGGCTGATCGGGCTGAAGCGGAATTCTATCCGTCGCTTCAGGGAGGCGGAAGTTTCCAGTATACCGGCAATCCGTTGAGCCTGAACAAGGAGATTCCGGGAATTTCGCAGCCGCTGACGTTTACGGGGCAGCATGAGAAATATGGCGTGAACCTGTCGCTTTCCCAACCGATTTACACTGGCGGAGCCTTGAAAGGCAATTACGAAAAGGCTAAATACGAACAGACGTCGGCCGGCTATAGAATAGAGCAGACGTTGAACGACATAACCTATGATGCCGACTGCCGTTATTGGACAGCAGTGGCCAGCCGGGAGTTGACGGATGTGGCCCGCCATTACCGTGAGTCGGTGGATATGCTGGTCGGGGTGGTGCGTCATCGGGTGGAGGTGGAATTTGCCGATAGAAATGATTTGCTGATGGCGTTGGTGAAACTCAACAATGCCGACTATCTTCTCAAACAGGCGGAAAATTCTGCGGAAGTGGCACGGCTGTCGCTCAATTCTCTGGCAGGAGTGCCGTTTGACGAACATATTTCTACGGATTCGGTCGTGATTCCCTTGAACGCCGCTGATTTGCCCGCCGGAGATGCTTCGGCTGATATGCGTCCGGAACTGAAAATAGCCGGTTTGCAGACGGACATACGCCGTGCGGAAGGCAAAATAGCCATGTCGGAATATATGCCGAAGTTTTCGCTGCATGTCGACGGCAGCTATTCTTCACCGGATATGATTTTGAAAAGGACTTGAGCCCGAATTATGCTGTTTATGTCAATTTGAGTGTGCCTCTTTTTGAATGGGGCAAGCGCCGGAATACAAGAAAGGCAACCGACTATCAGATAAGCATGGCAGAAGAATATGCTGCAGGACTTGGTGAAAGAATCAGCCTTGAAATCCAGACGGCCCGCTATAATTTTGAACAGGCGGCCGAACAGGTGGAACTGACAGAAAGTTCGCTTGCGAATGCGGCAGAAAGCGAGGAATTGTCGCTGCACCAGTATCGCGAAGGGTTGATTTCGATTGTTGAGGTCATCAATGCGCAGGTGTACCACTATCAGGCCAAGCAGAATTATATTGCAGCGAAGCTGAATGCACAAATGGCCAGATGTGCGTATGCAAGGGCTGCCGGACATTATGCGGAATAGCCTGAGACCGATAAAAAGTGAGTGAAATTTGTTTTAGATATTGACAATTTGACGAGGTGCTTGTATCTTGTCGCTTGAATTTTGAAAACAGTATGATGATGTTGTTGGTTCCGGTGAGGAAAAAGGGTTTTGACTGGTGGTTGAATATGCTGCTTTTCAGCGGCCTGGGAATGCTGTGTCTGTACTTGATTCTCCATTTTATACCCTTGTCGCGCATTGCTCCCAATGAGAATCTTGTGGCTCCGGTGTATGCCTGTGGGGTTGTGGTATTCAATTGTATCGGCTTTTTTATGCTGTATATCAACAGGCGCATCAATCTCTATTTATGGCCGGAACTCGGAAACTGGACAAAGATAGCAGGTATGTATATGCTGTCGGCGGTCATGCTGTTTGCCTTCAATTATCTGCTGCTGGTGTGTATAAAATTTGTGTTCGGCAGTTCCGACATATTTGCTTTGCGCGTGTCGGAAGTGCGGAGCCTGTTCATTGTCTGGTTGGTGGAACTGGTGGTGCTCGGGTTGATTACTGCCAATAATTTTTATCGGCACATGCTGCGTTTGCAGCGTCATGCGCGTCAGTTGGAGGACAGTAATCTGACGGCACAATACAAGGCTCTTCAAAGCCAACTGAATCCGCATTTTCTGTTCAACAGCTTGAATGTGCTGATTGCGGAAATCGAATACAATCCTAAAAATGCCGTGCAGTTCACAAGATGTCTGCCGGATGTCTATCGCTATATTTTGCGGTGTCAGGACCTGAAACTGGTAACGTTGAGGGAGGAACTGGAATTTTTGGAATCTTATGTTTATCTTCATCGTGTGCGCTTGGGCGATTGTGTGGAAATGAAGGTGGAGATTCCCGACGACATGATGGATTTGCGTGTGCCGCCGCTGACATTGCAGCTACTTGTTGAAAACATGTTCAAGCATAATATGGTGAACCCGCGGAAGCCGCTTTCCGTTGAGATTGCTGTAGATGCGGAAGAAGGAACAATGACCGTCTCCAATGCTGTTTGCCTGAAAAAGGATGTGGAAACATCGGGGAAGGGTTTGAAAAATCTGGAACGTCGCTACCTTCTGCTTTGTGACAAGAGGATTGAGGTGGTGAATTCCGGAAACAGATTTAGTGTTAAAGTACCGTTGTTGAATGAGTGAACAGATAAAAGTTGTAGTGATAGAGGACGAGATGCCGGCTGCACGCCTGCTTTCGTCAATGTTGAAGGAACTCCGTCCGGAATGGAATGTACAGATACTTTCGGGTTCGGTGGAGGATTCGGTGGAGTGGTTTGCCGTTAATCCTCATCCGGATTTGATATTTCTTGATATCCAACTTTCAGACGGGATTTCGTTTAGTTTTCTCGAAAGGGCTAAGCCTGCCAGTCAGATAATTTTTACGACAGCCTACGATGAGTATGCCGTCAGGGCCTTTTCTGTCAACAGTGTGGATTATCTGCTGAAGCCTGTTGACCGTCGCCGGCTTTTGGAAGCTATCGAACGATTTGAAAAAAACAGGGCATTGACAAGAGTGAACTTGCTGGAGGCGGATTTGACAGAACTTCTGCAACTTTTCCGCAACCGCTCCGAGAAAAAATTCCGCACTCGTTTTCTTATCGCCGGGGCAAACCGCTTCTACACGTTGCTGGTGAGCGATGTGGCTTATTTCGTGTCGAGAAATAAGGTGACTTTTGCAGTGGAAAGGAACAGGACGGAGCATGTTATAGATCTTTCGCTCGACCGCCTGTCCGAGCAGTTGGACCCGGATGTCTGGCAGTTCCTGATTAGTGTGGGTTGCGTGAAGCGCATTGAGCCTTTCTTTTTAAGTAAAGTGGTTTTGCATATTCTTCCCAAACCGGCAGAAGAGGTCTACGTTAGTCGTGAAAAAGTAGGGAGCCTGAAACTTTGGTTGAATTATTAAACCCAAAGGCTCTTTAGAGTTGGCAGTTGATTGTGCGCTTTATAGGCTCTTTAGCTGTTTTCTGCACTTGCTGTCGGTATTTTCTTAGTAACGTGAAATCCACTATAATTGAGTTGAAAAAATTTCAGACAATATAAAAAAATGACAGCAGTTAGTCCTCACGGATTGACTGCTGTTTTTTGTGTCTATAATGTGTTATGAGTAGTAGTATATTCTCTCGTTTAGTACCGATAGAACACTTATACAGGTATGTTTGTTCGTGAGAATATCAAAAAAAATATATTTGACGTTTATTTTGTTTGTTGGGCGTGTTGTGTGCCCATGTGTTTTCTACTTTTGTAATGGAAAGGAGAAAGAACAGATGAATATTGAAAAAGGAAAAATCGAGAGGGGTGATGAGGTCTACGCTACCTTGTCGTTGGCAGGCAAGACAATCGTTGAACTAAAACAGGTGAATGATGTGTCGGGCATCGAGGATGTCATGCGGAAATTGCGTCTGTTGGCCGGATTGTACACAGGCATGGCACGGGTGTATATCCGCAACCGTTCAAAGGGATGGGCCATGCAGCTGTCGATGCTGATGTGCAAGTCGGTCCGTTCGTTGCGTACGCGCTCGCAGCTTGTAGCCGAAGGCGTTTGCGACGCTACCGGCCAATATCTCATTCCTTTCGCATAAATGTGCCGGCTAAGGGTTGTAGAGGTCGCGATGGTAGAAGTTCATGATTTCAAGTGCCGCTTCGTAGGCGCTTGCCGCAGGACTTTGAGGATTTATTTCCTTAGCCTTGCAGTAGTCGCTCATGGCATTCTTCCAGTTGTTGTGCTTGCGGTAGGCATTGCCGCGTAGATAATAGTAGGTGTCGTTGTCAGGCTCGCCGGCAATCAGACGATCAAGTATTTCAATGGCTTCCTGCGTGCGGTTGGCTTCCAGCAGGGCCTTTATTTCTTCCGTTGTTGGATGGGTTTGCATAGTCATTTGGTTGCGTTTTGTGTTGCAAAGTTAGTTTAAAATAGGGCAGGCTTGCTCATTTCCCGGGTTTATTTTATAACTTTACGGAAAATAATCAACTCCATATCAGTTTTTTTATGAAACGCATTTGCACACTTGTCAGTTTATTGGCGGTTGTTTTTTCCGCTTTTTCCTTTGATTATAACGCCGGGCGAGCCAGTTTGTCGCCTTATCCTGCGGTAGAGTCGGTGGTTGCTTGTCCTGACTCGCTTCAGCCGTTCTTTATCAACCATGTCGGACGTCACGGGTCGCGCTATCCGGCCGGTTCTTTACATACGAAACTGATGAAAATGACGCTGGAAGATGCTGCTGCCAAGCAGACCATTACTGATTTGGGACGGGATTTTCTGGCAGAAGTCGACCGTGTGCTCACCGCTACCGGTAACCGTTGGGGGCAGTTGGATACAATTGGTGAACAGGAGCATCGCGGAATAGCCCGCCGCATGTACAAGGCTTATCCCGATTTGTTTGCAGAGGGAACTGTTCGTGCAGTTTCTTCCTATTCTCCGCGCAGCATCATGAGTATGTACTCGTTTACACACGAACTGACACAGCAGTCTTCCGCCATTTCAGTAGAAACGGCGTCAGGACGACAATTTAATACACTTGTGCGCAATTTTGATATAGATGAAGAATATAAGGCATATCGAAATGATACGGCTTATGCCGGTGCGTATGGCCGCTATTTGGCACAAAACCTTACGGTAGAGCCGCTTCTTCGTCTGGTTGGTGAAAACTACGAGCTCGATTATGAAACGATTTCTGACCTGGCTTTGGCTGAGTACTACGTTGCGGCGGGAATGAACGCAATGGGGTTGGAGTTCGATGCTTCCAAATATTTTACTTTGGAAGAATATAAACGCTTGTGGAGCATTTTCAATTTCCGCCAGTATCTGCTTTATTCGGCATCGGTGGTTTCTTCTCGCCCTGCTGAAATTGTCGGACCGCTGTTGCAGGACATTGTCATGACGGCCGACAGTGTTATCAACGGGAAATTGGATATCCGTGCCAAGTTGCGTTTTGGCCATGCCGAGACATTGATGCCGCTGATGGCGCTGATTCAGGCTCCGGGATGCTACTACCTGTCTAACTACTTTGATTCAGTAGCCGATAATTGGAAAGACTATGAACAGTTTCCTATGGCTGCCAACCTGCAGCTGATTTATTTCCGAGGCCCCTCTGGTAAAGTTTATGTGCGTGTCGATTATAACGAAAAACCGATCCGTCTTTTGCCGGGACAGACTTCCGACTATGTAGAGTGGAGCAAATTGCGCAGCCGTTTTCTGGAGCTGTTGCCCCTTTATTGAAATAATAGAGTTGTCAATTGCTGGCAAGATATCTAATAAATAGGAACTTTTAGAATTATTGTTGTTCTAAAAGTTCCTATTTTATGGTGTAAATGTTAAACTATGTTATACGCAATAATTTTTCTTGTGCAAACTATATGTTATAAAACATAATTATATAACTTTGTATCAGTTTTTCATGGTATTAGATTTT
>ERZ791822.1514-NODE-1514-length-10277-cov-5.461554_pt1 | contig 10277 bp, 8 predicted proteins | sample MGYA00510299_ERZ791822 | MGnify/ENA primary metagenome ERZ791822 (study PRJEB30046, sample SAMN00791945) | human gut metagenome | study: EMG produced TPA metagenomics assembly of the A metagenome-wide association study of gut microbiota in type 2...
TAAATCAGAAAATGAAAGAAGATGGTATCACGCCAAAGGAAACTCGTTACCAGACAGAGAAACAATTTCTTCGTAACGCTATTGATGATGTTGCAAGTACCGCCAGATCACCAGAGGAATTTTCAAAAATCCTTGATGAAAAATATCACATCATCTTCAAGATTAGTCGAAACCGGTACAGCTATCTTCACCCTGTCAGAAAAAATATATCACTGGAAGTAATCTTGGAACCAGATACACAGAAGATTTTCTCTTGAAAGCATTTGAGGAAAATACGAAATCCCATAGAGAACAAAAAGAAGAAATTTGGGAACAGCAGACTCCGAATACTTCCACAGATTTACCATCTGTTCCTTTCTCTGATACTTCTGCTATCCCTGCACCATTCATTTTCATAAAATCAGACCTCCGGCCTGTCATAGATCTGCAAACCTGTATTAAAGCACAGCAAAGCGAAGCCTATGCTCAAAAAGTAAAGCTCACCAATTTGAAGCAGAAGGCTCAGACTGTTGCCTACATACAGGAACATGGCTATGATTCTCTTGATGATTTCCATGCAGCACTCGTTCAGGCTTCAGACCAGTGCTTCCAGAAAATCTTTAAAAGATACCTGAATCCGTGAAGTTCATCCTTTAAGTGAACCAACCTGCCAAGGGCTAGTTGGTTTCATGATAAAAACATACTTCAATGTCTATTTTCAATACCAATGTCGTGACGCCAAGCGCTCATTGGGCAAAAAAGGGTACACGAAATAAGCCTGCCATAAAATTGCTTTGTTACTTATGCATTTGTGACAGCATATTTCTGACAAATATCAGAAAATATATGCCGCCAGACGTTGCTTTTTCCTATGCCGATTATCAACTGGGACGGCGTTTACCCACAACAGCCAGACCGCTGGCTGGGATAATGCAAAAGCATGAAACTATAGGGTTTAAGGAGTATGTGAGGATATCAACTTCACGGATTCAGGTTACATTCATAGTAAATGCTTTTTATATTAGTCTCTTTCAGTACCTGCTTGATAAGCTCACTTTTCCCTTATAATTGCAATGTATTCTGATGTCAATTTTTATTCGGTTACATCCGAGTCAATCGCATCTGAATAAAATTGTACGCACCGTTTCTGTATGCAAAGGTTTGATCATCATACTGATTTTATCCTCTGTATAGCGGATTTTTCCCTCTGCGACAACGGCACCTCATTTTTCATATAAGTGTCCCACACATTCATGCGATCCTGCTCGTCAAGCTTGCGCAACACCCTTGCCGGCACACCTGCTGCGATACAGTTATCGGGTATATCGCGGTTTACAACTGCACCTGCTGCCACTATGCAGTTCTTTCCGATTGTGACACCACCACAGATTGTAGCACTCGAGCATATCCAGCTTCCGTCACCAATCCTTATAGGCTTTGCATATTCAAGGTCATGGAAGCCGTCCGGATATTCCTGCGGCAGACGCTCCTCTGACAAAAACGGATGACAAGGTGTCGCAATAGTGACATTTGCTCCAATCCATACTCCGTCACCTAGCTCAATCGGTGCGCAATCCAGAAATGTACATTTGTAGTTTACAAAGCAGCCCTTGCCAAAGTGGATATTCACACCATACTCACAGTAAAATGGTGCAAAAATGTATGCTCCACCGTCCTTTGCTGATGGTATCATTTTCTCCAAAATACGCTGCTTACGCTTCTTCATCCAAATCGGTGTGCGGTTGAATTTGTCACACAGCCCCATACCTTTTTCATGGTAGCCTGCTATGTCTGCGCTGTCTGCATTGTAGAGCTTTCCCGCTCTCATTCTGTCCCAATCGTTCATATTGTTTCTCCTGATGTTTCTTATAAAAATACTTTAGTTTACTACAATAGTATCATCCATTTTTACTTTTTACAATAAAGAAAGTCACCGGTCACACAGGGTGTAGCCAGCAACTTTCTATAATTACCAATTTAAAAATCAATAGCCTCAGGCTGTAAGTATCTCTGTCAGAACACCATACAGCTCTGTATCAAGCTCCTTTGCCTTGAGCTCGGATAAAATCACTGTTGTCTTCCTGCCTGATGTAATAAGACCGTAGATTTCATCCTTTAGCACAAAACCTATCTCTGCCTGATTCAGGAAATCAAAGCATCTTTTTTCGATTTGATTATCAAGCGCTACTGTGTCTTTCGATATTGCAACGCTTATTTTGCTCGCTGTCGATGCATTTACAGTAACGATGAGCTTTCTGTTTTCTTTATCATATTCATTCTTTGCCCAGACATCTTTCCCGTCCACGGATACCTTTACCTTACCGGCTGCTGCTTCGGTTCTTCTCTCAAAGACAAGCTTATAGGTTCTGTTGTCAGGTATTAATGATGTATCTCCATCTGCCGGAGAAATGACAAACATATCTTTATCCGCAGAATATTTCATAGCTGTGGTCACACATCTGCCATCCTCATATCCGCAGGATTCATTGTCATCCTCATATAGCTCAAACTCTCCATCAGCCTCCGGAAATACCCTGACGCATAATACATCAGGATTTTTGATAACCGACCTTGCATCAAGCTCATTTTCATCTGCACACACAAGTATGCCTCCCGCCTTCGCAAACACCGGTATGCTGCTCAAATCCCTGTAAACCTCCAGCATTCTTCCACCATCATAACGCATGCCTGTATAAATATCATACCAGATGCCCTCCGGGAACCATACTTTGGTTTTTGCCACATTAAGTCCCTTAATACGTGGAGTTGTAACAGGTGCTGCCATAAGCTGGCTGCCAAAGAAATACTGATTCTTTACCTCATAAGCCTCTGCATTTTCAGGATACTCATAATACATAGGCTCAATCAGCGGCATATTCTCGGCATAGCTACGATAGTTCATGGTATACAGATACGGAATCATACAATGCCTCTGTCTGAGCGCCGCCTCCATCGCTTCCTCAGTCTCTTTTTTAAATCTCCACGGCTCCTTGCCGTTAAATTCGCTGCATGAGCTGTGCAGACGCATTATCGGAGAGAATATACCGTATTGTGTCCATCTGGCTGTCAGCTCATCGTCTTTGTAGCCCAGCATATGTCCACCAATATCATGGCTCCACCATCCATATCCGATGTTTGTCGCTGTCGTTGTAAAATACGGTTGAAAATCAAGCGACTCCCATGTAATATGTGTATCTCCCGAAAATCCAATCGGATATCTATGGCTTCCCGGACCTGCATAGCGCGAAAATGTCATTGGACGCCTGCCGTCTCTTTTATTATCGAGATAATGAAAATGATTAAAAATCCACAACGGATCCAGTCCTTCGACCTTGCAGTTGCTGCCCTGCTGCCAGTCAATCCACCAGAAATCCACACCTTCAGCCTCTCTCGGATGATGAAGATACTTAAAATATGCCTCCATAAATTTAGGGCTTGCCGGATCACATACAACCGGGTCCTCATTTTCATAATCCACGCCCATTTCCTTTGCCATATCAACATACATCTCTTCACAGCCCTGCACACCATCCGCAGGGTGTACGTTTAAGGTAGTATGCATTCCTCTGTCATGGAGCTTTCCAAGAAAGCGCTTCGGATCCGGGAAAAGCTTTTTGTTCCAGGTATATCCTGTCCAGCCGCTTCCGTATTTAGGATCCACATCAACCTGATGCCAGTCCATATCTATTACGGCTACTGTGAATGGGATATTCTTTTCATCGAATTTGCCCATCAGCTCCATATAGCTTTCTTCTGAGTATTTATAATATCTGCTCCACCAGTTTCCCAGTGCATATCGTGGAAGCATCGGAGTCTTGCCGCAAAGCCTGTAAAAATCATTGAGCGCCTGTTTATAATCATGTCCGTATCCAAAGAAATACAAATCAGACACACCTTTTTTTCTTGGCTCAATCCATCCATCGTCAAGTAAAATCTGTGATTTACTGTCATCCAGAACTGAATATCCAAAGCGTGAAACTACACCGCATCCAAGCTCGACCTCTCCGTTTACGTCATCAAGTGTACGCGCTGTACCCTGCAAATCATGCACCTTCTCGCCATAATGCCAGATGCTGTGATATGCGCTCAGGTTTCCCTTAATCTGTATACTCAGTCCGTGTGATGAGAACTCCTTCTCATTATATATCAGGTGCAGCATTGATGTATGAACCTCAATTCCATCAGCGTTACGCACCACATGATAGCCGGTCTTTGGAAAATCCCTGAACAACACTGTCTGTGTTGCCCTATCCTCGAATACGCCATCTTCACTGTATTCCAGACGGACAAGCGCTTCTGTCAGAAATGTAATCCTGTATTTTTCACCTGTTATCATATTGTCCGATAATGCCACCGGACTTGTCTTTACTCTGTATATTTCCTGCATGAAATACTCCCTCTCATTTAAATTACGTTATCCCTTGACAGCTGATGCCGCAATTCCTGCGATAAACTGCTTCTGGAAGAACAGATATATCAGTAAAACCGGTATGATAGATATTGCCGTTGCCGCAAAAAGTGCGCCATAATCTGTTGAATACTGTCCGTTAAACATCTTAAGGCCTACTGCCAACAGCTGTTTTTCCTTGGTGTTGATTACAAGATAAGGCCACAGATAGTCTTCCCAGGTCCACAGGAACTGGAAAATGGCTATACTTGAAATTCCGTTTTTTGCCATCGGAAATATAATCCTGTGAAAGATATAAAACTCATTGGCACCATCCATTCTGGCAGCTTCAATAATCTCATCAGGGATAGTCTCAATATGCTGCTTCATCATAAATATTCCAAATCCGCTGAACATAGCCGGAATAATAAGTGCCTTATAGCTGTCCATCCATCCGAATTTCTGGATCATCGTGTATTTCGGAATAATTGTTACACACCACGGAATCATCATAGTAGCCAATACAAAGCCAAACAGGATATTTCTGCCCTTAAACTTATATTTGCTTAAAACAAAACCACATATTGTACTGGTGTATACTACAAGCAGGGTTACAACAATCGTGATAAACAAACTGTTTCCAAAGAATCTCATGAAATTAAAATGCGAATTCATGCTAATGTAATTGTCTATTGTAAACTCTTGTGGAAGCAAATGCTGCTGCAACGCCATTATTTCCTTATTCTGCTTAAATGATGAGCAAAGCATCCATATAAACGGATAAACTGTGACAACGCCCAATAAAAGAAGGAATACATTTAAAACTATACTGCTTACTTTTTTTCTCATGATATTTTCCTCCTACTCTTCCTTGCCCGATACTTTGAAAGAAAGCACGGTAAGCACTGCGGTAATCACAAAAAGCACAAATGAAAGTGCTGATGCATATCCAAAGTTGTATTTGACAAAGGCCTCATCGTAAATAATGTAAGAAGCCAGATATGTTGATGTTCCCGGTCCACCCTCTGTCATGATGAGTATCTGAACATATGCCTGGATATACGAGATAATTGATGTAATGACTACAAAAAGTGTCATAGGCTTAAGCAATGGCAATGTAATGTATCTGAATTTCTGCCAGCCGCTTGCTCCGTCAACCTGTGCTGCCTCCATGACATCTGCCGGAAGTGAATACAGGCCTGCCATATACATAACAACCGCATATCCGAAATCCTTCCAGATGGTCATTATGATTACTGCGATCAGAGCAGTTTTCGGATTCATAAGCCAGTTGATATCGAGTCCGAATATTTTGTTGATGGTTCCGATCTGTGGATTGTACATAAACTTCCATACAAATGCCACTGCAACCATAGGTGTTACTACAGGCATATAGTAAACTGCCCTGAAAAAGCTCTTGTGCTTTATAAGCGTTGAATAAATAGCATACGCGATTCCCAGTCCCAGACCGACTCTGAAAACAATTACAACTACCGAAAAAATTACGGTATTGAACATTGATTTGCCGAACAATTTGCTCGTGAACACCTGCTTATAATTTTCCAGACCCAAAAACTTGTATGTTCCGCTTAACGGATTCCACTCATGAAAGCTTCCTGCAAATGCTATACCAATCGGTATTATCAAAAATATTGTAAAGAAAGCTACCATAGCTACAACAACTATGTTTCTTAAAATTATTTCACTCTTACTTTGTAATGGATGTGATTTTTTAAACATTAATAATCCTCCGTAGTGAATCTTTACCTGTTATTTTGCAAACTCATATAGATTCTCGACTGATTGGAATGAACTGTTCTTCATATCCTTTATAATATCAGCCTGTGCCTTGTCTAAAGCTGTATCAATATCCACTCCATTGTAGAATATGTCCTCTCCGGCCTTTTTCATATCCTCCTCAACACATGAAGGCATCGGACCCGGCCAGATGTAGTGGTCAATGTGCTCTGAAAGTACCTTAAGCGATGGGTTTTTAAGTATTTCCTCATTGTCTGCAAGGGATTTCTTTGCAGGGAAGGTACTCATAGCAAGATTGAAAGCCACCTGAGTTTCATCATCGCAGAGGAAGAACTTTACAAAATCCTGTGCCACTGCCTGCTGGTCCTTAGGCGCATTCTTGTTTATACCGAATGTTGACTCACCGTTATATCTATTGTATGCATATGGATTTCCGTCAAATGTAGGAATTTCAAATACACCAAAATCTATATCGCTCCATGTTGTCTTAAGTGTATTGTAGTAATGACCCCACTGAAGAACCATTGCCGACTGTCCCTGTCCAAAGCTGTCTGCACAGTTCTCGCCAAAATCCTTTGAACCGATCTGATCCTTGTCATACATATCAACGAGCATCTGCATAACCTTCTTCATCGCATCTGAATTAACATTAGGTGTCTTTCCATCCTCCTGGAATAAGTTTTCACCAAGCTGATAGTTAAGTCCCAGCAGATAATTCTGATGGAAATCATTATTGAAATTGAGTCCGGCCTGGACTATTTTGTCTCCATCCTTGATTGTAAGCTTCTTTGCCACCTCAATCATTTCATCCCAGGTCTTTGGAATATCATCCTCTGTAAGTCCGGCTTCCTTCCACATATCCTTGTTGTAATAAACAGAGCCTGTCATCATTCCGTAATCAATGTAATAAACCTTGCCATCAATTACATGGGCGCTTACTCCGTTAAAGTCCTGCTCCAAATCCTCAACAGGAATATCAAGCGGTGCCATATAGTTGATAAGATTCTCATGATAGCTGTTATGTACATTGAAGAGTGCCGGACCGTTCTCACCATCGAGTGCCAAAGGAAGCTTTGTCCAGTAATCATCCCATGGATTATCCACAAGGTTTATCGTTACATTAGGATGAATAGCTGTGTATCTGTCAATAATCTCCTGAAATAATTCATCGCTTCCCCACTCCCACAGGTCAATTGAGACGTCCTTTCCATCATTAATCTCAACCGAAGGGTCGTACTTAACTGTATCACCAAATGGCTCTGTTGGTACCTTTATGTCCTTTTTAGCTGATGAAGACGATGAGCTGCCACAGCCTGTAAGTGCTGTCACTGCCATTGTAGCTGCCATAACCGTTGCAATAAGTTTCTTTTTCATAGAAATCCTCACTTTCGTAATTCAATATCTTTTTTTCGTCCAAGTTAGTTTAGCGCTAAATCTAACTATAATCTAACACTGCCTTGTACATTCGTCAATAGTTTTTTGTTTTTTCATCATATTCCATATTATTTTCATATATTTTTTGTGCATTTTTGACAAATAAAACTGTCTTATATATAAATATTCTCAAAACTAATTGCTATTTTCTCAATAAAAATGTATACTTAATGCAATTTATAAACCTATATTTCAAATCATATTTGGTTTATATATAAACTCATCATTGTTTATGTATATACTTCTTACGGTTTTATGCATAAACTTTTATAGTAAAAATAGTAATTCTGAAATGGAGTTTTGTATGACACTTAAGGATATTGCCGAAATGGCAGGCGTGAGCACGATGACCGTCTCAAACGTAATCAACGGAAAGACAAGCCGTGTTTCACAAAAAACAAGGGATAAAATCAATTCAATTATAGAGGAATATAATTATGTTCCGAATATGAACGCAAGAAGTCTTTCAAACAATTCCTCACACATTATAGGAGTTGTTATATTTCTGGAGGATAAAGATTATGCTTCAGGATACAATTATTTTGAGAACCCATATGTCAGTACAATGATTGGTACAATAGAAACAGAGCTTCACAAAAACGGATACTTCACCATGCTTCAATCAGTATCCAGAAGCTCAGATATATTATCTTTGGTTAAGAACTGGAATGTCGATGGGATGATTCTTGTTTTCCCCACCTCTGCCCAAAATCTTGAAAAGCTTATGGATGCAGCCAACTGCCCTATTGCTACCTTTGACAGCAATTACTCTCATCCTAATCTCATAAATGTAATATCTGATGATGAAAAGGGCTTATATTTGTCAACCAAATATATGATAAATCACGGGCACACCGAGATTGCATTTGTAGCTGATTATGAGGGAAATGTCATCCTCACCAAACGTTTTAACGGATACAAAAAAGCTTTGGACGACAGTCATATTCCTTTCCGCTCTGAATATATTTTCAGCTATTCACCTTCATATGAGGGAGGTATCGAGGCCGGTCGTGCCATTGCAAGCAGCAAGGCACCAATCACAGCTGTGGTAACAACTGCCGACATATGTGCTATCGGCATCATGGAGGGAGCGCGTCTCGGTGGTTACCGTGTCCCGATTGATTTGTCTGTCATAGGCTATGATAATTTGAATCTATGCCAGTACACCGTACCGAAGCTTACATCTGTATCACAAAATGTACCAAAAAAAGCCCGGCTTGCAACCGAGCTTCTCCTAAAGAAAATACATGACAATGCGGCAGACTGTAATTTCGGTGAGATTATGGATGTTGAGATTGTTGACAGACAATCAGTTATCTCGCTTTACTAATCCCTGCGCACACGCTTGTTTTCATACATTTTCTCATCAGCCTCACAGATAATCTTATTGATGTCGGCGTATCTGCCGCAGGCATAGCCTACTGATGCGGAAATCGGAATTTTGCTGTCCTTTTGGATTGGTTCCATAATCTTATTCCATCTTTCAATAAAGCTAAGTGCATCATCCTCAGTCCCATCCGGTATGATCATGATAAACTCATCGCCTCCATAGCGGTATACTCTTACATTATCATTATCATTTGCTGCAGCCAGTCTGATGGTTCCTGCTATTCTTGCTATAAGACGGTCTCCCTTCCCATGTCCGTATGTATCGTTCACAAACTTAAGCTGATTTACATCCCAATATATGACAGCTACCTTTCGGTCAGGCTCCTTTGGCTTTTCAAGGTCATCAAGGAGCTTATTTTTATTGTAAAGGCCGGTCATGTCATCCATTGCAGCCTCCTTCTTGATACGGTGCGCTTTTTCCATTGTTCTTCGAAGCATTTTATTAACACCATTGCTGACACTGTAAAATCCGACTGCTATAAGCGAACGCGGAAAAACATAATACATAAAAAGAGTAAACCCGGGATTTTTATTCACCTCATTCAGCAAAAATACTCCATCCTTTTGAAGATGCTCAAGTGATGTCGCAGTAAGCAATACCATATTTGCATCGCACACTCCAAAATAATAGCCCACATATGTACTAAGCGCTATATTAAAAATCGAAAAAGCTAATGCAAATCTCGACAGGTGCTTTGATGAATATACACCTGCAATTACAATTGGTAACATCACAGCTATTATCATATGATATGTAAGCGACGAGCACGTTATCATCACTAGAAAACCTGCCTCTGAAATGCACAGATACTTTGCACAGGCTTGCTCCAGTCCAACTATCATCAGCAGCACAATAAACACCAGCAGAAGAATACAGGATAATATATATCCTTTAACAAAAATATTATTATCAACAATAAATATATTAAGGCAGTTAAGTATGAATACAAATGTATATAGCAAATGCCATATCAAAAGAATACGAAACACAAATATATTTTCAACAACATCCTTCTTCTCATATATAGGATTATCATCTGTAATTTTTGAAAACAACAGCTTTAACGTCTGCATTATAATTCCCCTTTTCCTTTTCTCTTTCCCTTATCTGGTCAAATCCTTTACCCACTTGTATTTCTTAAAATGTATGAGTGTCCATGGTATCTTTCCAATCTCATCCACGCAGGTGCACGCATACACCACAACCACCGGCCAGTTCAGGAAATATGTACCTGCAACCGCAAGCGGTATCGCTATGCCCCACATCGTAACAGCAAGAGAATACATATCAAACATCGTATCTCCTCCCGAACCAAAGACACCGTTTATG
>ERZ791822.1527-NODE-1527-length-10172-cov-14.814668_pt1 | contig 10172 bp, 10 predicted proteins | sample MGYA00510299_ERZ791822 | MGnify/ENA primary metagenome ERZ791822 (study PRJEB30046, sample SAMN00791945) | human gut metagenome | study: EMG produced TPA metagenomics assembly of the A metagenome-wide association study of gut microbiota in type 2...
AGTCTCTAAAACCGGAATAATGACTTGCGCCTTCGTCATGTCTTCGTGAGGACGCCCGGGCAGCTACCGCAAACAGTTCCCCGCGGGCGAATACAGCATCACCTGCGCGCTGATCATCGGCCAGCGCAAGGAGTCCACCGACAAGAAAACCTCGCTCAACGACGCCCTGCGCGACTTCGGCGTATCGGTATAACCCCCGGTCTGCGAACCGCCCTCCCATGAAAAAGACACTGTTCCTACTGACTGCCTCGGCACTGCTGTCCGGATGCCGCCCGACAGGCTTCCGCTATACCCTTACGGGACATATCGAGGGGCTGAACGACTCGGTCGCACTGGTCGAATCCGTCACGAAAGACACGCTCGCCGTGCTTCCCGCTCCCGACGGCTCGTTCCGTTACAAGGGGCGCTACGACGAACCGACGGCAGCCGCCCTCGTGCGTAAAAACGGACAAACCGCCGCGGTGCTCTATATCGAGCCGGGCAATATCCGCATCGAGGGACGCCTGAATGCCGAGGAGTCCAGCAACCACGACAAAATCGAGTACTATCCCTCCGGCACCCCGGCCAACGACGCTTTCGGGGCGCACCTGCGATTCGTGAACCGGGCGCTGCATGCCTACAATTTCGAAGACCACGACCAGGCCTACCGCGCCGCACTGCTCGACAGCCTGATCGGCTCCTCGGCGCGCAACCTCGCTGCCAACACCGACAATATCTTCGGAGTGGCGATGGTCGACGGCGTTATCCATTACGACAAGGACATTTCGCGGGCCCGGGTCGATTCGATCGTCAGCCTCTTCCCGCCTCACCTGCGCACCTGCCGGCTGATGAAACGCCCCCTCGAACATATCGAGCGCGTGCTCCGGTCGCGGGAACTCGCCCGATACGTGGATTTCACGGCGAACGACGCCGGCGGCAACCCGGTCACGTTAAGCCAGGTCATGAAACGCAGCCGCTACCTCCTGCTCGACTTCTGGTTCGCCGACTGTGTGCCCTGCCGCAGCGAGATGCCGCATATCAGGACTGCCTACGAGGCCTATCACGACAAGGGATTCGAAGTCGTCGGGCTGTCGACGGACAAAGACGCCGGGGCATGGAAAAAAGCCATCGCCGAAGACGGGATGGCGTGGATTAACCTGACGGACGCCGACAGGCGTGTCTGCGACCTCTACTCCGTCACCAAATTCCCGACCAACTACCTGATCGACTGTTCGACGGGCGAAGTCGTCGCCCGCGAACTGCGGGGCAAGGTGCTCGCAGAAACCCTCGGAGAACTTTTCAAGCAATAACATGATTTACCGCATCGCAGAAACCACCTCGACCAACGACGATGCCAAGCGGCCGGAATACCGTCACGGCGACATCGTCTGGGCCGAACGGCAGACCGCCGGGCGCGGGCAGCGGGGGCATTCGTGGACGAGCCCCGAAGGCGAGAACCTCACCTTCACGCTGGTGCTCGAACCCGTGTTCCTGCCCGTCGGCGAACAGTTCCTGCTCTCCGAAGCCGTCACGCTGGCGCTTACGGACACCTTCGCCGCCTTCGGCATCGACGCCCGCATCAAATGGACGAACGACATCTATGTCGGCGACAAAAAACTGGTCGGCATCCTCATCGAGCACAGCTATTCGGGCCCGACCCTCGCGCGGACGATCGCGGGCATCGGCATCAACGTCAACCAGCGTGCGTTCAACCCCGCACTGCCCAACCCCGTGTCGATGGCGGTCGCCAGCGGCCGCACGTTCGACCGCCGCGAGGTGCTCGAATCCTTTTATGCCTGCTGCATGGGCCGCTACGACCAGCTCGTACGGGGCGAAAAGGCAGCCTTGCAGGAAGAGTACCGGAAACGCATGTACCGGCTAGGCAAAACCCACCCTTACCGCCGCCCCGACGGCACGCTCGTCGAGGCCGTCCTCGAAGGCGTACGCCCCTCGGGCGAGCTGATCCTGCGCCACGCCGACGGCACGCGGCACGCATACCTCTTCCGGGAGATCGAATTCGTGATCGCCGGGAAAAGCTGAATTGCCATAATCATTAGAATCGATCGCAAAACTCCCGGAGGGCCGTACGCTCGAACAGGCAACGTCAATTCCACGGAGCAGGTTTCAACTCTTCATCCCCGGGATTGCGGGGCCCTGTCGGCACCGTCAAGTCCGGAATTTCAGGTTCCGATGACGGATATTGAAGGCGTATCTTCGAAAAGTTGACAAAACTCATCCCATGCATAAACTGCAATTTCCGGCCGAAAAGATTAACGTCCCATTTCACATATCGCTTGAGATTCTTTTCCAGCAATGCGAATTTGGATGGCGGAATAGCCAACATACAAGGAACATAATCTATTGTAAACGAAACTTCTTCCGTAACACCCGCTGGTGAAATGACATAACCTATTGTAAGAACGGCTTCTGCATCTGTTCGCAACAGTTCATAGTCCTCCCGTGTAAAAGTCTCTGTAAAAGCCTTTTCCACACATCCGGGGATCGTATTCGCAACGGCGTATTCTTCGAATTCCGGTTCGATAGGGCTGCCATCCTTATAAACTTCCGGTGCATTTTCCCGGGTATTGGTTATATTGGCCAAAGATAGAATTACGCCCTGGTAGACAGAAGCCAAAAATGTAATCCCGTCTGCAGTAATACGATCCCGGCCCGTATAGTAATCCTGAGCGGAAACAGTTGATCCAAGCCCCAAAATAATAATGATGCTAAACACTCTTTTCATATGTTATTCAATTTTATATTCCGGACAATCCTCCATCATTTTCATTAAAACATCGACGTTCACAGCATCCTCGGAAAAAGGATATAGCGTAACATCCGCGTATGAACGGCTCATACTCCTTAGCAAAGACGCGGCATTCCGATATTCTTCCCGAAAATTATCACTTTTTATATTTCCGGACATAATATATTTACTCAAAGTTCCAAATATCCGTCGCCCCTCGCCTTCACTGATATATTTACTGACTCCGTTCATATTCCCGATTTTCAACCGATACATATACCAGCACAGTTTGGCCTCGATCTCGTTATTGAGCCGCATGCCTCTGTACTCTTCGGGGGTTTTGCCCGAACATTGGTGCGTATGGAAAAGCTCTTCGAGCAAAGTGATATCGTCGAGCCGAGACCCCATCCTGATCTCGAAATCGTCCCATACGGCACCGCCTTCGAAAGTATAGGCAGTCGGAATCATCACCGAACTTCCGAAAAAACCGGTGCGGATCGTTACATTCCCCCGGATTGAACCGATAATCTTCCCGGCCATGCAATCCTGGCGCAACGAATCCAGCAACGGTTCCAGTTTTTCCCTGCTGTCGGAAGCAAGCATTATATTTTCGTTTTCCCGATAACGGGTGTTGGCCGGACTTCCCGGATTAGAGGAGGCACCGCCACCGCCGCCACCGCTGCCCGAAGGGCCCCGATCCTCTTCGGTAGGCTTGACGGGATCCGTATCCGGACGCTCATATTTGATATGGTTTACAGGGTGCTTGGCAGAAACCACAATCGCCTCTATACCGCCGCCGTCAACCGGCTCGCTTTTCTCCGCCTCCGCCTCCGCACGTGTCACCGCTGTTTCCCGGCTGCACACGACACTCAGGCCATCCAGCATTTCGCCCAGGCGGGCGGTATTTTCCGCCTGTGTCCGCGACTTATCGTAAAGGAACGCTTCAGCCTGGCATGCTCCTCCGGCATAACGAACCGCATGAACCGGAAATCCGTCGAGCGAGGTGTAAACCGCCAGCCCGGTGAAATCCCCCTTGGAGCCGCTGTTGAGCAGCCTGTCGTAGTCGTCGGCCGTGCGCCCCGCGGCATAGTCCGGATCGGGAACATAAAAACGCAGATAGCTGCTCATGACACCGCTGCGGGAATCCTTTACGACGACCAGTTTATGGTAGATCGGGGTAAAACGCGGTTCGCCGTACTCGTCGATCCGATAACGAAAATAGCGGAACTCGCCCCGGACAGGCACATCGGTACTGGAAAGCACTTCCCCGGCCGAGACCGTCGCCAGCGACCAGTCGGGCATATAAGTCCCGAGCGTCAGCGTCCCCTCTTCACCCCCGGCTCTGGTCGGTGCCGCAACACGCTCGAAATAACGGCGTGCCTCGGCCACGGACATAGTTTCCGGATTTCCGGCCTGCGCGGTATCATTCGCCGCATGATCGGAACAGGCCGAAAGGGCATACAGGACAACAGTACATCCTGCGGCAATCAAATAGGATCGTTTTTTCACAGGCTGTGGTTTCAGGGTTTCCGTCGTGACGTAAGTTGTTTTAAAATTAACAAATATTTACGACATCCCAAAAACTTCGGATACCCTTACGGTTATTGAGTTAAAAATATAACATAAATCCTTGCTGTTACGGAAATAACAGTTATATTTGCAATGAAAAAACCGCATTTGAATTTTAAACGATAACCACACCATGAACGTACCAGCAAATCTGAAATACTCGAACGACCACGAGTGGTGCCGCGTCGAGGGCGACACGGCCGTAATCGGCATCACCGACTTCGCACAGAGCCAATTGGGCGACATCGTCTTCGTAGACGTGCCGACCGTAGGCGAAACCCTCGCCGCGGGCGAAGTATTCGGCTCGATCGAAGCCGTAAAAACCGTGAGCGACGCATTCCTGCCCATCGGCGGCGAGATCCTCGAATTCAACGACGCCGTGGACGCCGACCCCGCCATCGTCAACAAGGACGCATACGGCGAAGGCTGGCTCGTCAAGGTCAGGATGTCCGACCCGGCCGAGTACGACGCACTGCTGAGCGCCGCGGATTACGAAAAGCTGATAGGCTAAACACAAAAAATAAAAAGCTATGTCTAAAGTTACAGTAGTAGGTGCAGGTGCCGTAGGCGCAACCTGCGCAAATGTGATGGCTTGCCGCGAAGTTGCGAGCGAAGTCGTCCTGATCGACATCAAGGAAGGTCTTTCGGAAGGCAAGATGCTGGACATGTACCAGTGCTCGACGCTGATGGATTTCGACACCAAGCTCGTGGGCGTCACCAACGACTATAAGCAGACCGCCAATTCGGACGTGGTAGTCATCACCTCGGGTATTCCCCGCAAGCCGGGCATGACGCGCGAGGAGCTGATAGGCACCAACGCCAACATCATGAAGGGCGTGATCGAGAACGTAGTGAAATATTCGCCCCGCGCCATTATCATCGTGGTAGCCAACCCGATGGATACGCTGACCTATCTGGCGCTCAAGGCTTCGGGACTTCCGAAGAACCGCATCATCGGCATGGGCGGCGCACTCGACTCGTCGCGTTTCAAGTGCTACCTGGCCAAGGCTACGGGCGCCAACATCAATAACGTCGACGGCATGGTCATCGGCGGCCACGGCGACACGACGATGATTCCGCTCGTCTCGAAGGCCACCGTCAACGGCGTACCCGTTTCGCAGTTCGCATCGAAGAAAAAACTCGATGAGGCCGTAGCCAACACGATGGTGGGTGGCGCAACGCTGACCAAACTCATCGGCACGTCGGCCTGGTATGCACCGGGAGCCGCTTCGGCCATGATGGTCGAGGCGATCCTCAACGACCAGAAGAAAATGATCCCCTGCTCGTGCTACCTCGAAGGTGAGTACGGACAGTCGGACATCTGCATCGGCGTACCCGCGATCATCGGCCGCAAAGGCATCGAGAAGATCGTGAAAATCGACCTTTCGAAAGAAGAGGCCGAGAAATTCGCAGCTTCGGCCGACGCCGTCCGCAAGACCAACAACGTGCTCCACGAGATCAAGGCGATTTAAACTGCGAATACACAACAGATTTCAAACCCGTCCCAAACAATCTGGGGCGGGTTTTTCATTGCCTAAACACCTCAGCACCCGCCAATTTCGAACCGCATTTGCTCACCAAACGGGCTGATTTGACATATTAAAGAATTTTGCATACTATGAATTATTGCCGACCTTTGCCGGCGCAATTATGAAGAATACGAGCCTACATAGCGCAAAAATGAACGCCGCCCCTATTCGTAATACGTTCGGGGGGGGGAATTTTGCCATGTAGTTGAGACAATCGACATATCCTTTCAACGAGAACCGTATCCGCAGTATGCGGATACGGTTCTCGTTTCATTTTTACGCGGAATCAATTTTCACTTTCAAATCAATTCATCCCATATGGAAAAAGCAACGTATGAAACTCCGGCAATAGAACTGCTGGAAATCCGCACCGAACAAGGCTTTGCGGTATCGGTCTCCACACCCGAAAACGGACACGACTCATTCTCCGAAGAAGATTATGAATGGTAAACCCACAAATGATGATGAGCATGAGAAGTATGAAAACAATTCTGGCCTGTGCCTGCGCCGTGCTGGCAGTCTCCTGCGCCGAAAAGAATGAAATCGCAAAACCCGCTCCCGAAACCCGTACCATTACCCTCAACGCAACGTCCGAAACAATCGCGTCGCAAGACAAAATCCGCACGGCACTGGATAAGGACGGTCTGAGCGTCGTCTGGAAGAAAGGTGACCTGATCCAACTGTGGTACCTCAAAAATGACGGGTCCTACGCAAAAGCAGGCGAACTTGCCGCCCTGTCCCAAGGCAATAGCACTACGTTCACCGGCGAATGCACTTTCACCGACGAAGCGGAAACACCCGATTATCTCGCAGTTTCATGCTATTGCGCCAATGGCCCCGAAGTACTCAACACGGTAAAATACGAAAACGGGAAATTCATATTCTCCAACCCCGGAGAGGCATCTGCCGTATTCAAACCATCGCTCAACTACCCTTCGCCCAACTCCTATGAGTTCGCAGTTCGTAACCCTGCCGTCGCCCACGGCACCGATCTGAACGCCATGACATTTAAAAATATATTCGGCGTCATGAAGTTGACGATCCAGACAAGACGCAGTGCACAATACCAGATTACCTTCCAAGCCACAGGTATGGCCCAAAGAAAGGACTTCACCGGAGAATATCATTACGACCCTGCGACCGGAACCGGAGAATTAATAAGAGATCATACCACCTCTCCGATCACCATCGAACCGCAAGGGCAGAATATCGGCGCAGAATTCGTGTATTATATCCCCGTCGCTCCCGGCACCTACAACGATTTCACCATGAAAGTTTACGATTTCGGAGAGGATTACTACGAACGAAAAGCGACCAAACCGCTCGAAATAAAGGCTGGTGTCATCACCAACCTCGGAAGATTCGTAGATAATTTACAATAATTCGAACCGCCCGACAACACAAACGTCCGAAGTCAGACTTCGGACGTTTGTCGTATTCAGCAGTCCCAAAAGGAGGGAATCAGAAACTGAACTTCGCGCCGACGAACCAGCTGCGGGGCAGCGACGGGCCGTAAATGTAGCCCGAGTCGCGGTCTACACCCTTGTCGAAGTCCTTCTGGTAGGCGTTGAACAGGTTCTGCACACCGCCATAGAGCTGCATGGTTATCTCCTTGTAGATACGCACGTCGTACGACAGGCGAATATTCATGTCGAAGAATGACGGGGTCGAGACGGCCACGTCCTGCGCGACGCCCGACCCGGCCATGTGCTGCACCAGCATCGACCCGGTGCAGGTTCCCGACAGGTCGGCCGTGAAATTCCGCACCGGTTTGAACGACGCGGTGAAATAGCCGTAGGTATCGGGCGTGCGGAACATCCGGCGCACGGGCGGCACCTCTGCGTCCTCGCTCCAGAATTCGGGCTCCTTGTAACGGCTCTGCTGAAGCGTCACGCCCGCCTGCAACTCGAACCAGCGGGTAAAGGCCGCGCGCCCCTCGACATTGAAGCCGCGCACCGTGGCCCCCGAACCGTTGTAGCGTTCCTTGACCTTGCCGCCGTCGGCCGCATCATCCATGTCGCGCAGGGCGAACACGTCGTCGAGGATCGTATAGAAACCCTCGACCAGCAGGTTGGTCTGCACCTTCCCGAACGTATGGTAAAGGTCGGCCGAGAGGCTCACGCTGTGCGAGCGCTCCTCCCTCAGGTCATCCGCCAGCCGGATGCGCACCCGCTTACCGCCCACGATGGCGATGTGCATGTCCTCATCGAACGCCTGCGGGGCCCGGTAGCCCCCGGCGTAGCTCACGCGCAGGTTCACCGCTTCCGACGGGTTGAAACGCACGTTGACGCGCGGGCTAAAAATCACATGGTCTACGAGGTTGTGCTTGTCGAGGCGGCCGCCGACAAGCAGCGACCACTTCCTGGTCTTCCACTCGTTCTGCAGATAGGCACCCACGATATGCACCGTCTGGTCGGTGTGGATATCATAGCCGATCGAACGGTCGCCCAGGTCGTCGTAACTGTACTCCGTACCGAAGGTCAGTTCCGAGGGCATGAACAGCAGCTTCCTGAACTCGTGGATATACTGCATCCCCGCCGCTACGGTCAGGTCGTGCGTCGTCCCGTAGGCATCGGGATCCTGTTTGCTGCCGTAGTAGCTCTTGCGCGCCGTATTCTGAAACGAGGCATAGGCATTGAAGCGGTTGCGGCGGTCGGGCGACGAGATGTCGAACGAAAGGCTGCCCCCGTCGATCGAATGGTCGATCTGCTCGGCGATCAGCGCCTCGTGGGGCGGCCGGTCGAGCATGTCGCCCCCGCGGCGGAATTCGTTGATATGGTGGTACTGCGCCGTGATGCGCGAATAGGCGCCCGTACGGAAGAACGAACGCATGCCCACCGACTGGCTGTTGATGACGGGCACTTCGGTGAAGCCGTCGCCGTCGTGGTCGTAGCCCGAACGGTGGCGGCTCTGGCCGAAGACGCAAAGCCCCGCCCGGCCGCTCTCGGTGACGAGCGAAGCATTGAGCATCGTATTGTTGTCATAGGAATTGCTGCCGCCGATCGAAGTGAGCGTATGCGACATCTGCGCCGAGTTGCGCGAAGGCTCCTTCGTAATGACGTTGATCGTGCCGCCGATGGCCGACGACCCGAACAGCGCCGAGCCGCCGCCGCGCAGCACCTCGACCCGCTCGATCATGGCGACGGGCAGCTGTTCAAGGCCGTAGACCGATGCCAGCGAACTGAAGATCGGGCGGCTGTCGAGCAGTACCTGCGAATACTGCCCTTCGAGTCCGTTTATGCGCAGCTGGGTCGTACCGCAGTTGCCGCAGTTGGTTTCGACGCGCAATCCCGACTGGAAATTCATCGTCTCGGCCAGATTGCACGAGGCGGTCGATTCGAAGAGTTTGGCCGAGGCCACCGATACGATAGTCGGTGATGTTTTCTTGTTGGTCTCCGTCCGGCTGGCCGACACGACGACCTCTTCGACAGAAAGCGCCTCTTCGGTCAGGGAAAAATTGACCTCGATGGTCTTGTCGGGCGAGATCTCGACCGTCTGCTCGGCACTCCTGTAACCCACAGACGAGGCAACGAGCGTAAAACGGCCCTGCGGCAGGTTCTTCAGGAAATAGTGCCCCGTGGCATCGGTAGCGATGCCGATGGTCGTGCCTTTCACGGCGATGGTGGCAAAGGCCAGATGTTCGTAGGTTTTGGCATCGACCACATGGCCTGTGATATTTGCGTCGCTCTGCTTTTGGGGCTTCATGGCAGGCTCCTCCCCGGCGGAGCATACCGCGGGGAGCATGAGCATGAGAAATGCCCCCAATATTTTTTCTTTCATGGAAAAATCCGGTTTTTGATAATTACTGATACATATACATGGCAACGGGTGCGGGCAACAAGCCCGTCCCGTTCAGAATGGAATGTGTATCAGCAGACGGGAGGTGCACGCAGCCCGTAAATCCGGATCGGAGCGTCCTGCCGGACGGCCGGTTTTTGCGTTTTGAAAATGAAGGAAACTCCCAGCAGCCGTAAGGCGAATGCGACGAGCGTCGCCACCATCATTACCAGCAGCGACAGGTGTGCGATCAGTTGAAACTGCTGCGGGGTATGGCTGTGGCCGGGATTATTCGAGGTACCGGAGAAAGGATGCGAGTGAACATAGATATGCCCGTCGATATTGTGAGCATGGGGAAACAGCGTAACAGAACTCCAGTACCATGCGAAGAGTACCAGTAGCAATACCGCACCTATGTTCCGTTTGTATTTTCGCACTATTCTTTATATGATTGGCTCCAAAGATAACGAAAAAAGATGAAAAATGCATTGTCATCATAAGAAATGCAGACAAATTGCTCTGCGAAGTTACGAAAAGAGTGTAATTTATTGGAAATGAGCGTAGGTTAATTG
>ERZ791822.1532-NODE-1532-length-10147-cov-3.342350_pt1 | contig 10147 bp, 11 predicted proteins | sample MGYA00510299_ERZ791822 | MGnify/ENA primary metagenome ERZ791822 (study PRJEB30046, sample SAMN00791945) | human gut metagenome | study: EMG produced TPA metagenomics assembly of the A metagenome-wide association study of gut microbiota in type 2...
CGGTGTTGGGCGTGCAGGCGCAGCCGCTGTTGGTATGATCGGTCATGATTGGATCCTCCTGAAAAGTTGTTTTGGCGCTTGCCGCATTTAGTTTGCGCGTATTTCGCGGTGCTATTCCATTTGGCGGAAAAATTCAAAAATGGGAGAACTGTGTACCGGGAAAATCATGCGGTGATTTGCAGCTGCCGCTTTTTTTCCTCTGTGCTGTATTATTTTGGCACATAAGGGGATTTGAAATACCCAATAATAATGGTTGACGAAAGGAGCATTTCACATTATGATTTTTCGTTGTGTTTTTTGACTCATCATAAACCTAAGGAAAGGGCAGGCAGTAAAATGAGCTATTATGACAGAGCACTGGAACTGAAGGACGAACTGATCGAGAACAGACGGTACCTTCACAGTCACGCGGAGGCGGGGCTGACGCTTCCAAACACGGTGGCCTATGTGGAGAAGAAGCTGCGGGAATACGGAATCGAACCTGTGCGCTGCGGCGAGGGAGTGACCGCCTTGATCGGCAAGGGCGGCAAAGTCCTGCTTCTGCGGGCAGACATGGACGCGCTTGAGATGCCGGAAGAGAGCGGCCTTGCGTTTGCTTCCATGAACCCGCAGACTGCGCATTGCTGCGGGCACGATATGCACGCCGCCATGCTTTTGACCGCTGCGAAGATGCTCAAGGAGCATGAATCGGAGCTGCAGGGAACCGTTAAGCTCATGTTCCAGCCGGGCGAGGAGTGCCTCAACGGCAGCCTGAACATGCTGGAAAACGGCATTTTGGAGAACCCGAAGGTGGACGCGGCGCTGGCGTATCACGTCGGCCCCGGAAAGCTGCCGATCGGTATGTTCATGTACAATGACAACTCCACGATGATGTACTCCAACAATGAGTTCTCCGTCACGGTGAAGGGCAAGGGTGGCCACGGCGCCATGCCGCAGAACTGCATTGACCCGATCAGCGTCGGCGCACACATCATCATTGCGCTGCAGGAGATCATCGCAAGAGAGCTGGATCCGCATGATTCCTGCGTCATTACGGTGGGCACCTTCCACGCCGGAACGGCGATGAACATCATCCCCGAAACGGCTCGCCTTACCGGTACGCTGCGCGCGGATACCAAGGAGGCACAGACGAAGCTGGTGCAGCGCGTCCGCGAGGTCACGCAGGCGACTGCCGCTGTCTATGGCGCTACCGCCGATATTGAGATCTCCGCCGGCGGCCCGCCGCTGATCTGCGATCCCGCCACGACCGACGACTTCGTGAAGTATATGAGAGAGCTGGATCTGCCCGGCGCGATGGAATGCCCGAACATTTCCGCGAGCGCATCGGAGGACTTTGCTTTCGTGGCAGAGAGGGTGCCATCCGCCTTTATGTATCTGTCCAGCGGCTATATGGACGAGCGCGGAAATTATTCCGCGCACAATCCGAAGGTGCAGTTCAACGAGGAAGTCCTTCCGAGAGGCGCTGCCTATCTGGCCCAGTGCGCACAGCGCTGGCTTGAAGAGCATCATTGATCCGGCGTATCTGAGGAAATAAAAGCGGAAGCTACAAGAAAGAGAGCAGCGAATGTTTAAGAAGAAAGAAAAAGTGAACGATCCCCAAAAGCTTACAAACGGGAATCTGTTCGCCTACGGCACCCTGCTCCTGATGATGAACACCACCAACGCCGCCAACATCTACCTCTATCGCATTGCGCTGGGCAGCACGGACATCATCGCCCTGTCCGGCCTCGTGAGTCTGGTGTTCTCTGCTTCATTATGCTGAAGGTGTATCCGCTGCATGGCGCGTTCAACACCAAGATGCGCGAGGAGCTGAAGGAGCGCAGCAGTCTGTTTGATTGCTGATCTTGCGTGCTTTCCAGCATGCAAAAAGGCTCTCGGGGTTATCCCGAGAGCTTTTTTGCCGGTTTGGATCTGATGGGTGAAAAAAAGAAAAAGACACGCAAAGCGTATCTTTTCTTCTGTCAGGTGGCTTCAATTCGGATATTTTTACATTTGCCATTTGAAAATATCTATGTGCTGCAAAGAACGGCCAAGTCTACTTATCGTCCATTTTTTTAGGCATATCTGAAGTCGCATCCTCCAGCAAATCAGTTATTACTTGATTGAGTTGTACTGCATTCTTTGGGGAGATGACCGGTATATTCGACTGTGACTCAATGTCCTTTCTTGTCCGTCCGGCGACCTGACCGCCAGCTTTGGCAACTGCCAAGTTTTCTTGGAAAGTTGTCGGATTTCGATCTTTTGAGAACTGCGTGGTTGTTGCCTCCGCCAGCATATTCAGCACCAACTCCAGCGTGGTCATATTATCACGGAGGTTTTCCTTTTTCAAGCCTTTTAGGTTTTTGTACTGCCGGGTGGACATCCCCGACCATGCACGGGAGATCTCATCGGTGAGGATGGCGTATTCCACGCCCTTCTGCACGCCGCGGGCATCCCACTCATCTGTCAGTTCCTTACGGACCTGAATGGCTTGCAGCCGCTGGTTGATCCACTCGCGGGTATAGCCCTTCTTGAGATAGGTTTCTAACGCCCGCTCGATGGTCAGCTCCGGGTCGATGGTTTCCTCAATGCGTTCCCGGCCGACCTGCGCTAACCAGGTGCGGAATGGTTCTGCTTTTGGCGAGGGAATGGATTGGACGATACGGAGGAGCTGCTCCGTGTCAGCCACATCGGTCAATCGTTTTTTCCCGTCTGGAGCAGTCATTTTCAACTGTACGATTTTTTCGTACAGTTCAACTGCGCCTTCAGACTTTAGTTTTCTCTTGAGATCACTCCAATAACGGCGCGGATTATCTGTGCCGCTCAGCACCTCGCAAACATCGACAATAGAAAAATACCATTCTTCCTTTTCCTCGTCCCACGCCGTGCGGATGCGCTTGTCTTCAAATAATTGGATTCGATCATTTTGCACCATTGTATTCACCTCGCACTACTCCTGTTCATATTCATCTAAGCACCAGAACGGCGATGCAATATTATTAAACTTTGTGCTTCGGGCTCCCTTGGACTTATTGCAGTGCTCACAAGATAATTGAAGGTTAATCGGATCGTTAATGCCTCCACATTTGAGTGGAACAATATGGTCTATATTATAGTTCACATCCGTTCGCAAAATCCCTGAAACATCGCACCCACATAGTTGGCAGCGGCCTTTGTCGCGCATATAAATTCCACGTTCCAACCAAGTCGGCCAATATTGGCATCGCTGCAAAACGCCATCTGATGCGAGAATGCCAGGATATTCACTTACCTTGAGGTTACGTATTTTTTCTGCTAATTCATTGCAAAAGAAAGCAAGCAAATTTTTGTCGCTGTACAATATAGTAAATACATCCTCCGCCAAGGTGGGGAGCAACTTCTGCTGGAACAAATTCAAGAAATTATCTGCGTATTCTTCGGCATCCTCAAAGTCTCCACTCAAAAGTTCTCCCGCGGAATCAAACCGAAATTGTCTTTTACCAAGTGAGTCAATAGGAAGCTGATAGTACTCCGAACACCCATCCAAATCAGCAATAACCTCACCCGGAAAATGCTTATCAAGCATATATGAATAGCTGTCTATAATTACTGCTTCAATATAATCATGCAATATGGTCTTTTTATGAGGTGCAACCGCCTTTTTTAAATAGTCGATACAGTAATAATCCAATTGTTCGCAAAGTGGCAAATCTTCTGCATCGTGTGCGCAACTAATCACTGTGCTCGCCCATTGTATAGCCATGTCACCATGTACAATGCTACTTCGTTTTTTCAAATCTTATTCCTCACACTTCTGTAGAATCATCACGATGTTAATCAAACTTCCACAACCTCTAACCGCATCGAATTCAACACGGTTAAAATCTAAATTGCAGGGCGATGCCATCATATCAAGTACCTCTATCGTGAGTGATATATTGCGGATTATCATTATCTTTGGTTCTCTTGATACCTATGGGGCTGAGAATTATCCCTTCAAAAGTTCATTTACAATCAACTTTTTCATAAGTTCTTGGCACCCCGCCAGCACATCTTGCCAGGTTGCCTCGAAATCGCCCGTGTACCACGGGTCGGCAACATCTCCGGGGCGGTCGGTGTAGTCCTTCAGGATGTGCAGCTTGCCGTCCGGATCGCCGCCGCAGATGCGCTGCATATTCCGCAAATTTGCGCTGTCCATACCGATCAGCAAGTCGTAGTTCTCGTAATCGGCATTGGCAAGCTGCCGTGCGGCATGACCGTCGCAGGAAATTCCGTGCTCCGCCAGTTTGTCCGTGCCGGAGGATAGACCGGATTGCCGATCTCCTCTCGGCTGGTGGCCGCTGATTCGATATGGAATTGCGACGCCAATCCAGCCTTCTTGACCAAGTCCTTCATCACAAACTCGGCCATCGGACTGCGGCAGATGTTGCCGTGGCACACAAAGAGTATCTTTTTCATTGCATTCGCTCTCCTGCGTTGCTTCTTTTTCACCAGTATAGCAGGAAACCGCTTGCTCGTCGAGAGAAGAATGCAGCCACGCCTGAGAATCTATGGCTTCCAGTAGTTTGCCTTTCTTCCATCCGAAGTGCAGCACGGCTTGGATGTAGCACATCCGTTCCTCGTTGCTGCCGCACCGCTCTAAAATCGCCACATTCTGCGTCCAGCCGAGGCTCATCGCCAGCTGCATGATTTCAGGGGATTCTTCGTAGGCCGCGTAAAACGCGCGCATACGGCGCAGATTGCGGGGAGAAAAGCCCTCGGCTGCGGGATAGGCTGCTTGCAGGTATTCCGACGCCGCGACAGCCGCGCCTTTTTCGCTCCTGCCGCTGACCACTCGGCCGATCTCACAGTACAATTCCATCTGCGGGAGCTGTGCCGCCATAAGCGCGTCCAGCGCGGCAAACATGGTGGTGTAATCTGCGGGCTTGCGGATGTTCATGGGCTTTCTCCTTTCCGGCGCGATGCGCCTGATCAACGCTCAAAGCAGAGAAAAGCACGGCGGCTTCACCGTGTTCTTCTCTGCTTTGACCTGCTTCAGATAACTTGCACGATCTGCTCCCACAGCAGGATGTGCTTTTCGTCAATGGCTCGGTTGTCGTGATAATGGCCGAACAGCCAGTAGTGGTATTTTGCTCTTTCCTGTACCTCCTGCAAGAAATCCGTGAGACGATCCGCCTCGTTGTGGCGGCTCCCCGCGAGGGCAATGCTGGTGGGAGCGCAGTGGGTGATGATGTAGTCCACCTGCCAGCCGACCGCGTCAAGGCTTCGCCGCGCTTCATCATATTCCTCATCTGAGGGAAGCTCCTGTGCCCACCAAGAAACGTGGTTGACGCGGTATCTCGCTCTGGGCTTGCGCTGGAGCATCGTGAGCCTTCGCTCAAAATCCGGGGCGTCCGGCTCCAGAATCCCATCCTCGATGTCGTGGCTTTTTGCGCCGCCCATGGTGAAGAAGCGGCAGCCCTCCAGCTCGAAGATCTGACCGCGCATCAGGTGCAGCACATGAGAGCGAACGCGATGCACCTTGCCGCCGTGCCAATCGTCCACCGGATATCGTTCCAGCGCGTCATAGTTTTCATGGTTGCCGCAGACGAAGGCAAGTGTGAAGGGCAGGCGTTCCAGCCAGTCCAGCGTTTCATCGTCGCGGCTGTCACCAAACCACACGCCGCCGAAGTCGCCAGTGATGATGACCGTGTCATCCTTCGTCATGTTAGCTTGTTCCGGGAAGTATTCCGATTGGAAACGCCGGAAGTTTCCGTGACAGTCGCCAGTCACATAAATCATGCGAATTTCCTCCTCTTAGGTTGGTCTACGGTCTGTTCGATTTCTACGCCGTTGCGGAAGGTGGCCTTAATGCGGTTACCCGTCAGGACAGTGACCTTTTCCAGCATCTGATAGACTACGCCATCGTCCCACTCTGTAATTCCCATGGTCACCGCGGTCATTGCCGAGGCTGCCGCATGGATACGGCGGCTGATCTGCTCCTGCTCCTGCCGGATACTGAGGATAGCGGCCTTTCGGCGTTTCAGTTCCTCCATTGTGGTGGAGATGGCACGGAAACGCTCGGCGTATTCGTCCACGTCACCATTTGCCGCCTCTGCCAGAAGCATATCGAACTGTTTGCCCAACTCCGTGACCGCTCGGTCAATGTCTCCGAGGCTCATGCTCTCACCGGGGACCGGAGCCAATTCCTGCTCCATCGCATCCACAAGCTGGTCCGCCAGCACCTTGCGCCCCGACATGGAGGCGTTGATGGCTGCCAGCACCGCCTGCTGGAGCGGCGCTTCGTCCAGCGTCGGAGATTCTTTGCAGTATTTCTTGCCATAATCCAATCGGCTGCTGCAGCGCCATACGGCACGTTTCTCGCCGTGCTGTGTCCACACCACTCTGCGGTACGCCGTACCGCACTCGCCGCAGAACAGCAGACCGCTGAGTGCGTACTTGCCGCTGTAGCGGCTCATACCTGTGGGGGCGCTCTTTTTCGTGCCGCCGGTCTGAGCCCGGCGTCGTGCCAGTTCTATCTGCACCGCATCGAACCGTTCTCGCGGGATAATGGCCTCATGGTGGTTCTGAATCAGATACATGGGAAGCTGTCCAGTATTACGGATGACCTGCTTGCTGATGCAGTCCCGAATGAAGGTCTTTTGGAGCAGGACGTCACCGCAGTATTTTTCATCAGAGAGGATCGTCCGCAGATTGGAGGTTGTCCATTCCGTCGTTCCTGCCGTATTCTTAAAGCCTCCTGTTTCCAAGGCTTCCTTGATATTGCGCAGCGTCTGACCGGATAGGTACAGCTCGTAAATTTTTCGGACAGTCTCTGCCTGCTCTGCGTTGACCACCATCTCTCCGTCAGGTCCTTTTTCGTACCCCAGCAGGGTCTTATACTGGATGTTTGCCTTTCCCGTCCGCATCGCCTGATGCTTGCCCCACTTGACGCGGGAGGATATCCCTTCGCTTTCGGACTGTGCGAAGGCGCCGTGGATGGTGATGAGGAATTCGCTTTCCGGATAGATGGAGTTGATATTCTGCTCCTCGAAGATGACCGGGATGCCCATGCTGCGCAGCTCGCGGGTATAGCTCAGAGTGTCCACGGTGTTGCGGGCGAAGCGGGATACCGATTTGGCGAGGATCATGTCGATCTTGCCCTTCCTGCACTGCCGGATCATGCGAAGAAAATCCTTGCGCTTGCAGGCGGAGGTACCGGTGATACCCTCATCCGCGAAGATATCCGCCATCGTCCAGTTGGGATTTGCCATGATCTTTTCCGTGTAGTATGCTTTCTGGTTTTCATAGCTGTTGAGCTGCTCATCCTTTTTGGTGGACACGCGGCAGTATGCGGCTACCCGGAGATTTTTCTTCTTTTCCTGATCCTGAAGCGATTCTTCCTTTGCGGGGATGATAATGACCTTCGGTTCAGGGCGGGTCTGCGTCATGCATCATCACACTCCTCTAAGACTTGATTATTTTTCAGCAGGACTTTGACTGTTTTGCTGCCATAAGTGATTTTCCGGACACTGTGCTGCAGAAGGTTCGCATCCAGTTCCCGCATCTTTGCCTGCTTCCCGAAGATGCTGCGGAGCCGGTGGGCTTCGTATTCCTCCATCTCTACGCTCACAAGGGTCAGTACCGCCAACTCCATTGCCTTTTGGCGCGCGATTTCTTCATCCACAGGAGGTGTCTGCAGCAACTTGTCCAGTTCCAGCCGGCGTTGCCTGATGTCTTCCGTGGTGGGAACACCGGATGATTCTATCTTAATGAGCTGCGGATCATCGACCACCTGATTCAGTATCTTGAGGACTTTTCGTGCTACGCTGTCGGGTACGATGCCGCCGCACAGCCTGCGCAGTTCTTTCTGTGCTGGTGTCTGCTTATACTCAGGGCGCATCTCTTTTCTGCGTTCCTGGGCAGCGTGGAATTGCTCCGTCGGGATGAGCGCGGGAAAATACTTCTCACCAATGTATCGGTCATCCTCTAAAATCCGTGCTACCATATTTTTGTTCCAAGGCTTGTTCCCATCGTAGGGAACATCCTCCGTCTGAAGCTGCTCGGCAAGCTGCTTGAAGGAGGCTCCAGCGAGATATTGCAGGTAGATGCTCCGTATCGTTTCTGCCTCCTGCGGCTGCGGCACGATCTCGCCAAACTCCATCTTGTAGCCAAATGGCTGTTTTCGATTTCCCATTATCTTTGCGTCCTTTCTATTTTTTCTGTGACCTCCAGTCCGTTGAGAAGCCGGAAGCACAGTTTTTCATTGTTTATGACCACGATTTTCTCGATCAGGTCGCTGAATAACTGCTCATCGAAGTCATCCATCCAATCCGGTCCGCCTTCAAGCACATCCAGCATATCCTGTGTTTGCTGAATGGTGTGGTCCTCCTCAGATCGCAGGATGCGTTCCTTTTGGAGTTTCAGTTCCCGGCGGCGCTCCGCAAGCAGATTGCCGCGGGATATAAAAATGTCAGGATCGACGCTGCCCTGCTGCTTGAGCTGGGTCAGAAGTCGTTCCTGACTGGCAATATCCGATATTTGTTTGTTGATCTCCATGATGTTCTCACTCCAGAGAAGACTGCCGGTTCTGATAGCATAGAGGTCAGAGATGAGCTGAGTGAGAACCTCGATGCCATAGTGTTTGAGTTTGTAGTACACTCGTAAGAAAGCCTGCGATACCTGTTCTTCCGGGACGGGTTTGAGCGGGCAATCATTTCCCTCGTCATGCTTGCAGCATACCCAATACCATTTGTGGTTGACCTGTTTTGCGCGAACTCTGGAACCACAAGCGCATCGCATTTGGCTGGATATCTCACTATGCTGCGATCCCTGTTCAGCCTTACGTTCACGGCGCAGTTTTTGTGCTTGATCAAATGTTTCTTGGGATATAATGGCATCATTGATAGCTTCTACAAAGTACTGCTTTTTTTCGCCATGATTTCTTTTTGATTTAAACGGAATGGCATCTGTCGTGTATCGTTTTTGAAGTAAAGCGTTTCCCGCATATCGCTCATTTTTCAGAATGTAGTCAATTAACTTATATTTCCAATCCAGGCCGAGCACATGACCATCATTCAGCCTTTGCGCAATTTCTCGGGAGTTCGCGCCGGAGAGATATTCTTCAAATATTCTTCGGATTACTGCAGCCTCTTCGGGAACAATCTTGAGTTCATCATCAATTCGTGTGAATCCAAGAGGAGCCTGATAGGTATTGAATCGGCCCTTGCTCATTTGCAGTTGGTAACTCCATCGCCGCCGATTGGAGATGGCTTCACTCTCTCGTTGAGCCAGCGCCGCGAACATGGCGATAAGAACTTCGCCGGATACCTGCGCGGTGTCGATGTTCTGTTCCTCGAAGTAGACGCTGACGCCCAGCGCAGCCAATTCCCGCACCGCTTCCAGACTCTCTTTGGTATTGCGAGCAAAACGTGAGGAGGACTTCACAAGGATGCGGTCAATACGCCCTTTCCGGCAGTCCTCCATCATCCGCAGGAAGTCATCCCGCTTGTCTATGGATGTGCCGGTGATGCCCTGGTCGGCGTATATGTCCGCCAGCTCCCAATCAGGATCGTCTGTGATGAGCTTGGAGTAGTAGGCATTCTGCGCGGCGAAGGAGTGTTTCTGATCCTCGGAGTTGGAACTGACGCGGGCGTATGCCGCCACGCGGAGCTTTCTGGTGTTTTCCTGACTTGCTGCCGGGATCGTAATAACCCGCGGTGCCATGGCCAGAGAACCGTTGGTTTTCTCCTTGCCGCTCATTTGTTGTCACCTCCTGTCAGCAACACACAATACCATGAAGCATCCGCAATAGCTATACCTAAAAGCGAAGAAATCAAAGAGAAATAATGATGTCCGCGCCAAGCTGTACCATCAGACGCGCGGCGATCTTTTTAGCCTCGCTGCCGCTGACCAGTCCCAGCTCCCGCAGCCTGCGGAGCAGGGTGACGATACCAAGGTAATCTGCGTTTGGATTCATCTGAGGTCCTCCTTTTTTGATTTTGGTAATGAAAACACCCAAGCCCGTTTGTCAAATGGGCTTGGGTGTTCTCACTACACGCTATTCTTCTATCCGGTAATCGCGCCTTACATAATAATTGTCAATCTCGAAAAGAGAGTGCCATCTCAGTTGAGTTAAGACTTTCCGCTTGCATTGTTCTCCAGCGATGCTATCTTGCTGTACCCCTGTTTAATGATCCGTTCCATCGCC
>ERZ791822.1538-NODE-1538-length-10105-cov-1.835622_pt1 | contig 10105 bp, 8 predicted proteins | sample MGYA00510299_ERZ791822 | MGnify/ENA primary metagenome ERZ791822 (study PRJEB30046, sample SAMN00791945) | human gut metagenome | study: EMG produced TPA metagenomics assembly of the A metagenome-wide association study of gut microbiota in type 2...
TTCCCGATGTCATAGCCGTGCGCAACGAGCTTTTGCCCGCCGGGGAGCGTGAGGAAAATATCCCCTGCGATTTGAATGACACCGCATGGTTTTCTCAAATCGATGCCTCAAGCGGCGCGGTGTTCTTTGCCTCCGGGGTGTTCTACTACTTTTTGACTGAGCAGGTCAAGGCGCTGGTACAGCAAATGGCAAACGCTTTTCCGGGCAGCGTGCTGGTGTTTGACGCTGCAAATCGGGCGGCGGTGAAGATGATTGCAAAAACATGGCTTAAAAGTGCGAAGATCAAGGATGTGGGCGCGTATTTCGCAGTTTCGGACGCTCCCAAAGAGATCAGTGCGTGGGATAGCCGCTTGCAGGTCACCAGCCGAGGCTATATGCTGGGCTACAATGATTTGAAAGGCCCCTCTGTCAGCAGATTTTTCCGTTTTCTCGAAAAGGTCGGCGACGGTATGATGAAAATGCAGATCGTGAAGATCGGATTTGAAGGCAAGCAATGAAAATTCTGGTATATGGTGCAGGTGTTTTAGGGTGCAATCTGCACAAGCAATCTCCTCATCTTTATTCAATCTTAATACGTTGCAAATGTCCCTTATCCGCTCTTAAAATCTCCGGCTGTATAATATAACCATCACAGAAATGAGGAGCTGCCTTTATGCCGGAAGAGATCATTCGACGAAAGCGCCGCCTTTCGTCTTTTCAAATTATCATATTAGGTTTTGCCGGGGTCATTCTGCTCGGAGCGCTGCTGCTGATGCTGCCGATTTCCACGACTGGAGGGAATGTAACTCCATTCAATGAAACGCTGTTTACAGCAACCTCTGCCGTCTGCGTGACGGGGCTTGTGGTGCAGGATACAGGCAGCTACTGGTCAACCTTTGGGCAGGCGGTTATTCTGGCGCTGATCCAAATTGGTGGTCTTGGTGTCGTAACCGTAGCAGCGTCGTTTGCACTGTTGTCCGGGCGAAAAATTTCTCTGATGCAGCGCAGCACCATGCAGGATGCAATTTCTGCGCCAAAGGTCGGCGGAATCGTCCGCCTGACACGCTTCATCCTGCGAGGGACGTTTCTGATTGAGCTGCTGGGGGCGCTTGCCGTGCTGCCGGTGTTCTGCCGTGACTATGGATGGCGCGGCGTCTGGATGGCGATATTTCATTCCATATCTGCTTTTTGCAACGCCGGGTTTGATATTCTTGGGACAGAAAGCAACCGCTATCCATCTCTTACCGGCTACGCGGACAGCCCGGTAATCAATATCACGATTATGCTGCTGATCGTGATTGGCGGCATTGGATTTCTGACGTGGGATGACATCTTCGAAAACAAGTGGCGGTTTCATCGCTACCGAATGCAGAGCAAGGTGATTCTCGTCACGACAGGCCTTTTAATTTTTCTGCCCGCCGCGTTTTTCTTCTTCGCGGACTTTTCCTCGCTGCCTACGGGAAAGCGGCTCCTTGCCTCCTTTTTTCAGTCCGTCACGCCGAGGACAGCGGGCTTCAACACGGTAAGTCTATCCACGATGTCCGGTGCGTCGCAGGGCGTGATGATCCTTTTGATGCTCATCGGCGGTTCTCCGGGTTCTACGGCAGGCGGTATGAAGACAACGACATTGGCAGTCCTGCTTGCCAATGCCACTGCGACCTTCCGCCAGCGCGATAGTGCCCAATTTTTCGGGCGCAGAGTCGATTGCAGCGCCGTCAAGACCGCCGCGACCATTCTGACGATGTATCTGGTGCTGTTCTTTGGCGGTGCGGTCTTTATCAGCGCATATGAGTATCTTCCACTGTCTGCCTGCCTGTATGAAACGGCATCGGCGGTCGGGACTGTGGGACTGACACTTGGTATTACACCGCAGCTGCGCATTCCATCGCAAATGGTGCTGATCTTGCTCATGTATCTGGGCAGAGTCGGCGGTCTTACCCTCATTTATGCGGCACTTTCCAGCAAAAATGTGGGGAATGCAAGGCTGCCGCAGGAAAAAATTACGATTGGATAAGGAGCCTTTTCACATGAAAAACATTCTATTGATTGGCACAGGCCGCTTCGGACGGCATATCGCAGTACAGCTTTATCAGCTGGGGCATCAGGTCATGGCGGTCGATACAAACGAGGAACGAATCAGTGATGTGCTGCCATATGTCACCAACGCACAAATTGGCGACAGTACAAACGCGGAGTTTCTTCGCTCTCTTGGCATCGGAAATTTTGACGTCTGCATCGTGACCATCAGCGGTAATTTTCAGAACTCGCTGGAAACCACCTCGCTGCTGAAGGAGCTGGGTGCAAAGCGCGTGGTATCGCGTGCCGAGCGTGATGTGCAGGCAAAGTTTCTGCTTCGCAACGGTGCAGACCATGTAGTCTACCCGGAAAAACAGGTGGCAAAATGGGCAGCGATCCGATACACTGCCGACCATATCTTCGACTACATAGAGTTCGACGAGCAACACGCCATTATTGAGGTGGAAGTACCAGAAGGCTGGGTCGGGAAAAGCATTGGCGAGCTGAATATCCGCAGCAAGTTTGGAATCAACATTCTTGGCATCAAGCATTCGGGAAAAACCGACGTATCAATTACACCGGATACGGTGCTGTCCGGGGAAATGACGATTTTAGCGTTGGGCGAATACAAAGCGCTGCAAAAGTGCTTCCGAATCTGAACGGACGGTGAGGGTATGTGGAAGATGTCGTTTTGATCGCTGGGACAGCGTTAATGTTCCTGCTCGGCTGGTTTTTGATGAAGCGGCTGGATCGCCTTCTGGATGAAAATCAGAAGCGAATCGAGGAAGCGCCCGAACAACAGCAGCCTGAGCCGTGCGTGCATCTGGTCGGAAATATCTCTCCTGACGAACTTGAGGAAACGCTTACCCGGTTTCGCAGCAGTTATGCCCATGTAGAAATCATGATCTATGATTCAGAGCAAATTTCATTTCCAAACAACGAATCCGATTTGGCGCAGTAGAAACCATCACTTTTTGGTGCTATAATATCATTCAAGAGGGGTGGTGAAAATGTGCAGAATAAAGGAAGCGAAATGCCAAAAGAGCATATTCTTGTGTGCCTGTCCTCGTCTCCATCCAATGAACGCATTGTACGAATGGCAGGGAAAATGGCACAGGCATTTAGTGGCAGCCTTACCGCGCTTTACGTGCAGACACCCGAAGACGCTGATATGAATGCGGAAGATACCGCTCGCTTACAGGTGAATATGCGTCTGGCTCAGCAGCTTGGCGCAGAGATCGTCACAACGCATGGTGAAGATGTGGCAACACAGATCGCGGAATATGTGCGTCTCTCTGATGTGACCAAAATTGTGATTGGGCGAAGTGGCGTACAGCGGCGGCATTTTTGGAGTGAACCGACGCCGACAGAACGGCTCATTACGCTTGCACCAGAGGTAGACATTCATATCATTCCGGATGTGGAAGCCTATAAGAGCTACCGCAGGAAACGGCTGCTTACCATCCGTCCGGCGTTTCCGACCGCATGGGAACTGCTCCTGACCATCGGGATTCTGGCAGCTGCGACGGTCATCGGATGGGCCTTTCTGCGGCTCGGCTTTGCAAATGCCAATATCATCATGGTTTACCTGCTGGGGGTGCTTCTGACTTCCGCTTTTACCAGCGGATATACCTGCGGTGTGCTGTCCGCTTTTTTGAGTGTCATCCTGTTCAATTATTTTCTGACGGAACCCCGGCTGTCTTTGGCAGCCTATGGCAGCAAATACCCAATAACCTTTGCCGTCATGTTTGCAGCGGCGCTTTTGACCGGTACGCTTGCCGCAAAGCTCAAAGCCCATGCGCAGCTATCCGCGCGGGATGCCTATCGGACAAAACTCCTTTTTGATATGAACAGGCAGCTTCAAAAGGCGGAAACACCGGATGAGGTCTATCAGATGACCGCGACGCAGATACAGAAGCTCATGCAGCGGGACGTTTTGATTTATCCGGCACAAGGCGACGTGCTGCTGGATGGGAATGTTTATCCGGCAGACGGAAGCAGTCCATATTGCATCCCGGATACTGATCAGGAACAGAACGTGATTCAATGGGTCTGGCAAAACCGAAAGCGTGCTGGCGCAACGACGCAAAACTTTCCAAAGGCAAAACGGCTGTATCTTGCCATTCGTACCGGGCAGCAGGTTTTCGGCGTTGTCGGGATTCCGATGGAGAAGCAAACGCAGCCTGACGCATTTACATCCAGCGTGCTGTTTTCCATTCTCGGCGAGTGCGCTCTGGCGCTGGAAAGCCTACGCAACGCCGAAGAAAAGGAAAAAGCCGCCGTCCTTGCAAAGAACGAACAGCTTCGTGCAAACCTTCTGCGTTCAATTTCCCATGACCTTAGGACCCCGCTGACCTCCATTTCCGGCAACGCGGATACGCTGCTGCACAGCTATAACGTGCTGGATGAACAAACGCGGAAACAGATTTTTACGGACATTTATGACGATGCGCAATGGCTGACGGGACTGGTTGAGAACTTGCTTTCCATTACAAAAATTGCGGACGGCAGCGTCAAGCTGCACCTTTCTGATCAGGTTGTGGACGACATCGTATCGGAATCGCTCCGACATATTGACCGAAGGTCCGCACAACATCACATCGCAGTGGATTGCGGAGATGTACCGTTGCTGGTTCGGGTGGATGCGGGACTCATCATGCAGGTGCTTATCAACTTGGTGAACAACGCAGTCAAATATACTCCGGCTGGCTCGAGCATCCGGATCGCGGCAATCCCGCGAGACAATATGGCTGAAATATGCGTCAGCGATAACGGTCCCGGTATTCCAGATGAACTGAAGGAACATGTGTTTGAAATGTTCTTTACCGGGGGCAATCCGATTGGCGACAGCCGCCGAAGTCTTGGGCTTGGGCTTACGCTCTGCCAAGCCATCATTCATGCCCATAATGGTGAAATGACATTGAAAAATAATTCGCCGCATGGCTGCATCTTTTCCTTTACAGTACCGCTCAGTGAGGTGAACTTAAATGAATAAGCCGCTCGTCCTCGTTGTAGAAGATGATACGCCGGTGCGCAATCTGATCACAACAACGCTGAAAACCCATGAATACAGGTATCTTTCTGCGCAAAACGGCGAAAGCGCCGTGATGGAAGCGCTGTCTCACAACCCGGACATTGTGCTGCTTGATTTGGGACTGCCAGATATGGACGGCGTGGAGATCATCCGAAAAATCCGTTCGTGGTCGAATATGCCGATCATTGTGATCAGCGCCAGAACGGAGGATTCCGATAAAATCGGGGCGCTGGATGCCGGAGCAGATGATTATCTGGTAAAACCTTTCAGCTTCCAAGAACTCGAGGCCCGCATAAAGGCGTTATTACGTCGATCGGGAAACGAATCCGTCCATATGGCTCTCCGGTGCGGGGATCTGGTCTTAGATCCTCCAAGCCATCGGGCTATACGGAATGGGCAGGTCATCGATTTGACCGTAAAGGAATATAGGCTCTTGGAATATTTCATACAGAACCAAGGAACGGCCTTGAGCCGGATGAACTTGCTAAAGAATGTCTGGGACAAGGATTTCGATACCAATACGAACGTGGTCGATGTTTACGTGAATTATTTGCGCACGAAGATAGACAAGGACTTCGAACCTAAGCTAATCCATACCGTGGTGGGTGTGGGCTATATGATGGAAGCATGAAGACAGGAAACAAGATCGCTCTCTTTTACTCGGCCATTACCATAGGCGTGATAGCCGTCGTGACGCGTGTCTTCTATTTGGTTTCCACGAGCTATATCTCTCGCCTGTACTATTCTTACCTGACGGAAAAAGCCTATGCCACGGCACAGAAGCATTGGGAGAAGGACGAGACCGACGACGAGAGCTATGCCCGTATCCAACAGCGTTACGAGGAAACCCTTCCCGTCGCTACCGAGATATTGCTGAACGCCGATAGCTTGGAGACCCGGCAAGTGCTGTCCCGTTATCTGGACGCCACGCAGGTGAGATCTCTATACCAAGAGGATATCGTTCACTTCAAGCACGATACGCAAATGGGAGCGGCTTTGTATTATCCCGACAACGAGGGGAATTTCATCGTGATTGTCCTTTCCGGGAATCAGTATGGGATGGATATCCAGCATCGGATCGGCTGGCTGTTGCTGGGATTGATATTGGTTAGCTCGGTATTGATCTATTTTGTCGGCAGACTATACGCGACCCGGATGGTAGACCGGATCGACGCTGCTTACCAAAGTGAGAAAGCGTTTATCAGCAACGCCTCGCATGAGTTGAACAATCCACTGACAGCCATTCAAGGCGAATGCGAGATCAGCCTGCTGAAAGAGCGCTCCCCGGAGGAATACCAAGCGGCATTAAGACGTATCGCAACGGAGACGTATCATACAATTGATCAAACACCTGCTGTTCCTGTCGCACGGGGATAAGGAGATCCAGAAAAGCGCGATGGAGACGATCTTCCTAGCGGACTTCTTGATGCAGTTCTCCTCGGCCCGGATCTCGTTCTCCCCGGATAATTTCTCTTATATGATCCGTGCCAATCCCTATTTATTGAAGATAGCGATCAAGAATATCTTGAGCAACGCCTGTAAGTATTCGAACGATAAACCGGTAGAGATGCGGCTTCGAGGCAGTATCTTGACCATATCCGACCGAGGTATCGGCATTCCTCCCGAGGAATTGAAACGAATCTTCCAACCCTTTTACAGGGCGAGCAATACCCGGGAATACGCCGGGCATGGTGTCGGGCTAAGCCTCTCGCTACGCATATTGAGCACCTATGGAGCGAAGGTGAATATTATTTCTGATCTAGGGGTTGGGACGAGCGTGGAGATCGACTTTGGGTAGCCGTCAGATATTCTTTAGCCGGACCTGTTATTTCGACAGACTCCGGCGTTACCCCTACCGCCTCTTCCGAAGATATAAGTCCGCGATCTACCAAGCGATCCAGTATTACCCTGTAAAAATCCTCATAATACGGCTTCAACCGCAACCCGTCGAAGCAATAGCGGACCTGTTTGGGTTTGGGGATAATACTGGCCATAAAAATGCACTCGGCAAGGTTTAATTGGGAAGGTTCCTTCGCGAAATAATAACGTGAGGCCTCGGCGGCTCCATAAATCATGGGACCCCATTCGGCGATGTTCAGATAAACCTCAAACATCCGCTCTTTAGAGGTCAGATGATTGCTCTCGATCAGCCATACGATTAACATTTCCTCCAGTTTGCGGGCGATCGTCTTATTACGGCTCAAGAATACATTCTTCACCAATTGCATGCTGAGCGTACTGCCGCCACGGGCGAAACGTCGTTCCTTGATATCCTGTATCAACGATTCCCGGATAGCGCTTGGAATAAAACCGTTGTGATAAAAGAAGCCGGCATCCTCACTCTGCATGATCGCTAAAGGAAGATAACGGGATACGGCGTTGAACGGGCGGAAAGAGGGATTCGCCGGACCGATCTCGAAAGAGCGTACCGGCTCGCCTTGCTCATAGACAGTATATTCAAATGGCTCATTCATCTTCCGCAAATCCGTATTCCCATAGGCAAGGATCTGGAAGCCCTTCGCTTTCAAAGTAGATTCCAAGATCAAGCTGTCTACCTGTCCGAAATCCAGATCCAATCGAAAATGATAGGAGAGGGTACCTTCTGTTCTCAGGCCTTCCAGATTGTAGAATAAGCCTTTAGGCAGGGAGGAGAACAGTTGATCCGCAGGGAAATCCCTTTTATTCACAGAGGCCGTGATTTGCCAACTGGTATCTTTAACGATCTTCAGATAAGGATGGAAATCCAGATGATTAAACCGGATATCACTGACGCTATCTAATTCGATATAGTTCTTACCGATGTTTGTCCGGAAGTGTATAGAGCCTTTATCCAGTAAGACCGTGTCCGGAGATATACGCTCTTGGTGGATGGTAAGCCCGCTCACATAGGCGCTTCCGAGTAAGGATTGTATGTCTTCTTCTATTTTAGGTCCCTTAAGCTCGAAGGCCAAGGTGTCGAAACGTACCGATGCCCCCCAACGATATTCCAGAAAAGGAAGAGGAATCTTCGTATGCTCGTCGGCGTAGAGACGGGCTTTCACGAGTCGCTCCTTATCAGAGAGAGAGCCTTCGCAAATCCATTCGCTACGAACTCCGTTCTCCGTGCTGTTTATATGCGTAGAGAATTGATTGTTAGCAAGATTGAGTTCGGGTATCTCTAGTATTAGTTCATCTCCTTTATTACTATAAGAAACACATAAATCATGTACCAAGGCATTTCCGGGCAATAAATTGAAAAGTAGACTAAGGGAGCGTTCAGCCTTGCGTGCGTAATCCCGTTCCTTATCATCTACAGCTGTTTCCACTGGCTCACCTGGGTGATTCGATGGTTTATAAAGGAAATCAAAATTAGCTCTCTCTCCCTTCTTAATAAAATGAATATGCAAATTATCCGCTTGTACACTCTCTATGGAAGGGGTAAGTAGCAATAATCTGCCAAGCTCCAGTTTCGCTTGAAGCCTGTCCGCATGTATCAACGTATCAGCGTCAACCGGGATAACGGTCAATCCCTCCATACGTACGGTACTCAGCCCCATCAACCGGATCTTATCATAGCGTATGTCAAGATGATGCCTTTCGGCAAGTTTACTCAATTTATGTCCCGCATACGCCCCTAAGATCAAGTCGATGCCCCAAAATGCCATAAACAAGAGAAAGCCAATAAAAATAAGAACTGCTATAAAAGATCTTTTATGGGATTGATTCATGCTCATCTATATTGTTACCCAGCGGACAAAAGTACTATAATTAAACGAATGGATTTCTTTTTCGATAAACAATCAAGGGCTTAATTTAGTTATATTAAAAAACTAAAGTTATATGGCGTATAAGATTGCGTTTTTTGGTGCTAAACCCTACGACATCGCTTCTTTCGATAAGATCAATGAGCGGTATGAGTTCGATATTCGTTACTATAAAGGACATTTGAATATCAATAATGTCGTCTTAACCCAAGGGGTAGACGCAGTATGTATTTTCGTAAACGACACCGCCGATGCCGCTGTGATCGATGCGATGGTGGACAATGGTGTCAAACTGCTGGCCCTTCGTTGTGCCGGTTTTAATAATGTGGATTTGAATGCCGCCAGGGGGAAATTACCGGTCGTACGCGTACCGGCCTACTCACCCTATGCGGTCGCTGAATATACGTTGGCCTTGATGTTATCGTTAAACCGTAAGATACACCGGGCATACTGGCGTACGAGAGATGGCAACTTCTCCTTGAATGGCTTGATGGGATTTGATATGCATGGCAAGACCGCCGGTATTATCGGTACCGGAAAGATCGCCAAGATATTGATTCATATCTTAAAAGGATTGGGGATGCGTGTATTGGCAAACGACCTGTATCCGGATGAGAAATTCGCCAAGGAGGAAGGGATCACCTATGTCTCTTTAGACGAGTTATACAAAGAGTCCGATATCATTTCCTTGCATTGCCCGTTGACCGACCAGACCCGTTATCTGATCAACGACGATTCGATCGCCAAGATGAAAGACGGCGTAATGATTATCAATACGGGACGCGGGTTACTGATCCATACCAACGCCTTGATCGAGGGATTGAAGACCAAGAAAGTATCTGCCGCTGGATTGGATGTCTACGAGGAGGAGGGAGACTATTTCTACGAGGATAAATCGGATAAGATTATCGATGATGATGTCTTGGCCCGTCTGCTCTCGTTCAACAATGTGATCGTTACTTCCCATCAGGCGTTTTTCACGAAAGAGGCTCTGCATAATATCGCCGAGACTACCTTGCGGAACATCAAGGATTTCGAGGAAGGCCGTCCCTTAGTGAACGAAGTGACCAAGTAAATTCTAAAAAGGAACTATTATTTATCGCTGATTTATTATATTTTTGTGGCCATTGCTTGGTGGGAACCCAGCAATGGCTTTTTTAATTCAGAGGTATATATATGGAAATAGATAGTCAGACAGGTTTGGTGTTGGAAGGTGGCGGAATGCGTGCCATATTTACGGTGGGAGTATTGGATTATTTTATGGATCATGATATTTGGTTTCCTTATACGATCGGAGTATCGGCGGGCGCGAGTAACGGAATCTCGTATGCTT
>ERZ791822.1539-NODE-1539-length-10101-cov-2.556938_pt1 | contig 10101 bp, 5 predicted proteins | sample MGYA00510299_ERZ791822 | MGnify/ENA primary metagenome ERZ791822 (study PRJEB30046, sample SAMN00791945) | human gut metagenome | study: EMG produced TPA metagenomics assembly of the A metagenome-wide association study of gut microbiota in type 2...
GAAGTCAGCCCTATTTTTATTCGTTTGCTATATTTTTATCGGACAGCAATAATTTGAAATAATGAAACCTACAATGATATTGGTCTTTTGTTTGAGCGTAATGTTGTATTTTTTATTTTCATAATGTTCATATGAAATACGTGATGAACAAGAACATGATATAAGCACATTAAATAGCGCAATTAGATATATAAAACGTTTCATAATTCATATACTATTAATTAATTGTTTCATATTATGTCTTCCGATTCTGTCATGGCGAGTATATTTCCATACACCTGACAATAGTCTATAATTATCACAAAGCGACCGGAGTTGTTGGAACATCTTCATCAATACAATGACCATCCGCATCAAACAATCCAAATATTCTTTCTATTTCAGATGTAATCATGTCGGATAACGAATCCCATGATTTTAGCGGCATTGCATCATATGGACTACAATAGTATATCTTATTATCCGAAGTATTAAGATAAAGCTTTGAACCGTCATAATTATAAGAGGCAAAAAAGAACATTCCCGGTGTGGCATTCTTGTTCATACTTTTGAATATCTTCAAGATTAAACGGATACCATGAATCCAAATCCGATCTGTCATACGATGTTCTGCAGCCATGTAATGCTAATGTGCAATTCATTATATCAAAGCCATTGGATACATTCATCAGAAAGTCCCTGTAAACTTCTGGAATAACGACTCCCAGTTTCTTCTCCAAATCGCATACTTCTGCTTCTGTAATACAGGGGTACATGACATTAAGCCAAGCATATTCGGCAATATGTGGAGCTTTTCCAATCAGCAATGCTCCGTTTTTTGAATGAGAGACTCCCAAATGGGAGAATCGCATCAATAGATTTTCTAATTCTTTTTTATCCATGGTTATATTATTTATTTCCGATTTTATCGCCAAAGGAACTGTAAATCAATGGTTATTTACAAATATACGCAACTTTCTTCTATAATCCGAGCGAAATTATTTGTAATTACTCTGTCGTTTTCGTTGGATAATAATGACATATATTACATGGTATTGTTATCAACCAAGAAACGGTAATAGCGTAACTTGGCGAATATTGTCAAATTATGACAGCTATTGATACAAAAGCAACTAAAAAATTAATCACCAAAACCAGGTCTTGTTTGGCTTTGGTGATTATAGAGAGTTATTTTTATTACCGATTGAGTTCTTTTTTCAGGAATGCGGCAGTTATTGAGTTTTTGGATTTTATGAGCTCTTCGGGAGTTCCTTGTGCCACGACTTGTCCGCCGTTTTTACCTCCTTCGGGGCCCATATCAATGATATAGTCAGCACTTTTTATTACATCCATGTTGTGCTCGATGACAAGCACTGTATTCCCCCGCTCTACCAGTTCGTTTAATACACCAAGCAGTATCTTTATGTCTTCAAAATGAAGACCGGTAGTTGGCTCGTCTAATATAAATAAGGTGTTGCCTGTATCGCGTTTTGACAGTTCTGCCGCGAGTTTAACCCGTTGACTTTCGCCTCCTGACAATGTGCTTGACGGTTGGCCTAATTTGATATAGCCCAACCCTACATCCTGCAGCACTTTTATCTTATTGAGGATTGATGGGAAACTTTCAAAAAATTCTACCGCCTGATTGATAGTCATGTCCAGAACATCGGCTATTGACTTACCTTTGAAACGCACCTCCAGTGTTTCACGATTGTATCGCTTCCCGTTGCACACTTCACAAGGGACAAGTACATCAGGCAAGAAATTCATTTCGATGGATTTATAACCGTTACCCTTGCAGGCTTCACATCGTCCCCCCGAGACATTAAAAGAAAAACGTCCCGGCTTATAACCACGGATTTTTGATTCCGGCAATTCTACAAAAATGTTGCGGATATCAGAAAATACCCCCGTATATGTAGCGGCATTCGATCGCGGTGAACGGCCTATCGGTGCCTGATCGACAGTTACCACTTTGTCGACATATTCCAAACCGAGCAGTTCTTTATACTCACGCGGTTCTTTTAACGAGTTGTAGAACTTTTGACTGAGTATTGGCTGAAGGGTATCGTTAATTAATGTTGATTTACCGCTACCAGACACTCCAGTAATACACAAAAGAAGACCTAACGGAAATTTGACATCGACATTCTTAAGGTTGTTGCCTTTGCAGCCTTTGAGTTCAAGGAAGTGTCCATTACCTTTTCGGCGAATCGGAGGAATGGGAATTTCCCGTTTCCCGTTTATATAATCAGCAGTAATAGTGTCACTGCTCAGCATTAGTTTTGGAGTTCCGGCAAAGACGACATTACCTCCTTTTCTTCCTGCTTTCGGTCCAATATCTACAATATAGTCCGATTCAAGCATCATATCCTTGTCATGCTCAACGACAATTATAGTGTTACCAATATCGCGGAGCTCTTTAAGAGATTTAATCAGTCGGTCATTATCTCGCTGATGAAGACCGATGCTTGGTTCATCCAATATATAGAGGACATTAACCAGTTGTGAGCCAATTTGGGTAGCCAGGCGGATTCGTTGGCTTTCTCCGCCGGACAGTGATGCGGAGTTACGGTTAAGCGACAAATAATCAAGGCCAACTTCATTCAAAAAATGCAAACGGCTTGAGATTTCCTTCAATATCTCGCGAGCAATGGCCTGCTGTTGGCTGGAAAGTTTTTTCTCTACTTGATTGGTCCATTGCATCAGGTCGGAAATTTCCATTGTCGCCAAATCGAAAATGTTTTTTCCGTTGATATAGTAATGTAGTGCCTCTTTATTCAAGCGTGCACCCTTGCATTCCGGGCAAACGATTTGAGAGTAGAACTGCCCTGCCCATTTTTGAGCTTTTGTCGACTCGTCATCGTTTTGTTGCATTTCAATATATTTGATAATGCCGTCATACGTGGCAAAGTAGTTTGACGATACTCCCCCGTCATATTTTATCTTAATGTCACTGCCATTCAATATATCGTCGAGTACATCATCCGGCAAGTCTTTTACCGGAGTTTTTAACGAATATCCTGCGTTCTCACAAATTGCAGCAATTTGGTTGAATATGAAATTGTTTTTATAGCTGCCTAATGGCAAAATTGCTCCGGCGTAGATGGATTTGGACATGTCGGGAATTATTTTCCCTAAATCTATCTGGTTGACAAATCCCAAGCCTTTACATTTCGGACAAGCCCCTTGCGGAGAGTTGAACGAAAAATTATGAGGTGCCGGTTCACGATATGACAGGCCTGATACAGGGTCCATCAAAGTCTTGCTATAATAGTTTATGCTGTCATCTTCTACACAATACAGCATGATAATACCGTCGCCTTGCTTCATGGCGGTTGCCACAGTATCCTTCAAGCGTTGACGATCTTTCCCGTCAACCTTCAGCTTGTCAACTACCAGTTCTATACTATGGTTCTTGTAACGGTCAAGCTTCAATCCGGGTACAATTTCCTGGATTGAGCCGTCAATGCGAACATTCAAATAGCCTTTTTTTCGTAATTGCTCGAAAAGTTCTTTATAATGTCCCTTGCGGTTATTGATAAGAGGAGACATCACAATGGTCTTTTTGCCGGAATATTTTTCGATTATCAAGTCGACAATTTTTTCTTCCGTATATTTGACCATTTTCTCTCCACTTTTATAGGACACAGCCTCTCCCACCCGTGCAAAAAGCAGACGCAGAAAATCGTAAATTTCCGTAACCGTACCGATTGTGCTTCGCGGATTCTTGTTGACAGTTTTCTGTTCGATAGATATGACCGGACACAACCCCGTAATTTTATCCACATCCGGGCGTTCCAATACCCCTAACATATTGCGGGCATAAGAGGAAAACGTTTCAATATATCGACGTTGGCCTTCAGCAAATATTGTGTCGAACGCCAAAGACGACTTGCCGCTTCCGCTCATTCCCGTAATAACTGTCAGTTTGTTGTGCGGTATCTGCACATCAATATTTTTCAAATTGTGAACCCTCGCTCCATATACGGAAACTGAGTCGCTGTTCTCTTCAATTATTTCTTTATTTGTATCCAATTGCGGTTGTATATTTTATGAGGTTGTGTCGATCTGAACAAATGTTTTTTGTTGGGGATTTTCACATTGTAGGTTTTCTTGTTTTTATTTGTCAAATCCCGAGAACGTATCCAGGGATTCATTTCACGCAATTGTGCATAAGTTATGCCTTTGCTTTCTGCCCATTCTGCCCAACTTGGAACAGCAGAAGAAACCCGTTCAACAGTATAATCTACCGGAAAATACAATTGTTCTTCTGCAATATAGAACCCATAATCTTTAGGATGTTCCATTATTAATTTTATAGCCAGAAGTCGGAACATATAGCGGGATGTTTCGCTATTCAAGAAAAGATCAAAACCGTTATCGGCGTTTTGTTTCGACAATTCCGAACTGATTCTTCCCATTCCCGCATTATAGGATGCCGCTACAGTAGTCCAGCATTTATATTTGTTGTAAGCTGCTTTAAAATATTTACATGCTGCTTCTGTCGCTTTTTCCAGATGAAAACGTTCGTCTATTTCGTCGTTTACTTCCAAACCGTATTGGCGTGCTGTGGCGGGCATAAGTTGCCATATTCCTCCCGCTTTAGCCGATGAAATAGCACGATTTTCCAAAAAACTTTCTACAACAGCCAGATAGGCAAAATCTTTCGGAATACCATTCTTCTCTAAAATCGGCACGATGGCTGGAAAATATCGGTTTGCCCGTTTAATGGACAACAACGTGTTGGTGTGCCCATACATGAACGAAATTATTTCCCTGTCCAGACGTTCAAACATGTCGATGCGGTCGAATGAAATCTCGGTTCCTGCAAAATACATGGATTCCGGTACATCCGGAGCAACGGCTGTTACGCATTGGCGATTGCTGTCATATAATGATTGGGCGTTTGCTGCAACAGGACTGCCTCCTAACAATAACAGCAACAGAAATGTATTAATTTTCATGATCTACTTTCCACTTTTTAAAATATTAATATCTCCTTTCAGATTATAGTCTTTTCCGTCAGCTCCTTTTGCAGAGATAACGTAATAGTATACTCCTGGTTTCACGAATTTTCCTTTATACTTTCCATCCCATCCCATAGCTGGGTCGTCAAATGTACACATACGATTACCATATCGGTCAAAAATTGAGCATTTGAATGACACTATTGACTTATAGGAAACTTTCCATTCGTCGTTGACGCCCTCTGACGCGTTAGGGGAAAACGCATTCGGACACTGTAAATTTGATTCACCGATGTTGACAGTCAGTGTTTCGCTGACAGCTTCACAGGTTCCGTCGTTATTCGAACCAACAAAACGAACATAAGTTGTCCCATTTTCTCTAAATGTGTAGGAACAACTTTCGTCATTCAAACGTAACGACAAGTTTGAAAATTCCGGATCCTCGGAAAATTGCCACTCTTTATGTATCACTGCGTCAGTGCAATAGGCTGTAAACGTGATTTCTGCCGGAGCCGAGCCTCCCAAACTTTCCGTCTCTACTTTCTGTTCATTGGGATTGTCGCGCATTTCTTGAACGGCATCAACCTGCACTTCAACGGTTTGGGTAACATATTCTGGAGATTCTACAATTTGCTCCCTACCCCAAGTCTGCAAAAAGCGGTCTCCCTTTATTGTGAAAATCGTATTGCAGAGAGGTGCCGGTATTACGAGCCGCTCCGCCAATGTCTCTTCCGTTGATGTATTCTCAACAGATGCGTATGTCTTGTTTTCCGCATCCCATTCCAACGTATTATAAGCAATTTGAATGTCGCGGCTAAGCTGTTTCGGGACACCGGTTATACTATAGTATGTTATAGCATTGCAATCAGCATCAATCTCCAATGTGGCTACACCGCAATCCTGTTCGCTTGGAATGTTTATGTTGCGTAAATCCAAAACATGACGTTCATAATCTACAACCCAGAAATATACCCTTTCGGCACCATCTTCAATAATATAGCCGCAATCAGGAAGGATGTCAGACAACGTTGAATTATTTCCGTTTACAGTGATATTGTGCAGTTCCTCCGCCATGCTTCCGGATTCCTTGTAAGAATACCATTTTACTGCGTTTCCTTTTGTGGAGACGTAGTTGATACTTGCTCCTTGCAAAGACGAAAGGACGTAAATACGATCCAATCCGGTAGACTTTTCAGGAACAACTTCAACGACCAGTTCGGTCGCACCCTGAAAAGACACCTGTGCAGCAGCCGTACAGATTGAACCGCTCAATATAATAGGAAGAATATATATTTTCATTGTAATTTTCGTTATTGCAAAATTAATCAAAGACAGGGGCAAAGACAAGCAAAAAACATCGTTTTAAGAACACCAGCATCGGGCCATCCCCTATCTTCTACAAAGATAACGTAATTTAATCGGATTTTATTTATCGTTTTTTTGACATTTGTGCATGTTTTGCCTTATTTTCTAAGTGATTTTGCTTATTTTTGCATTCAGAAATAGAAAAAATCACATCAATAAGATATAAGTATGATTAACTTCTTCAAAAAAGGATGCAATTCAATCATCGCTGTAGACTGTTCCCACAGTTTGAACAGCAGTGAAATTGAGAAACTGCAATGGCTTTTCGACGGTGCTACACTTCTCGACGAGAAATCGTTGGAAGGAACATTTATCGGACCTCGCAAGGAAATGATTACCCCTTGGAGTACGAATGCTGTTGAAATCACCCAAAACATGGGACTTTCCGACATCAGTCGTATTGAGGAATTCGAGATTTCACAAAAAGAAAATCCGGAATTCGACAAGATGCTCCAGCGTGTTTATCACAAATTGGACGAATCAATCTTTGTAGTTGACAAACAACCGGATCCGATTGTGCATATTTCAAACATAGAGGAATATAACGAACAGGAAGGATTGGCATTGAGTCCGGAAGAAATTGAGTATTTGAAGCAACTTAGCGAGAAGTTGGGACGTCCGTTGACCGACAGTGAGGTATTTGGTTTCTCACAAGTCAATTCCGAACACTGCCGTCATAAAATCTTTAACGGTACATTTATTATTGATGGCGAAGAAAAACCGACATCTTTGTTTAAGCTCATCAAGAAGACTTCTCAGACAAACCCGAATAAATTGGTTTCAGCATATAAGGATAATGTGGCTTTTGTTGACGGACCAACTGTTGAACAATTTGCACCAAAGAATCCTGAAAAACCGGATTATTTTGAGGTGAAAGATATAGACACTGTAATTTCCCTTAAGGCTGAAACTCATAACTTCCCTACTACAGTTGAACCGTTCAACGGTGCTGCAACAGGTACAGGCGGTGAAATCCGTGACCGTTTGGGCGGCGGTAAGGCAAGTCTTCCTATCGCTGGTACTGCTGTCTATATGACTGCTTATCCACGCACTGAAGAGGGTCGTGCTTGGGAAATCGGTTCTATTGCTCCTCGTAAATGGTTGTATCAAACACCGGAAGAAATCCTTATCAAAGCATCAAATGGTGCATCTGACTTCGGTAACAAGTTTGGACAGCCGCTTATCTGTGGCTCTGTTCTGACTTTTGAACATAAAGAAGGCAAAGAAGAGTTCGCTTACGATAAAGTGATAATGCTTGCCGGCGGTGTCGGTTTTGCGGCAAAACGTGATGCTTTGAAAGGCGAGCCGAAACCTCACGAAAGCGTTGTACTCATGGGTGGTGACAACTATCGCATCGGTATGGGCGGTGGCGCTGTGTCTTCAGTAAATACCGGACAATATGCCAATGCCATTGAGTTGAATGCCGTTCAGCGTGCAAATCCGGAAATGCAGAAACGTGTTTCCAATGTAATTCGTGCTTTGGCCGAATCTGACAATAACCCGATAATCTCAATCCACGACCACGGAGCTGGTGGTCACTTGAACGCATTGTCGGAATTGGTAGAAGCAACTGGCGGCAAAATCAACATTGACGCACTTCCGGTTGGCGACCCTACTCTTTCTTCAAAGGAAATCATCGGTAATGAATCTCAGGAAAGAATGGGTATGATTATCGACAACAAAGACATTGAGCGTGTCCGTCAAATTGCAGACCGCGAACGGGCTCCGTTCTATGTTGTCGGCGAAACGACTAGCGACCACCGTTTTGTGTTTGAACAGAAAGATGGTGTCAAGCCTATTGATTTGGGTATGTCAGACATGTTTGGAAGTTCGCCGAAAACCTATATGGTTGACAGCACTGTTTCAAGAAAGCTGCATACATTTAAATATAAAGAGGCTAACCTCAATGAATATATCGAAAATGTCCTTCAACTGGAAGCCGTAGCCTGCAAAGACTGGTTGACCAACAAGGTTGACCGTTCTGTAACTGGTAAGATTGCCCGTCAGCAATGCCAGGGAGCAATCCAACTTCCGTTAAGCGACTGTGGTGTTGTTTCTTTGGATTATACAGGAACTAAAGGTATTGCAACATCTATCGGTCATGCTCCTCAAATTGCATTGGCAAATCCGGGACAAGGTTCTGTCGCTTCTATAGCAGAAGCATTGACGAACATTGTTGGTGCTCCGTTAGCCGACGGATTGAAGAGCGTTTCTTTGAGTGCCAACTGGATGTGGCCGTGTCGTAATGCCGGTGAAGACGCTGCTCTGTACAAGGCTGTTGAAGCATGTAGCGACTTTGCGTGTGCATTGGGCATCAACATTCCGACAGGTAAGGACAGTTTGTCTATGACACAAAAATATGGCAATAAAAAGATTCTGTCACCGGGAACTGTTATTATTTCAGCGGCCGGAGAAGTGTCGGACGTAAGAAAGACAGTGTCGCCTGTTGTTCAAAACGATAAGAAATCATCTCTTTATTATATCGACTTCAGCAATTCTGCTTTGGCATTAGGTGGTTCAGCTTTCGCTCAAACATTAAACAGCGTTGGTGAAGATGTTCCGGTTATTTCTTCTCCGGAATATTTTGCACAGGCGTTCAATGCCGTACAGGAGCTTGTCAATGAGTCATTGCTGTTGGCTTCTCACGATGTTTCTGCAGGTGGTTTGATTACTACCCTCCTTGAAATGACATTTGCCAATACAGACGGAGGTTTGTCAATTAATTTGGATGCATTTGCAGAAAAGGATACAGTGAAAATTCTTTTCGCTGAAAACTCTGCATTGGTAGCCCAGGTTTCTGATAAGAACATCGAAAAGGTAGAAGCTGTTCTTAACAAATACGGCGTAAAATTCTGCCAAATCGGTAAATCTCAGGAAGAACGTACATTGGTAATTGACAACAAGGGTAAGGAATATTTATTGTTCATTGATCACTTGCGTGACGTATGGTTCAAGTCTTCTTACCTTCTTGACTGCAAACAAAGTGGAAACACTTGCGCCAAGAAACGCTACGAGAACTACAAGAAGCAACCGATTAAATACAAGATGCCGAAGCATTTTGACGGAACTACTGCATCTCTCGGCATAGACAAGCATCGCAGAACTGCCAGTGGAGTAAAGGCTGCCATCATCCGTGAAAAAGGTGTGAACGGTGACCGCGAAATGGCCTACTCTTTGTATCTGGCCGGTTTTGACGTAAAAGACGTCCACATGACAGACTTGATTTCAGGTCGTGAAACATTGGAAGATGTGAATATGATTGTATTCTGTGGCGGTTTCTCCAACTCTGACGTTCTTGGTTCTGCCAAAGGTTGGGCTGGCGGATTCTTGTGGAATGAGAAAGCAAAGAAAGCGCTCGACAACTTCTACAGCCGTCAGGATACGTTGAGTTTGGGTATCTGCAACGGATGTCAGTTAATGATTGAGTTGAATTTGATTAATCCGGAGCACTCAAAACGCACGACAATGGAACATAATGATTCCCACAAGTTTGAGTCTCAGTTCCTTGGCTTGACTATTCCTGAAAACAATTCCGTAATGTTCAAGTCTTTGTCAGGCTCCAAGCTGGGTATTTGGGTAGCTCACGGTGAAGGTAAATTCAACTTGCCGGAAGATTTCGACAAATACAATGTTGTGGCACAATACAGCTACAGTTCATATCCGGCAAACCCGAACGGTTCGCCAAAAGCTGTTGCCGGTCTTGCTTCTGCAGATGGCCGTCATTTGGCAATGATGCCTCACTTGGAACGTTCTATCTTCCCATGGCAAAACGGTTGTTATCCGGCAG
>ERZ791822.1544-NODE-1544-length-10076-cov-2.527991_pt1 | contig 10076 bp, 6 predicted proteins | sample MGYA00510299_ERZ791822 | MGnify/ENA primary metagenome ERZ791822 (study PRJEB30046, sample SAMN00791945) | human gut metagenome | study: EMG produced TPA metagenomics assembly of the A metagenome-wide association study of gut microbiota in type 2...
TTGGTCAACGGTGAAACAGGAGCGGGGACTTGATTATCCTTTTGCCCGTCAGTTTGCAATTTCGTTAAATGTAGTATTTAAATAATATGAATATGTATAAATTTGTATATGGTTTCCTGTTGGTGATCGTATTGGGGAGTAGCGGATGTTCGGACTGGCTGGATGTACAGCCTAAAACTTCCGTGCCGGAAGAGGATTTGTTTGCAGATGAGTTTGGTTTCCAGGATGCTTTAACGGGCTTTTATCTTAAAATGGGAGAGTCTTCCCTTTACGGACGTGAGCTAACCTATAATTATATGGAGATGCTTGCCGGACGGTATGAGTACGCTCCTGACATAACGAACTGGACCTCGATTTATAATTATGACGGAACTTATAAAAGTATTAAAGATAATGTTTTTTCAGGTGCTTATAATATTATTGCGAACATTAATAATTTCCTGCATTATCTGGAGGTGAACCGTGAGGTAATTACAACGCCGGGTTATTATGAGATTATGAAAGGGGAAGCTTTGGGTTTGCGTGCCTTTCTGCATTTTGATCTGTTACGGATGTTCGGGCCGGTATTTGCTATGGAACCTCAGGGGAAAGCTATTCCTTATCGGACAGTATTCAGTAATGAACCGACTCCTGTATTACCTGCTACGGAGGTGGTAGACGCTTGTCTGGCGGATTTACACCAGGCAGATTCTCTATTGTGGGAGGCTGATCATGATATCTTTGTTCATGACGTCAATGCAGACCCGTTTCTGGAGCTGCGTCAGTTTCGTATGAATCGTTGGGCTGTAAAGGCTATGTTGGCAAGGGTATATTGTTACAAGGGGGATGAAGAAAGTAAAGCTAAGGCTTATGCTGTTGCCAGTGAGGTGGTGGAAAGTAAATTGTTCCCGTTGACTGAAGCTTTGACGACAGAAAACAGGATCTTATTCGATGAACATATTTTTAGTTTACATATTTATGAGATGGAGAAAGTGGTGGACCCTGATTTCATCAATCAGAATGTTTCCGGTTTGGGAGTCGGCAAAGAACTGTTCGGGCAGTTTTATGATTTATCTGCCGGTGGTTCTACTGATTTCCGTTCAGGAAATGCCGCTTTTCATGAGATGTTGATTACTGATGATACAAAGAAAATCTTGTCGAAATACGATCAGACCGGATATGCCTCAGATCATTTACCGAATTATACAGGAGCTTATTCCGGTGCAGATGTCATGCCCTTGATCAGGATTCCGGAAATGTATTATATTATGGCTGAATGTGATCCGGATCCGCAGAGCAGCGCTGAAATTTTGGATATGGTTCGTTTTAAACGGGGAATCGCCTCCAGTGATGCGACAGATGGGGGAAAAGGATATGACGAACCGGATACCCGTGAAGGATTTGACAGTGGGCATACGCGCCGGATCAACGAAGTGATGCGTGAATACCTGAAAGAGTATTACGGAGAGGGACAGCTGTTTTATTTTTATAAACGGCACAACTACGTCACTTTTGCAAATTGCAGTTTGGTCGATGTACGGACAAAGTATCAGTTTCCTTTGCCTGAAAATGAAGATATGTTTGGTATAACCGGAAAATAGTAAGTGATGAAAAGATTGATATATGGAATGATGGTTGTATTGATTACCGCCATTTCTTGTGAGAAAAATGATATAAAGGGATATAACGAAGCCCCCCGTCTGGAATTTTTCAATACAAAAGCCGAGTGTGTTTTCGATGACCGGGATTATATAAATGAAGTTACAGAACGTGCTTTAGGGGTAAAAGTGCGTTGTTTGGGATATGCTTTGGAAAAGCCTTTGAATTTTTGCCTGAAAACGGTCGATCAGATGGAAGGGGTTGTGTTTATACCTTCTTATGAATTTCCTGTTGGGGCTGAAACTTTTACGGCCCAGTTGGTTGTACCCCGTCCCCCTAGGGTCGGTGCCCAGTTGAATACAAAACTGACTTTCGATATAGAGAATGCTGAGCATGAGTTTGGGGAGGGACGTGTGGAGAATTCGGATTGTGAAGTTACTATCGCTTATACGATACGTCCTTCAGATTGGGATGAGAGGTTGTGGGGGATATACAGTAATAATAAATATATGTTTATGATGGACAACTTGGGGAAAATTTATGCTGAGACAGAGCAGACGAAAGAAGTCAGGGATGAGGTCAGTGCTAAGTATGAGGCTTATAAGAAGGCTGGTAATCCGCCTTTGATGGATGACGAAAATCCTCAGAATGAGATTGTGTTTCCTAAGGATTGATGATGAATGTGAACAGAAAAAATGATAGTATGAAAAAGATATTGGTATGGGGATTATTGGCTGTATTGGGAATAGCCTGTTACGATGATTTGGGAAATTATGATTATAATGACATCAACGATATGGTGTTAGAAATGCCGCGGAGCGTCAGTGTTACGATACCGAAGAAAGATTCGGTTTTGGTTGAAGTGAAAGCGGCTGTTACCCAGTTGGACCGGAAAGATAATGCCAATTTGACTTATTTGTGGAAAAAGAATCTAAGTGGGGTGACGTGGACGGAATGTGGTACGGATTCGGTATGCCGGATATGGGTTTACCCGAAAAATAGCGGACAGATTACATTACGGCTGGCTGTAACGGATACGGTACAGAATATCGTGACCTTCGGTGAGACGGTGGTTAATTTGGTGGCTGCATTTAACCGTTGTTGGTTTGTGCTGCAGAATATCGGTGAGAATGCCGTATTGGGATGTATCGATGGGGACGGTAGCAGCCGGGTTGCCGTACAAGATATCTATGCACAGGAAACGGGAGGCAGGTTGCAGGGTAAACCTTTGTTCTTGTCGATTAATAATTTGCATCTGAAAAATGCCATGCAGCAAGGATCTGAGGAGACATTGTTGGGTATTTTCACTGAAGGAGGGAAAAACTATATGCTGGATGGTGCTACTTTGGAAGAACGTTATGCATATAACCGAATGTTGTTATACAAAAAGCTGAATAATGACACCCATTATGCACCGATGTATGCGGAAGGAGATAAACGGGGGGAATGTATCATTGACGACGGGGTATTCTGGTTTGCCAAGCCGGATGGATTTTCTGTTTATTATCCGGTGAAAGCTGCAGATGGGGATTATTATGCAGAGAGGGCTTCCCTGGCTTATGATGTGTCACCGGAAGGAATAAATATTATTTATGATTCCAAGAACAAACGCTTCCTTTCTTACTATAATGCGGATATTGGCGGTAATAATTATAATACGAACCGCTACATCGCTAGCGGCATGGAAGATCTTTACGATATTGACGGAAGTCTGAATGAACAGAAACTGGAGACCATAGGCGAGCAGGCCGGTTATCCGAATAAATTCGATCCGAACAATATTGGAGATAAAGATGTAATTTATATCGGAGCGACGACTTCCCGCGATGTTCCGAAGATTATGGCGATAGCCAGTCAGGGAAGTAGCTTGTATATTTACGAAATTTCTCCGGAGATGATACAAGGGAAGAAAGGGACAATCTGTAGCGGTTATTGGGAATTGACCCCGGAAACAGGGCTTGTCGAAGGAAAATTACCGGTGGCCACTTCAGCTTATTTTGACCGTATGTTTTACTATGCTGTCGGTAATAAGATTTATCGGGCAGACTTGACTCGTTCAACTCCTCGTTCATATGAAATTTATGCCCATCCGGATCCTTCTGTACGGATTACCCGGTTGAAATTCCGCAGCCAACGGGAGGACCGTTGGGATATTTCGGGAGGAGATGAGGTAGAAGCGATTCCTTATGATTTTGTAAGTTACCTGGGGGGAGTGGCCGAATATCCGGATGGAAATTGCAGTATGCTTGAAATGAAGCTGACTGCAGCCGGAGAGATAGATAAGGAAGAGGGAACGAAAGACTTGATGGTTTATGAGTTTAAAGGATTTAAAAATGTAGTGGATTTTGTCTATGCTTTTAAATAAGAAGCAGTTGTTTTTCCGGGACCTGTTCAGGTCCCGGAAAATGTTATCCTGGTTGAAAAAAATCTGTTGGATTCTTTTTTTCTTGCTGTGTATGATAAAGCTTTATGCACAGTCGGAAGTTATACCTGGTTTGTTTACAACTTATCAACAGAATGGACGTATTTTATGGGTGATCCCGGATAGTCTGCTAGGACGTGATATGAGCCTGACGACTACAATATTGGAGGGTGCCGGACGAAAAAAAAAATCTGCTGATGCTAAATTCGGATATCAGGGCGATCGGTTCGGTCCGAGGATTTTACGGTGGGAGGAAGAGAAGGAACGGATAATATTGAAGGAGATAAGAAGTTATGTGGATACTTCCGGGTCATATTCACTCGGAAGTTTATTGTCTGAACGGGAAATGCCCCTTACCTTACAGGAATTTGAAATCTTGGGGTGTGAAAAGACCGGGAAGATCATTGATGTGACCGAATGGCTTCGTGATGGAAAGTTGTGGGGATTACAACCCTTTTCTTTTTTGATCGGGATAGGGAGTGAGCGTGAAGGAAGGGTAACGGCAATTCTTGGAACGCCGGAAAGTGTGATTGTCAGGTCTGAACGGATTTATGAAGCTGTAGAGAGGACGCCTGCAACTTCAGCAAATGGAGAAGTGACTCGATGGAAATTAGGTTGTTGTTTAAGGTTGTTGCCCCGGCATCCGATGCAGGTACGTTATGCCTCTTCAGGGGTTGGATATTTTACTGTACCTTATGCACATATGGAACCGGGAAGTTGTCAGGTCATCTCGGATCGCGTAGTGAAACGTTGGCGGCTGGAAGTGGCGGATCGTGATACGGCCCGGTATAGGCGGGGAGAACTGGTTGAACCCCGGCAAAAGATTAGGATATATATCGACCGTAGTTTTCCTGAAAAGTGGCGTCCTTATGTTTTACGTGCCGTGAACAATTGGAATGCTCTTTTTGAACGTAGCGGTTTTAAAAATGCCATAGCAGGACTTATGGCTCCGGATTCGGCCGGATTTACTTTAGATAATTCTGCTTTGTCATGGATCGTCTATAAGGCTTCTCCGATGGAGAATGCTTATGGACGTCCTTTTGTAGATTTCCGTACCGGTGAGATCCTGAGTTGTCATATTGCGGTTTTTCATTCGGTTTTTGATATGTTATGCCAGTGGTATATTGCACAGACAGGAGAAAGCGAGGAGGAGTTCCCGGACGAACTGGCTGGTAGATTGCTGGAGATGGTGGTGTCACACGAAGTCGGGCATGTACTGGGATTGACCCATAATTTTTATGGGAGTTCTTTGTGTGAAACAGAGCAGTTAAGAGATGCCGTTTTTTTACACCGTCATGGTTATGGTAGTTCTATAATGGATTATATGCGTATGAACTATGCTGTACAACCCGAAGATGGAGTCGATATGTCCGACCGGATACCCCGGATTGGCGCTTATGATTCATTGGCTATTGAGTGGGGATACCGTTATTTTCCCGGATTGGCGTCTGAAGAAATTCAGGAAAAATTGTCTGTTTGGATAGAAAAAAAACAATTGGAGCGTAAATATCGTTTTCAGGATAGCGGTGGAAACTTACCTGAAGCACAAGCCGAAGATTTAGGGCGTTATTCGTTGGAAACGGCAGAATTGGGCATGTGTCACTTGAAGCGTTTGTTGCGAGATACTCTGAGAAATAACGGGCGTCTGAGTGTTGAAAGTTGGAATCTTGCTATCCGAAAACAATATTCGGAGTACATAAATCAGGCTTTTACCTATCTCGGAGGGATAAGGAAATGTTGGGGGAATGATTCGGTTATAGTTGTTGCTGTGGGGAGGGAAGAACAGCAGGATGCCCTGCGTTTTTTACAAACCTATGTGTTGGAATCGGGAAAGGACCTGCCTCGGGAGTGGTGGGAAGACTGGGGAAGGGAGACTGTCAGACGGTTGGTAGAAAAAGCGGATTGTTTTGTAGGTTACGATCGGGAATATTCGGTCACTGAATATATCAGAGATTTGGGAAAAATATTCCGGAATGTATCTGGTGAGGAGTGTTGGGGAAGATTCTTGATATGGTGTTATACGGATTGTTTGATGGAATATATACAAACAGAAAGGAATAGGTATCCGGAAGTGGTGGCTTTGATGGAGGAACAATTGAAAGTGATGTATCGGAAAACAGACAAGGAAAAGGATGTTTTTTGGAAAGCGTGGAGAAAAAATGTGAATTCAATATGGAAATAACATGAGGACAAAGTTATTGGTATTGTTGTTTTGTTGGGTAGGGATGGTTGGGATAAAAAGTGGAAATGCCTGTGGTAAAGATAAGGATGAGAATGCTGTGGTGTTACCGGTATATGAACGGAATGGCAGAATGTATGTAGAAATTGAGCAGACATATTTGGGGCGGGAATGGATGGTATTGGCCCAGATAGACAGAGGATTGGGAATTCGGGGGAAGTTATTGGAGAGTAAAGGAATTTTTAGATTGGAACAAGGCAGGGATTCTATGACCCTGGATGTTTTTGCGGTTTTCTGTCCGGAGAGAGTTTCAGATACAACATGGATGAGTAACGGATTGCTGAAGATGTCCGGTTTACAGACACCGGTGGAAACCTGGCCGGTAGCGGAGAAAAAAGAAACAGGTTATTTGATTGATGTGACCGATGGTATAAAGGAAAAGTGGTATGTGGGGGACGGGAAATGGGGACGGATACAGTATGGCCGTTCGGAGATTATAACTGTCGATACCTGTAGGAACGGAGCATGTTTTACTATCCGGCATTATTTGGAGTGTTCTCCTGAACAGCAGGTCGTGGAAATGTTGCCCGAAAGCGGTTCGGTACCGGTAGAAGTATCTGTGGCTTTGTGTCTCTTACCGGATAGGGGTTTGAGGAACAGAGGGGAAGACCCGGATGGGTTATTCCGGACGCAGGTTTATGTCGATTATGGAGTGAATCCTTTCCGTTGTGTAGAGTGTACCCGTTGTGTGTGCTGGGATACATATGCCGGAATGCCTCTGAATATATGTCTTGCTGAGGATATTCCGGAAGAATATGTGGAACTATTGTATACAGCAGTGGAAAAGCTGAATGCAGTGTGGACTGCCCGGACGGGAAGAGTATTGCTTGAATTGGAACGGAAAAAAGGAAGGGTGAAAGCTGATGTCCCCTGCGCAGTTGTTTTTGATGTCGGAGGTGGAGGGATAAAAGTGGATTTCCAGGAACATCCCGGAGATGGAAGGATTTTAGCTGCACGTTTACGTATCAGTGGTGATGTTTCTATGGAATCGGTGATCCGCTACCGATTGGAAAATCCGGTCCGGGAAGAGGACGGAATATGGAAGATGTGTTCGGAAACGGAGGCTTTACAGGGATGTCGTGAACAGGAAATCGATAGAGCTTTGGGAATATTGTTGGGATTGGATCCGGAACAACTGGAGAATAGAAATATCACAGCTGCAAAACGATTGGAGGCTTTGTGGTATTGTTATGCGGAAAGAGAAGATATAAAAACAGAGAAAGAGGCTGCCGGACAGTGGGGATGGAAGAGGTATGAGAAAAGGCGTGTGGCTTGGCAACAGGTGTTGAAGGAGGTGGAAAATGAACAGGTAAAGCATTATTACCGGGAAGTATTGAAATTGAGTGAAAAGGATTATATCCGTTGGTTAGATGAGACTTTTTTTCAAGAGGGAATGGCGGAACAGTTGATGCAATTATTGAAAGAAGATATTACGGGATTTTATGCTCCTTCCTTTTTACAAAAAAATAGAATGGGAATGGAACGTGATGATATGCTTGGGCGATTACAAAGAGTATGGGGAGAATTTTTTCGGACCGAGCGTTGGCTGCAGTTAGCAGAAAAGGAGAATGGAGAACAGCAGGTCGGTCAGTTGGTAAAAGAATTGAAGAGACTGATTACGGGGAAACGGGTAGGCCGTTTATCAGTACAAGAGAGGTTGGTACGGCAAACTTGTGTTATGGCTTTTAGTAAAGAATTGAAAAAATACAAGGATACGGTAGATTGTGGAGAGGGGATGGCGAAACTTTTATTATGGACTTATTGGGAGGATTTGTATGATTATTGGAAAATGCGCTCAGGAGGATTAGCCAGGATTTAATCTGGTTTGGATCAAGACGGATTTGTATGATCGGGAATCGACTGTCAGAATAAGTATTAATTATTCTGACAGTTGAGTGATAAGGGCTAATTCGTAAAACATCCGGGCTCCATTTGGCAAAATGTTGTTAGGAAAATCATAATCCGGAGTATGGAGGGCCGGAGTAGAGATACCTGCTCCCAGACCGAACATAGCACCTGGAATATGTTGAGTGAATAATCCGAAATCTTCTCCCCAGGCAAAAGGATGATCGGTTTCCTCGTAAACCAATCCGTTGCTTTTGGCTGCTTCCTGAATCCAGGTTACGGATTCAGGATCATTTTCATTGGCCGCAAAAGGTTCTGTCCATTCGATGGAGCATCGTAAGGGCGGATGGGAATCAATGGTTTGCTGAACGAATTGTTCCAACTGTTGCCGGTGTTTTTGCAGTATTTTTTCGGATGCGGCGCGGAGAGTCAACCGGATACGCTGCCGACGGCCATTTTATCGACGCACACGGCGGACGGCTTCGGCAGCTACGTCATGCGCGATATGACGGACGAGATGAAGGCCTTTGCCGCACACTGGAAGAAACTCGACGTCAAATTCGACGGCATCTGCACCGGCTTTTTCGCCTCGGCGGAGCAGATTCGATTTGCGGAAAGCTTTCTGCGCGATTTTGGCGGCGAGGACACTTTGATCGTTGTCGACCCGGTGCTGGGCGACAACGGCGCGCTCTACGGCTGCTTTTCGGAGGAATACGTGCAGGCGATGCGCACACTCTGCAAGGCGGCCCGGCTCATCACGCCCAACCACACGGAGGCGGCACTCCTTGCAGGCTGCTCGATGGACACGGACATGAATGAACTGCTTGAAAAGCTCCCCGTGGAGAATGTTATCATCACCGGTGTTCGCCGCGGCGAGGAGATCGGCTACTGTGCGCGTCTGGACGGGGAATATACGGAAATTTTCAGACCCTGCATTCCGCAGACGCTGCACAGCACGGGCGATGTGTTCGCCTCTGCCCTCTGCGGCGCACTGATGAATGGCAAAACGATGCCGCGCGCACTCGAAGATGCAGCAAAATTCTGCGACGACTGCGTGCAGAAAACAGTAAAACGCGGCGAAGCACATTGGTACAGTCTCGCCTTTGAAGACGTATTGAAAGAGGAAAGAGAACGATGAACAGTATCCTTTCTGTGCAGGATCTGTGCCTGTGGTACGGGAGCCATCAGGCACTCAAGGATATCAATATCGAAATTCCCGAAAAGAGCATCACGGCGCTCATCGGCCCGAGCGGCTGCGGCAAATCGACGTTTCTCAAAACGCTTGACCGCATGAACGACCTGATCCCCGATGTGAAGATCACGGGAAGCATCAAATATAAGGGTGAGGATATTTTTGAACCGTCCGTCGATGTGAGCGAACTGCGCCGTCAGGTGGGAATGGTCTTTCAAAAGCCCAACCCCTTCCCCATGAGTGTTTACGACAACATCGCCTACGGCCCGCGCACGCACGGCGTGAAGAGCAGAGCCAAGCTCGATGAGATCGTGGAGCAGTCGCTGCGCGGGGCGGCCATCTGGGACGAGGTCAAAGACCGCCTTAAAAAGAATGCGCTGGGTCTTTCCGGCGGCCAGCAGCAGAGACTGTGCATCGCCCGCGCGCTTGCAGTCGAGCCGGAGGTGCTGCTGATGGACGAGCCGACGAGCGCGCTCGATCCCATTTCGACTTCGAAGATCGAGGAACTCGCCATGGAGCTCAAGGATCGTTATACCATCGTCATCGTTACGCACAATATGCAGCAGGCGGTGCGTATTTCCGATCACACGGCGTTTTTCCTGCTCGGCGAGCTTGTGGAGTACGGCGAGACGGAAAAGCTCTTCTCCCAGCCGCAGGACAAGCGGACGGAAGACTACATCACGGGGAGGTTTGGCTGATGAGAAGCCGGTTTGATGAACAGCTTGCGCTGCTCAACCGCGAGCTGATTGAGATGGGCGCGCTGTGCGAGGAGGTCATCGCCCTTTCGGCACAGGCGTTGA
>ERZ791822.1566-NODE-1566-length-9949-cov-9.599859_pt1 | contig 9949 bp, 5 predicted proteins | sample MGYA00510299_ERZ791822 | MGnify/ENA primary metagenome ERZ791822 (study PRJEB30046, sample SAMN00791945) | human gut metagenome | study: EMG produced TPA metagenomics assembly of the A metagenome-wide association study of gut microbiota in type 2...
TGTTATCTTATTATCCGGATCAAGCTTAGCAACGAATTCATTCATTGCACTGCCTTCTGCGAGCGGCCCGGTGATGACTTCGCTCGGGCTGGGCAACGCCGTGGCGGGAATTACGGCCTCGGTGATGAAGACCGCGGTCAATACGACCATCAGCAACTGCACCAATGCGGGCGAGATCCGGTTCGACAACGCGGGCACGTCGGCAGCCCACCGCATCGGCGGCATCGTCGCCTATATCGTGGACAGCTGCCCGACGCTGGTGATCGACAACTGCACCAACAAAGGCACCGTCGTCTCGAACATGAACGGCAACTGCTTCATCGGCGGGATCGCGGGCGTGAACTATGCGGCGGCGATCCGGGATTGCACGAACGAAGCCGAGGTGAAATTCGTGCAGGCCAATGCCGCAGGCGCGGGTTACCTCTGCATCGGCGGCATCGCGGGGCAGACGTACAGCGGGGCGAAGGTCACGGGCTGTGCCAACAGGGCGGCCGTCAGCTCCGACAAGCTGCAGGTGACCCGCATCGGCGGTATCGTCGGTACGCACAACGCCAGCACGATAGACGACTGCTCGAACAGCGGCGACATCACCCTGGCCTATACGGCGACGGCCAACAACTGGGAGGCCGCAGGCGGCATCGTGGGTTTCTACGACGGCACGGACGGCACGGCGGTGACCAACGGCTGCACGAACAGCGGCAAGGTCTGGGCGACGGTAAATTCCAGCAACGCCAATATCGGCGCCGGAGGCATCGCGGGCATCATCAAGTCGGGCAATGCGACCAACAACACCAACGACGGTGCGGTCTGGATGCACAATGCCCAGGCGGGCAAGAGCTCCTATGCGGGCGGCATCGTCGGCTACGACTACAATACCAAGGACAAGTCGGCCGTCACGGGCAATGTCAACAACGGTGCGGTACAGGCCACCGTCGAGGGCACTTCGGCGCTGCTGGCGGCCGGGGGCATCATCGGGCGCAACGACGTGGGCGCCGTGTCCGGATGCAGGAATTTCGGCGCGGTGGCATGTGCGCTGCATGCGGGGGCGCTCGTGGGCTGGAACAAGAAAAGCGTGGAGGACAGCGCCGCAGGCGGTTCGGTGAACGGCACGGCACTCACCGGGACGAACTATGCGGAACTGGCGGTTGGCTTCCAGGACGGGGGCTCGTCGTCGGGCATCACCTTCGGGGAGAAATAGCCCGGCAAATCATTAATTACTTAACTGAAAGAAACCTATTATGAAAAGAGTCCTTACGACACTTTTGAAAAGTGTATGTATAATTGCTCTGGTGTTGTGCGGGATGGACGCGCAGGCGCAGGGCAACCTCGTAACGGGTGCGGTCAGGGATGCGAAGGGCGAACCGGTGATCGGCGCCACCGTCATCGTGAAGGGAACCGCAACCGGCGCGACATCCGGGGCCGACGGCCGCTATTCGATCCAGGCGGGCCCCGATGCGACGCTCGAATTCAGCTTCATAGGCTACAAGAAACAGGAGGTGCCCGTAGGCACCCGCTCGGCGATCGACGTTGTGCTCGAAGAGGATGCGCTGATGGTGGACGACGTGGTGGTGATCGGCTACGGCACGCAGTCGCGCCGCACGATCACGGCCGCAGTTTCGAAGGTGGACGGCGAGAAACTCGCCGGCGCACCGGTCAACTCCATCGGCGATGCCCTGAAGGGACGTGTCGGCGGCGTGCGCGTATCGTCGGCCGACAACCAGCCGGGTTCCGACCCCGTGTTCCTGATTCGCGGCGGTTCGTCGATCAACCAGTCGAACGCCCCGATCATTATCATCGATGGCGTGAACCGTGAAATGACCGGCCTGAACCCCAATGACATCGAGTCGATCGAGGTGCTGAAGGACGCCGCTTCGGCGGGTATCTACGGTGCCCGCGCCTCGAACGGCGTAATCCTCATCACGACCAAGAAGGGCAGTATGGCACGGGGCCCGCAGGTGACATTCGAGGCGCAGGCCGCATGGACTTCGCCCGCCGTGAGGTTCGACCTGATGGACGGCGGCGACTACCTGCGCACGATGCGCACGATGCTGAACGAATACCCTTCGACCTACGCCTACGGCTCGGGCATCCTGACGGGCGCCAACTCCGCCGGTATCGGCAACGGCGACAATTCGGTGTGGACGCCCAAATTCGTGGATACGCCGGCCGATGTCCCCGCAGGCTGGAAGGTGATGGTCGACCCCATCGACCACTCGAAACTGATCGCCTACCAGGACAACGACCAGCAGAAGCAATGGTTCGACGACTCGTACTGGATGAACTACTACGTCGGCGTGAACGGCGGCAACGACAAGGTGCAGTATGCCGCGTCGGCCGGCTACACGAAGGACGGCGGCATCGGCATCAACACCGATTTCTCGCGTTTCACCTTCCACGGCAACACCTCGTTCAAGATACTCAGGAACCTGAAGGCGACGACCGTGTTCGACTACTCGGAAACGAAGGGCAACACGCTCCCCTCGTCGGGTATCGCCACCTACTGGACGACCGTGGGCCGCGGCATGTTCATGCCCGCCACGCACCGCGACTACCTGGATGACGGCACGCCCGCCCAGGGAACCAACAACACGACCATCTCGGCCGCATGGTTCGACCGTTACTATACGAGCAACTACACGGCACGCCGCATGACGGCCAATTTCAACCTCGAATGGGAAATCGTCGACGGGCTGCGCGCCGTGATGCAGGTTGCCAACCACAACTATTACAGGATCGACAACCAGCGCCTGGCGGGCAACGCTATCTCCAACCAGCGCCGCACCTACGAGAAGTGGGGGCAGACCAACCGCTTCAGCACGCAGGGCTACCTGAACTACCGCAAGACCTTCGCGCAGGATCATACGATCGAGGGCACGGTCGGGTTCGACTACATGAAAAACACGGTCAACGGCCTTTCGCTGACGGTTACGGGCGCCGATTCGGACAAGGTGCCGACGCTGGCCGCAGGGACGGACGCCACGGGCTGGGCGGACACCAACACCAACGAGGCGCTCTCCTCCTATTTCGGGCGCCTGAACTACGACTACAAGAAGAAGTACCTCTTCATGTTCACGTTCCGCGCCGACGGCTCGTCGAAATTCGCCGAAGGAAACCGCTGGGGATATTTCCCTGCGGCGTCGGCCGGCTGGGTGGTCTCGGAGGAGAAATTCTGGAACGTGCGCAATTTCAACAGCTTCAAGATACGCGCCTCGTACGGCCTGACGGGTAACAACTACATCGGCCTTTACGATGCCTACGGAGGGTTCGGCGCAACGTCGATCTACAACGGTGCGAGCGCCATCCTGCCCACGGCGCTGCCCAACATGAGGCTCAAATGGGAGACCACCCACCAGCTGGACATCGGCGTCGACATGGGATTCTTCAACGACCGCATCCGCCTGATGGCCGACTATTACAACAAGAAGACCACCGACCTGCTCTTCAGCGTCACGCTGCCCGATACGTCGGGTTACGGCTCGGCCCGGCAGAACGTCGGTTCGGTACGCTTCTACGGCGCCGAGGTGGAACTCTCGACGGTGAACATCCAGAGCAAGAACTTCACCTGGACGACCGACTTCACCTACTCGTTCAACATGAACAAGGTGTTGTCGCTCCCCGACGAGTACAGGTACAAGGACGTCGACGGCAAGGATGCATGGCGTATCGGCGGGTACACGATGTCGGAGACGGGATTCCGTTTCGGCGGCACGGCCGTCGGCGAACGCATGGGGCGCATCTACGGCTACAAGACCGCCTACATCATCGAAACCGAGGCGCAGGCCGACGCGGCGCTGTACGACGTCAATTCGCACGGCATCCGCCGTTCGGACGGCCGTTCGATCGCCGGCCGCAAGGACATCGGCGACTACGAATGGCTCAACCGCGCCGGGTCGGCGCGTACGGCGGACGGCAGCGAGCAGATCAACGACGAGGACATGTTCCTGCTGGGGTACGTGACGCCCCACTCCACCGGCGGTATGAACAATACCTTCAAGTACAGGAATCTCTCGCTGTCGGTCTACGTCGACTATGCGCTGGGGCACTCGGTCTACAACTACATGTATACGCGCGGCCTGCAAACCTCGATGGGCAACTGCAACTGGAACCTCATCTACGATGCGAACGACTGCTGGCAGAAGCCGGGCGACAACACCAAGTTGGCGCGCCTGTCGGCCAACGACGCCGACGGTGGCAACAAGAACTATTCGCGCATCTCGGACATCAGCGTGCAAAAGGGCGATTACCTCTGCCTGCGCGACGTGACGCTGTCGTACAGCTTCCCCAAGCGGTGGATCGGCAAGCTCGGGCTGGGCAACCTGACGGTCTCGGTATCAGGCAACACGCTGGTGTACTGGACGAAGGTCAAGGGCGTGTCGCCCGAGTCGGCGGTTGCCGCCTCGGGATCGAGCACGGGCATGTACAGCGTGGTGAATACCAGCTCGGCCGATTATAGCATTTACCCGCCCACGCGCAAGGTGATGTTCAGCCTGAAGGCCACGTTCTGAACGGGATGATTCTCAACAACTAAATCGAATATACGAATATGAAATTCCATAAGCTATATATTGCAGCGATAGGCGCCGCCTCGATGGCGATGGCGGGGTGCGAGCTCGATATCGTCAACTCCGACCAGCTCAACACGACGAACATGTGGGTGGACGAAAGCGACGTCACGGGCGCGACGACGGGTATCTATTTCGAATTGCGCAACGCCTTCCGGCAGAATTACACGAACCAGTTCTTCTGGGGCGAACTGCGCGTCGGGCCCGCCATGTGGGACCGCGGTACGAACCGTTCGCTGATGGACTCGGACATGCTGGAGGTATTGCACAGCCTGCTCAACGGGGGCACGTCGTCGGTAAGCTGGACGAACCTCTACACCTGTATCAACCAGTGCAACTCGGTGATAAAGTACGCGCCGTCGGTCGAAATGTCTGACGAGACGCGCAGCTACTGCCTCGGGAACGCCTATTTCGTCCGGGCATACGTCTACTACTGGATCGCCCGCGTATGGGGCGACGCGCCCGTCATCCTGACGCCCACCGAGAGCACCGGGCGGGAGATTTACCCTTCGCGTTCGCCCCGGGCCGAGGTATACGCCCAGGTGGCGCAGGACATCGAAAGCGCGCTCACGCACATCACATCCAACGCCAAGGGCTGCTATTATGCCACGGTGGACAACATCAACATGCTGAAGGCCGACTTCGCGCTGTGGATGTACGCCGCACAGAAAGGCGGCGATTCCTACCTGACGATGGCCGGGGAGGCGCTCGACGCCGTTACGCGCACGCCGCTGCTCGGCAAGTTCGCCGACGTGTTCGACGTGAAGAACAAGGCCAACAAGGAGATCGCCTTCGCGCTGCATGTCGATGCGACGAACGAGGTGCATTCGGCCAGCTACATCCAGCGTTTCATCTGGGGCTCGACGCAGGTCAAGGCCTCGTACCGCAACGTCGAGGGCGGCGTGCCGGTATCGAGCAACCAGTGGTTCTGCTATGCGGACGAATTCATCGGAGAGCTGAAGCGGAACAAGGAGCAGAACAACGACCAGCGCAGCGACGTGACCTATATGGAGCGCACGGGCGTGAGCGACATGTACGAAAAGGTCGGATGGCCCAACAAGTTCACGGGCGACTGGTCTTCGGGGACGCTGCTCTACGACGATGACCTGATCCTCTACCGGTATGCGCAGTACTATATGTTCCGTGCCGAGCTGTACTATTACAGGAAACAGTACAAGGAGGCGCTCGGGGAGCTGAACGTGGTCGCGCAGCGCGCCTACGGAAAGGCCGACTTCTACACCTCGGCCACGCAGCAGGACGTGCTCGAAGCGCTGGCTGCGGAGAACCGCTGGGAATTCGCCGAGGAGGGCAACCTGTGGTTCACCTACATCCGCCTGGGTTACATCGACACCTACTGCCCGCTCAAATACTGGCCCAATACGGGTGTCGAGGGCGGCGTGGGCGGTTCGACGAACCCCAACATCTACCTCTTCCCGATCTCGACCTCGGCGATCAACAAGAACAGCAACCTCAGGCAGACCGAAGGCTGGTCTTAATCCATTTACCCAACAGAAAACTATTCAGCTATGAGAAAATTCATATCCGGCCTGCTCGCCATCGCCGCGGCGGCATTCACAGGCTGTTACGAGTCGGGCACCGATGCGGACAACACGAGCCGGGAGGCGCGCATCTCGATTTCGCCCGCCGCGATCGGGTTCGATGCCGACGGGCGGACGACGGACGGACTGGCGTTCGGCACCTACATCGTGACGGTGAACCCCTACGGTAAAATGTATAGCGACTGGCATGCCGAACTGGTCGGCACCGACTGGGCCACGCTCGACTACCATACGGCCTCGCCCGACGGCGCGGTCGAAAAGGCGCTGCGGATCACCTGCTCCGCGAACACGGACTATAAGCGCACGGGAACGCTGCGCGTAACGCTCTCCAAGACGGGCGAAAGCGTTGATTTCCCGATCACGCAGGTCGGGCTCAAACCCGATGCCACGCTCACCCTCTCGACGGAATCGGACATCGAAATGATGGCCCTGGAGCCTGCCGAGGTGACTGTGACCTTCGAGACCAACATGCCCGCCTCGACCGTTACGGCCGAGCTGGAAGAGGGCGTGGAGTGGCTCACCTGCACGCTCGACAGGGAGGCCGGGACGGTCGTCCTCGCGGCTTCGGACAACACCTCGCCCACCGACATGCGGGAGGCGACGGTGACCGTGAGCGCCGGGACGGAGGATACGAGCCTCGCCACAAGGCAGATCAAGGTGCGGCAGCTGGCCAACGAAACCTACCTGTTTATTTACGGGTCGGGCATACCCCACTTTGCGGCTTTCGGCGATGCCGCACAGATGAACAAGAACGACCTGGTGTTCGGCCTCGACCACTATTTCCGCAGCGGCAAGGTGATCCTCTCGACTTCGCGTACGCCGGACGCCTATCCGCGCTATGCGCTGACGGCCGACGGCAAACTCGCCGTACTGGCCGACGCGGCTGCCGAGGCCGCGGCGCCCGAGCTCACGTTCGGCATTGCGGGGATGAATGCCCTGCGCGTGACGATCGCGCTCGACGACGACAACAACGTGGTGGCAGCCGACTCGAAGGCCGAGTTCACGCGCATCTCGACCGTGAACAGCATGCCCGAATCGGAACTGGCCGGCTACCCCACCAAGGAATACGTCACGCGTGACGGAAAGACCAAGACGTGGATGACGACCGGCCTGCACTGGAACGGCGGCGCGGCGATGGGCACCTACAAGCTGGGCAGCGGTCTGGTCGGGGGCTCGAAGACGGGCGGTTACGACGAAGCGGAGTATTCGATGCGCAACCCGGCCTATGACACCGAGGAGAACGGCGGAACGCTCAAGGAGCTGATGATGCCCGACGGCGTGACGACGCGCGCTTCGGTCTACGGACGCCTTTACAGTTCGTACGAAACGCTGACGGGCGACCCGGCCGGCGCGCTGAGCGCGGCCCTGCTGATGCCTTTCCCGCTGGGAGGCGCCGGGACGGTGGTCGTGGATGCCGTGGGCAACAGCATCACGCTGGAACCGATCCTCAAGGCCGACCTGAAAGACTACGCGGCCTCCGACGGCGGCAATACGCAGGCCGAGGCCGACCACCCGTCGCTCTCGATGCAGGTGCAGGGCATCTGTCCCTATGGCTGGCATATCGCCAACATGTCCGACTGGAAAGACCTGATCTACGCGGTGGCGGAGTCGTCGAAGAGCTATTCGGACTACCCCGTGGCGGCTGCGACGGCATCGTACGGCGCTATGACCTCGGGCAATGCGGCCAATGTGGCGGCGCACCTGCGCTGCAAGGAGTGGCAGGACGCCGAGTTCAACCCCGCGACCGCCATTTCGAACGGTGCCGAGGCCTTCGCTTTCAACCTCTACCCGCAGGGGTGGCGCCTCTACAAGAGCGGCTATGACTACTGTGCCAACTCGGGCAACGTGCGCTTCTACTGCCTGATTCCGATGATGGGACAGACGACGGCCTCGAAGATGGCCCTGTGGCGCGCCTACTGTACGACCTCGGCCGATATGGTATTCGACGACGGGTTCGACGTGGGCAACGGTTCGGGAGCCGCGGTGCGCTGTGTGAAAAATTACGAGAATTTCTGAATCCGGAGCGGGCCGGACGGGAGAACGCCCCAGTCCGGCCCGGGCTCCGGCCATGGAACGACAACGAATAAAAAAAGAAAAACCTATGAAATACGATAAAATGCTTATGCTCCTCACCCTTGTCGCAGCCGGCCTGGCGGCAGGATGCAGCGACGACGAAGATCCGCTGAAGGACTGGACGGGGCCGTCGAAGCCCGGCACCGAGATCAAAACCCCGGCCGAGGTCGGCAACCGTGTCGTCGCGCACCGCGGCGGTTCGACGGAGGCCGGGACACGGCAGTTCCCCGACAATTCGGTGGCGGCGCTCAACTATGCCATCGGGCTGGGCTGCTACGCGTCGGAGTGCGACATCTACCTTACGAAGGACGACGATGTCGTGGTGGCGCACGCATCGGCGGGGTGTTACATCAACAACCTCAAGCCGTGGGAGCATACGCTCGCCGAACTGCGTGCCGCCGGGACGCTGGCCAACGGGGAACAGCTGCCCTCGCTGGCCGACTTCATCGACGTGGTGCTCGAGGCGGGAACCACGCGCCTGTGGCTCGACGTGAAGAACATTACCATCGACGGCAAATCGACCGAAGAGGGGCGCGAGGCTTCGGCCAGGGCGTGTGAGAGGGCGTGCGAGATCATCGAAGAGATGGGCGCGCAGAATTTCTGCGAGTTCATCGTCACGGGCAATGCGACGAAAATCAGTTCGAGCAGCCCCGTCACCATCTGGCAGCGTTCGCTCGCCGCGGCGGGCGCCGTGGGCAGCAATGCCGGGTGGATGAGCTTCCGCAACCCGGCCGATTACATCTCCTACGGCTATCCGTGGGCGAACCTCTCGACCGAAAACCTCTATTTCGAGGGGAAGACCGTGAACAAGAACGGTTATTCGGTGCAGAAATTCCTCGATGCGGGGCTGAAGCTCAGCGTATACAATGCCGACCTGGATGTCGACATGGATTACTACCTGGCCTACAAGGACAAACTCTACGCCATCTGCACGAACTACCCCCGCAAGCTGCTGGGCAAATGGAACTGACCGAACCGTTCCGTATCCTGCCCGGCACCTGTGCCGGAGATACGGCCGGGATGATATCCGGGCTTTGAAGCCCGGATATTTTTATTACCTTTAGCCCTGCGCAGCTTCGTCCTCGACCCGTATTTCCCGGGATTCCAGAAAAAATGCACTTTTTCGAAAAAAAAAGTGAAAACAGACTAGGTATTTTTGTGCCTATGGCTGTATAGTATAGGTAACACCCTAAAAGTATACATATTGGAACGCCATACAGATACCCCTACCATAACCGACATGGAGGGACTGCTATACAGATACCTCGTCCGCCGGACGAGCGGGGCCGAAGACCGGGAGGTCGCCCTTTTTGACGACAGGCTCTGCGGGTGCGCCGATGTGCATCGACATGGGAATGACAACATGCTCAGGCACCGGCATCTTGACGGTCGGCAGCCCGGCTGTAGCCTTCACATGCGGCACAGCGGCACCCTTGGCAGAGCGCTTTAGGGATTTGAACAATCTGATTTCCCCCATTTCTCTTTTTGGCATTGCCGCACCATTCTGACTGCCGATACAGTGGGAATCGCGCGGCAATGTCCTTTGATTCTCACCCGGGCAGGCGTTGTCTGCTCCCCTGTCCGGGTGGATAACAATACAGATATATTGTACCATTTTTCAAGGTCAAGTCAAGCAAGCAGACGGCAGTTTTATGCCGAACCCGCAAGAATTGCAACAATTTTCGCAACCGATGCAGAATTGAACTGCTGTATAAAAATTAACAATCTGACAAAGAAAAAAGCCCGGCAGCGAAA
>ERZ791822.1583-NODE-1583-length-9854-cov-6.109093_pt1 | contig 9854 bp, 7 predicted proteins | sample MGYA00510299_ERZ791822 | MGnify/ENA primary metagenome ERZ791822 (study PRJEB30046, sample SAMN00791945) | human gut metagenome | study: EMG produced TPA metagenomics assembly of the A metagenome-wide association study of gut microbiota in type 2...
TTACATATCTTTCACGCAATCCTTCACTACACATAAGCGTTTGATATTTAAAGTTGTTTTAACTCTGTTGAAAGCAGTTCAATACAAAGGAACGAAAAAAAAGCGGATTTCAAGAAAGTTATCTGCTAATAAATTGTTAATGTTCCAATATGTCACTCACCTCTATAGGGGGAAAGCGTTTATACAAAGACGGAAATAACTGTATAAAGAGTTTCGTAATAAAAAAGAAAAAGGGCTGTTCCGCCGGTCAACTCCTTATGTTTTTAACTTACAGTCTGTAAATATTCAAAGAAATATCATTCAACAGATTTAAGATCATTACTTTTCTACCCCCCAAAATGAGTTCACATTCTCTACTTATAAACTGTAAGCAACAATAAAGAAACGTGTCCAAAAACTAGAATGACTGCTCCGAAAAGTTACAGATAGTAACTATAACACTTAAAAGGGTCGTATCAAACCCTGTATGGAGTAATGATACGACCCTTTCTTTAGTCTTTTAGGATGCTCAAATTTCAGATTATAAGTTCATATTTTCAAAAACTGAGTTTTTGACACCCACTTTATTTATCTTCAAGTTTAAAACCTTATTTTGTTACTTCAGGTTCACCTTGCAGTTCAAATTTAGCATTTCCTAAACCTTTGAAAGTATAAGTATAAGTAAATGTTTCAAGCCCATTATACACTTTTGCAGAAATGACATAGAAACAATCAACCCCACTTACTTGCGCGCCGGCTGTAGGATACTCTGTTGCCAAGATCAGTTCAATACCCTCCTGAACCATAGACAACAAATAAGCCTCAGCCTCTTTATCATCTGCCGGAACCACCCCGTCGGGGTCATTCGAACGGCGTTTAGCCAACTGGATATTGAAGTTTACATAATAAGAGCTGCCACCGAACCAGTATTCCGAGTTTCCATATTTGGCATCCATATACCCGGCATCCTTATTCGCTTTCACCCAATTTTCCAAAATCAAATAATCTTCGGAAGCCAATGATTTCGTTACCGTCGGATCAAACAACCACTCGGTTCCATTATGTACAAAATTCACTTTTTCTTTCAGTTCAATATTGTTATTCAGAACCCATGTACCCTCCTTGAACAAATACTCGTCCACCTCCATCGTCGTTACCTTATTATAATATTTGTACATGACGGCTTTTGAATCCCCTTCCTGGGCATATGGAAATTTCTGAGCCAGGAACTGGGGCAGATAATTCTCCGGAGCATCCGAAGTGCTGAAGTTATCATGACTGCCCGGGCTTCCCATAGCGTCATAATCGGCAGGAGTCACTACAACCAATCTGCTATCTTCTTTAACCTTCCAATCCGTTCCGTCAAACTGATACAATGCATTATAAGGCTTTTCATTCGTCGGAGCCAATACAGCCGATGAAATACTTACATTATCGAGCTGAACAGTCGTGGTTTTCGCCTTGGGCCCCTCGCCTACATAGCGGAACGCAACATAAACGCTTTTGCCATTGTATGCCTCCAGACCGGCTTTCCCTACATTCACAAAATTATCATTGTAACCGTTGGCAGGTCCTTCAGGGAAAGTAAACTGGTCTTTCACGCTAGTCCACTGTGCCATATCAATCGAACCATTTCCCGCATATGTATCGGAAACCAATACATCCAGACAATCCGCATTATAGTATCCGAACTTTATGTCGAAAGACAGTCCGGCATCTTTGCTCGTCACTGCTACTGCCGGAGAAACAAGCCAAGTATCCACCTCACCCTCAAAGCCATTGGCCGAGAATTGTGCGTAACCATTACTACTATAGTTTTTTCCCTGCCATTTTCTATCGCCTTTCAGAGTCACCTGCTCCCAGCCTTCCAACACGATATCCTCATTGGCCGTAACCGACTCAAAGTCCTGAGAGTACAAGTCCTCCCCTGTAAATTCAGGATCAACATCGTCATATTTGTAATCTACCAGCACAAGATCACCTTTTGCCGCATCCTTATACTGACCGGCCAGCCACTCGGGCAATACGGTAGCCGGAGCATGTGCCGGAGCCAGGAACTTCACGGGAGAGCCTTCGCCCCACAGGGCCTCATAATCCTTATCACCCAAAGAAGTATTAGTTACTGTCCTATACTCCAGTACGTAATCGGAAGGAGTATTCTGATAGTTATAGGTCACTCCTACCGAAGAACCTTTCCCCCATGAAGGCAGCATCTTCGCGATGATGGAAGGAACATACTTCTCGGCCGATGCAAACTCGTTCAAAGCCTTATCCGTCTTGACGGCATTCGCCAATGCTTTTTCAGCATCCGAAGTGGCAGCCTTCGCCGCCGCAGAGCTGATCGTTTCGTAATCGGCATCAGTCAGTACATATTCCGCCATCGTCTGGGTGTTCGTTGTACCTTCCGCATCGATTTCATTATAAATATCGTCCATGGGATCACATGCCGCAGCAAAGAATCCCAACAGAGACCATGCAATTAAATTATATTTTAACTTCATATTTATTGACTATTTTAGAGATTAAAAGATTACTTTAAAACCGGCAGACCATGTAGTACCGAAGCCGTAATATACCAATGCAGTTTTCCAGTCATGGTTCGTACCGTCCTTGGCATCGGCTATATATTCCGTATTAGTCAAATTATATACATTACTGTATACGATGGCACGGATATCTTTGGTGATATTGAAACGATAGTTCATACCCAAATCAATCGTACCATAATCCGGCAACTTCCAGGAGTCAATACCGGCGTCTGCTTCATTCACCCGGTTCTGAGGATCGAAGTCTGCATAGTTCTTGCCGAAGAAGTTGTAGTCGGCCGAGATTTTAAATCCTTTGAACGGTTCCCAAGAGGCGCTCAATGCGGAAGTGAGCTGTGCGGAGTTACCCACATGGACATCTTTCAGATAAGCGTCGTATGTTCCGATAGGATTATTCGCTTCATCATACATAGTGAAATGAATATCATCTTTCCATTTCCAATCGCCTAAAGAGAACATACCTTTCAATTCAAAGGACTTGACAGGACGGTAAGTCGCTTCCAGTTCCACACCCATGTGGACTGCGTCCAATCCTGTAAGGTTGGCATATTCCTGACCGATCTTACGGCGCAAGGACTTATCCATCCATTGAGTGTAATAACCATTCAATGCAATATTGACCTGTTCCGTGCTAAATCCATAACCCAATTCGAACGTAGTAATCTTTTCGTAGGGTACATCCTTTTCGGGAGCTGCCGTATTGCTTGCAAAGACAGAGTTGAAGAAAGGCGCGCGGGTAAAATATCCTGCATTGACAAATACATTGTGGTTGTCATTGAACTTATAGTTAAAACCACCCTTCACGCTCCAAGGCAGAAAATTCTGAAGGCTGGACACTCTGTCCAGTTTATCCGCACCCGTGGCAGAGTATCTTGAATCCGTACCACCACGGTCATCGTATCTATAAGCCTCTTCGGTCAATGATGCCGACAGGAATCCCGACCACTTATCGGTATTATATTCAGCCTGTGCAAAAACACCGCCCCAGAATATCTCTCCAATGCTATAGTAATTGAACTTGTCACCCACTTTCAGCAGCTGGTTCTTGGTTTGGAATGCCAGCGGCGAGGTCTGCAGATAGAACTCACCACCCAGCAAATCATCAATTTCCTCTGTATGATACCCTTTATAGTAACGTAAGTCAATACCTCCCGTAAGAGTCAGGTTCTCAGTCAGATGATTCTTATAGGAACTCAGCATGCCATACCAGTCATGGTCATTGACAGCATTGGTAAAGATCACCTGCGCCCCGTTCTGAGAAGCCGCATTGGCAGCCATAGCACGCTCGTAGTCGAACAAACCGTCCGGAGTCATCATCGCACCGTCTTTAGGGCGGCCGGTGTTGTTATCAATAGTCAGCCAATTGCTCATCGCGCCACGGGCACGGCGTCCGCCGCCTGTAGCCATTGAGCCGTATAGAGAAGTGGTCAGTGTCGATTTCTCGTCGATAGTCCAGTAATGATTCAAAGAAACCTGGGGCTTATGATAATAATTATAGCCGTAACCGCTACCTACCGCTTCACCGTTGATATAACCGTATCCGTTATTGAAACGTCCGCCGTCGGGGCTGTTCTTGTAATCCTCGATATAGTGCATGGTAGAGCGCTGGTTGTGCCACTGGGGAGCTCCGAAAGCTGTCAATGACAATTTATGATGATCGTTGATTACCTTCGATATATTTCCAAAATAAGTCCATCCTTCATAATTGGTACCTTTCACGTAACCATCTCCCGTATTCAGCGACCCCATGAATGTAATAGCCCATCCGTTGTCCATCAATCCGGTAGAGAAAGAAACCGAATACTTGCGGAAACCGTCGTTACCGATACCGAAATAAGCTGATCCGCCTTTCTGGGCTTCGGTACTTTTAGTAACCATATTCATGGTTCCTCCCACAGAAGAAATACCTAAAGCTGACGCACCCAAACCACGCTGTACCTGGATAAACTGGCTCACATCAGACAAACCGGACCAGTTAGACCAATAAACCTTACCGTTTTCCATGCCGTTGATGGGCACACCATTGATCAGCACGCCCAGGTTGGACGAATCAAAACCACGCATATTGATACGGGAATCACCATAACCACCGCTTTCACGGGTTACATACACCGAAGGAACTGATTTCAGCAATTCGGGGAATTCCAGATTACCTATTTTCTCCTCTATCTTGGCCAGTTTCACGTTAGAAATAGGAATAGGGGTCTGACGGTCACTCTTTATAATAGAGGCAATAACACTGACCTCACCCAAACCAATAGCATCAGGAGACATCTTGACCTCACCCAAGTCTATCGTATTGCTTCCTTTTACTTGATGCGTAATTTCGTTGTACCCCAAGTACTTGAATATAAGAGTAGCCTTGGAAGAGGTAAGTTTCAACACAAAGTTACCGTCAATATCCGTTACAGTACCCAGTGTCGTACCGCTGACCGATACAGTGGCACCAATCAATGGCTCATTGTTCTCGGCATCTACTACTTTACCTTTTACTGTTCCTTGCGCAACAGCCGTAGCAGTGAAACAGATTGTCAGAACTGCCAACAGGAGGAAATGCTTTAGATGATTTCTCATAATTTTGTCTTTGATTTAAATTAATTAGTTAGTATTTCATTCCCAATAGGAAAGACAAAGATAAAACTTTAATTCATATAAATTGCATTTATATTAGACTATTTAAACGAAAAGGGTACTTTTTAGGCGGAATATGACAATTATGTTAAGAAAGGGACAAAAAGCCGCCTCAGGAGAGGGGAAAACTGCCCGGAAGTTCCAGAGCAACTGCCACATGATTACTGTAGGGGGCAAATGGGCCGTGACCGCCGGTCCGGACAAATCAGGCCCACCCCCTACAGCAAAACAACAGGTCATTTTCATTCAGACTCTCTCACTTCCCCAATGACAGAGCAAAAAGAAAACGAAAAAAACAGCCTTACAGGATATCCTTATGCTGCTTCATCCTCTCCCTCAGCGCCTCCAGCTTCTCGGCCTGTTTCTTCAGCTCGTACGCCTTTTCCTCGGCTGCCTCTTTCCGCTTCCAGTTATTGATATAGGCATCCACTCCCTCCTGCACTACGCGGCGGAACACCTCCTCGCCCTTCGCTTTCAGCAGATGGTCGGCAAAATGAATATAATAACTCACTTTCAAATCCACCCCCTTTTTAGGGAGGCGTAAGTATCCGGCCCCACATGCTCATCTCCGAGAACACGCACCTTCGTTATCTTCAATCGATTCATCAATAACTCTAAAAACTCTCCCAATTTGGGGAAACTGCACTCTGCATTAGACATTTTAAATTTGTTTTAAGTTGTAAAATATTAAATAAACCTCTTTTTTTTCACGTTACTTCACAATGGGACTGAAAGAAGAAAAAGCAGGATGCCTTTACAAGAGGTTACGGGCACGTTTCCACGATGCAACCCATTAACACGGCCCGTGCATAAGCTACTGATTGCCAATGCCGGAATCTTTATAAAAACGGTATTCCCCACGATAAAAAGTCTTTTGTCATACTACCTTTCCGGCCTCTCGCAGCCGTTACACCTTCCATCCCGTCATTTAATCCGTTCTTCCTACCTTCGGGAAGAAATTCAGAGGACGCAAAAAAAATGCGGATGCAAAATTAATACTTTTTAAATAAAACGAATCATGAATCAAGAACGTAAACTATCTTTTTTCCTTCCCCCCATCTCGCCGGTGAAGGACGCTAACGGGAAAAACGTGACGCCTGCCACGCTCGTCCCTCACAAGGAACTGACCTTGGAGGAAGTATGGAACATAGTCACCGGCAGCCCGCGGCTGAAGAAACTGACCGAAGCCGCAGCCGCCGCATACGGTGACGAGAAGGAGTACCGCAGGCTGAAACAGAGCACCCTGCCATACGTCACCCCCTGCGGAACTTTCAGCTACCGCCGGAGCGACCGGCTGCTGGCTCCTTCGGGATTGAGCATACTGGATCTGGATCATCTGGACAGCCGCGAGGAGGCCGAAAGGATGCGCCGGCAGTTGTTCGACGACCCTTTCCTGCTGCCCGAACTGGTGTTCGTAAGCCCCGGAGGACACGGCGTGAAGGCTTTCGTGCCCTACGATCTCGGCCGGACAAGCGACGTGAAACAGAATGCGGCCGAGAACATCTACTGGCTGATGGAATACGCCCGCCTGAGGTATGGCGACTGCTCGGACAAAGACAAGGGCAAAGGAGTGGACTACTCGGGCAAAGACCTGGTGCGGGCCTGCTTCCTGTCGCATGACGAAGGAGCCTTGATGAGAGTCAAGACGCCCATGGGCTAATGTGCCAATCCCCATGCGGAACAGAGCGCGGCCAACGGGCATAGCAGCACACGGGCCAACGGGCCGCTTATTCAGAATCATTCAGAAACGAGGTATTCTTATACCGAAACCCAATTAACATAAAAAGGAATATGAATCATTACAAAAACAATCTTTTGGAAGAACTGCACCGTCTGACGGAGGCGGTACAGGCATCACACGCGGACATCGCGCCCACCTATCTGGAATACACCCAACTGGCATTTGCCATCGCCACGGACTGCGGCGAGGCGGGCCGTGCGGATTTCATGAGCCTGTGCAGCCTCTCGCCCAAGCATGACAGTGCGGCGGCGGAGAAACTGTTCAGCAACGCCCTGCACACCTGCAAGGGCGACATCCACCTGGGAAGCGTGTTCCACCTGGCGGAAATGTGCGGAGTGAGAGTCGCCCCCTCTCACAAAAACGCAGACGCAGACGCAGCAGACGCAGGCCCTTTTTTCTCACACACGTGCGCGCGATATAATAAGGTGGAGAATGAAGAAAAAGAAACAGGAAAAAAGAAGCACGAGGAAGAGGAAAAGGAAATGAAGGGAACGGAACCCCTCTCTCCCCTACCCTACTTTCCGCAAGATCACGACTGGCCCGAACCGCTGAAGAGCATCCTCTCCTTTGCCAAGACCCCGGCACAGCATGATGTGCTCCTGCTGGGAGCAATGACGGTGCTGGGCGCCTCACTGTCGCACATCGTACGCTGCAAGTACGGGGACAAATGGCATTTGGAAATCGTGTACAGGACCCCGAAAGCCGCATGGGTCAGTTTTATCCTATTGGCAATCATCTTAGCGGTCTTTTCTGTCTATTATCCCCAGACATCCTTAGAAATCGGGAATAGTGTAATCGAGGGACTTCCCTTAATCCCGATTCTTAGCGTAGCGTTCATAATCAGTTCGATATTCACTCTGCGGAAAACCGTACATTTATATATATTGAACCTTTTATTCTTCACGATCTTTTTCCTGATAACAGGCGTAATGGGCTATGGATGGTACATTATGGAAATAGCGACTTTATTCTTCGCCTTGGGCATAGCGGCGGGAATCGCCAATGGACGCGATCCGAATGAGCTTGTGAAACTATTCTTAGAGGGTTGCAAGGATATTATGAGCGCCGCCTTGGTTGTCGGTTTGGCAGGAGGTATCATCGTAATCCTACAAGAAGGCAAAGTGATCGATACGATTCTCTTTAACCTAGCGAAAGGGATGGAAGGCTTGGGGCAAGTAGCTACGGTCGGGATGATGTACGTTATCCAGACGCTTATCAATTTAGTTATTCCTTCCGGAAGCGCCAAAGCGGCCCTTACCATGCCTATCATGGCCCCATTCTCGGAGTTGATCGGTTTATCCAAGCAGGCCACCGTCATGGCCTTTCAGTTTGGCGATGGCTTCACGAACCTGATAACTCCCACATCAGGTGTCCTGATAGCGGTTCTAGGAGTAAGCCGTATCCCGTATGATAAATGGTTCAAATGGGCATGGAAGTTCATCCTTGTCCTAGTGATCCTAGGATTCCTATTATTGATCCCAACGGTATTGATCCCGATGAACGGCTTTTAATCGATATAGCTTTGCGCCTTCCGCAATAGGCTTCCGTGATCCATCACGCCGGAAGAGCGCCATACGATCTCACCTTTCTTAAAGATGATCAAAGTGGGTACGGATTGGATCCTCAACTGTGTGGCAAGTGCTTCGTTCTTATCTACATCAATTTTAAGGACACGCACTTGTCCCGCCAACTCCTTCCCCAATGCCTCGACCGTCGGACTCAACACCTTACACGGGCCGCACCATGTCGCAAAAAAATCCACCAATACAGGTTTATCCCCTTTAATGATATCGTCGAATGTTTCCATCTTACCTACTCTTTATATATTTACAATCTGTTTAATCTCAACCATAGGGAACCAAGCCCCATAGTTTCCAGCTTAAGCCTATCAAAAACAAATGTACGAAATTAAATCATTTATCTAAGACCTAAACAACACGGCTCTTTCATTTACCCATCCGTTTCAGCAGGCCGGAATGCATGGATCTCAAGTAAAATTCCGCACAATAAGCTCACGAGAGAAACTTATATATAAGAAACTGATAATCAGTATTAAAAAATAGGATAATCTTTCCAAAAAAAATAAAAAAGCCGTGCCTAAACAATCTTTTACCAGAACACCGCACCAAAATATTCCTCAATCAATGCAAATTGTCATTCTGACACTTTGCAATCTAAACGCTTGGAGAATCGATTATTTCGAGGCAAGGTACGACTTGCTTCCAAATTCGAAAATATTTTTTCACAATAATCTATTGAACAACGCATTACAAATTTTCACTGATTTATTCTAGCGAAAGATTTCGTCTTCTGTCAACCTCAGTCGGACAAACAAGCGACTTTTTATCTGAAAACAATAAGCTTTTCATCCGAAAACAATCGGATTTCCGGTCGGAAACAATAAGGATCGCAGTCGAAAACAGCATACAACGCCGTTATAAACACCTTACTATTGGATCATAATCCCTCTACAAAGCCTATTCATACACTAAAAAATGGCGAAATACGCTGTTTCCGCCTTCCTTTTCTCTCTATTTTCGCATTTCCATAAAAAGCCTTTATCAGCTAAAAGTCTCCATTTTGAGCAAAATGACAGAAAAAGAGATATTTTGATGACATAAAAGAGAATGGCTTACTTTTTGGTGTAGCTGCCCCAATATTTTGCAATATTTTATTGTGACTTGCTTTCATTTTAGTAACTTTGGACCATTGGAAACAGCTTCTCTGCGTTTTGGTTCAATGCGATTGCAGTTGTGATTTGCTTTCATTTTAGTAACTTTGAGCCATTGGAAACAGCATGAACCTCCCCTACTAAAGAGATCGACCGGTTGTGATTTGCTTTCATTTTAGTAACTTTGAGCCATTGGAAACAGCATATTATCTATTAAAAACTATTAATCAATGGATTACAAAGCACATCAGAATAAAAAAAACAGATATTGTTTCCATTAAAAATC
>ERZ791822.1604-NODE-1604-length-9759-cov-2.049155_pt1 | contig 9759 bp, 10 predicted proteins | sample MGYA00510299_ERZ791822 | MGnify/ENA primary metagenome ERZ791822 (study PRJEB30046, sample SAMN00791945) | human gut metagenome | study: EMG produced TPA metagenomics assembly of the A metagenome-wide association study of gut microbiota in type 2...
AAGAGGCGCAGTACGTTGCGGACGAGATAGAAAAACGTGCAGAACTGGGGATTTCGTATGAAGAGATGGCAGTCCTTTTCCGCATTCATACAGATGCGCGTCCGGTTGCCGAAGAATTTCTGGAACGGAAGATCCCGTTTCAGATGAAAGAGCGGCTTCCGAATCTATACGACCATTTTATCGCAAAAGATATTTGCGCCTATTTCAGGCTGGCTCTTGGAAATATAGAACGAAATGATCTTTTGCAAGTTATGAACCGCCCGAAACGATATATAGGAAGAGACAGTGTTGCATCAGGGAAACCTTCTTTTGAAGAAATGAGAAAATTTTATTGCGATAAAGAATGGATGCTGGATCGGATCGATCAATTTGAATGGGATGTAAAAATGCTTCGAAAAACAGCGCCATATGCGGGAATTAATTATATACGAAAGCGGATCGGATATGATGATTTTTTGAAAGATTATGCGTTTACGAGAAAAATCGATCGAGCGAATCTCAATGAAGTGCTGGCAGAGCTGGAGGAGGCTGCGCGCCCTTTTGCAACGATAGAAGAGTGGTTTCGTCATATAGAAGAATATACGCGTTTGCTCCGGCTAAAGTCGATGAAGAGACAGGAAGACAGAGAAGGGGTTCGTCTTATGACACTGCATTCTGCCAAAGGACTTGAGTTTGATACTGTATTTCTCGTAGAAGCAAACGAGGGGAAGATGCCATATAAGAAAGCAAAGACGGATGCTGAGACAGAGGAGGAAAGAAGGCTGTTTTATGTCGGTATGACGAGGGCAAAAGAAGTGTTGAAAGTATCTTATGTAAAAACAAAAAACGGGAAAGAGACAAGTCCTTCCCGTTTTGTAGATGAATTATTAGAATAGGGATGAGCGGATGAAAAGATCAGTCCTCAAGCTCGTCGAGATCTATATCCGCAAAATCCTGTTCTTCCATCAACTCATTAAATGCATTTGAAACACGTTCAAATTCCTGATCGTCTTCGATGTTTTCCAGATCCGGCTCTGCGTCTTCGCCATTGTCGATGAAACGATAAAGAAATACTTGTCCATCGTCATTGTCTCCGTTTTCGTCAAGCGGAAGAAGGGCGATGTATTCTCTTTCTTCGGCTTCAAAGATGGAAAGAACGGCACATTCCAGTTCTTCATCATTTTCAAGTGTCAGTGTAACTGTGATTGCTTCATTTTCATTCATATGATTTTCTCCTTATCTGCATATCGTGTGTTTTATAAGATGGTATCAGAAAGAAAGAGAAAAAGCAAGAAGCAACGTGATTGTATTGACATTCATTTGAAACAAGGTAGAATAAAATAAGAACAAAAAACCTATACGGTAAAGAGGAGACGACATGAAAAAAAGAGTGATCGAATTTATATTGCTGACGGTATTTGCCGTTCTTTTTTTATCAGGCTGCAAGAAAAATGTAGGAACACCCGAAGATAATCCGGTTGTAGAAGAAGACGAAGAGTCTGTGGAACCTGCGAAAGATTATTTGTACGGATACAGTTGTGCGGATCTCAAAGATCCGTTTTATATGGCTTTGAAAGATGCTATCGGGGTTCAGGCAGAACAAAACAAAGGGCAGTTTATTGTGCGTGATGCGGGGAATGATCCGGTGAAACAAAATGAACAGCTTATGGAGATGATTGATAAGGGAGCAGACGTTGTTTTTCTTACGGCATCTGATCCTGATGCTGTCACACCGGCTTTAGAAGCTCTGGACAAAGCGGATATTCCGGTTATCTTACTTGAAACTCAAGTGAAAGAACGCGACCTGGCGAAAGCGTTTATCAGTTCGGACAATTATAATGCAGGAAAAGTGTGCGGAGAAGATTTGAAAGAGAAGATGCCTGACGGAGGAAAGCTCGTCATTGTGGAGGATAAGGCAGACCAAAACTTAAGCGAAGGAATTTCAGGATTTGAAGAAAAGATCAAAAACGGAGGATTTGAAGTTGTTAAGCGTGTTGACGGCGCTCAGACAGATGGGATGACAAAAGAATTGAATGAAATTTTGTCATCAGGTACAAAGGTTGAAGTTATTATGTGTGCAGATGATCAGATGGCTGAAGCGGTTCGCGCGACTGTGAAAGAGAGTGGAAAAAACGATATTCTCATCTATAGTATCGGCGGTTCTCCGGCGGCAAAGGCAGCGCTTTTGGCTCAGGAAGGAGCGATGGCGGGAATTGGAGCACGCTCTCCGATTATTGAAGGAAAAATTGCCGTAAAGACCGCAGATGCAATTTTAGATGACGGTTCCTATGAAGAAGAGGTTTTGATCGAAACATTTTTTATAAATAAAGAGAATGTAGAGATATACGGAACAGATGGCTGGCAGTAAGAAAGGAAACGGAATATGAGAAAAACAGAAGGAAGTCCGCTTCCGTTCGGAGCGGCTGCAAAAGAAAGAAAAGTGAATTTTTCTGTGCAGGTTCCGATGGGAAAAACGTGTGAACTTCTGCTTTACAGAGAAGGAAACACAAAGCCGGAAGTCTGCTTTGACATGCCGGAGGAAGAAGGCATAGGAGAGGTACGTTTCCTAAGTGTAGAAGAAATTGATCCTGAAAAATACGAATATAACTTTTTGATCGATGGAAAGGTATGTACAGATCCATACGCAAAAGAAATTGCAGGAAGGGAAGTATTTGGAAAACGGCAGAACGATGATAAACATGGCGTACGGGCGAAAATACAAGTTTCAGATTATGATTGGGGCGAAGATCGCCCGATTCGGCATCCATGGAATGAAGTAGTTTCATACAGTATCCATGTGAGGGGCTTTACAAAGCACAGTTCCTCAAAAGTGCTGCATAGAGGAACGTATCAAGGGGTGATCGAAAAGATTCCTTATCTGAAAGAACTTGGGGTGAACCAGATCCAGTGCATGCCGATTTATGAGTTTGATGAGTGTGCAAAAACAAAGATTAATTATTGGGGATATGGTCCGGCGTTTTATTTTGCGCCGAAGGAGGCATATTCTTCGGACGGATGTGCTGTGCGCGAGTTGAAAGATATGGTAAAAGCATGTCACAAGGCAGACATAGAGGTTGTTTTGGAAATGCCGTTTGCTGCGGGAATTTCCGAGCAAGAAGCGGCGGAGTGTCTGCGCTTTTACATGATGGAGTATCATGTGGACGGGTTTGTGGTCAATCCTTATATCGTTTCATGGGAACTTTTAAATAAAGATCCTTTTTTGAAAGGTATTCGTTTGATGCGCAAAGATGACGGGTTTCAAAATGTGATGCGCCGTTTTTTAAAAGGCGATGAGAATATGGTTAATGATGTGATCTCATCACTTGGTCACAATAGCGCTTCGGACGGAAAATGTAACTATATTACAGCGCAGACCGGTTTTACATTGAGAGACCTTGTATCATATGACTGCAAACATAACGAAGAAAATGGAGAAAATAATACAGACGGTCCTGACTATAATTATAGTTGGAATTGCGGCGCAGAGGGACAGAGCCGTAAAAGAAGTGTTGTGAATCTGCGGAAAAGTCAGATCAGAAATGCGTTTCTTTTGTTGTTGTTGGCGCAGGGAACACCGTGTCTTTTGTCGGGAGATGAATTTTACAATACGCAGAAAGGAAATAATAACGTTTATTGTCAGGATAATGCAACGGGGTGGCTTGACTGGAGCAGGCTTAAGTCTGACAGAGGATTGTTTGATTACGTAAAAGCGTTGATTACATTTCGGAAAAATCATCCGTGTTTGTGTCAGAAAGAACCGTTAAAAGGAATGGATCGTACGGCATGTGGAATGCCGGATGTCTCTTATCACGGAGAAAATGCATGGCAGGTAAAAAACGAAGTGTCAAGCCGCCAGTTGGGCGTTATGTATTCAGGAGCAGGCGTTGGAGACTGTGATTGCTTTGTCGCTTATAATATGCACTGGCTTCCTCATAGTTATGCGCTTCCATCTCCGGGAAAAGGAAAATGCTGGCATTTGGCGTTGGATACGGACAGAGGCGTTCTGTCAAAGAGTATAAAATTGGAAGATCAGAAACGTATCGAGATCAGAGAGCGGAGTATTGCAGTTCTTATAAGCTGCGAGGAAGATAAAACAGAGTTACGGAATACAAATTTTCACTCCAAAGGTAAGACCGCGGAGAAGAAATCTGTTTCGGAAACAGAAAAAACAGATATAGTAACGTCTGATGCCGAAAAAGAAAAGAAATGCAGACAGGAGTAAAGAATATGAAAGCGATCAAACATTTTCAAACGATCACAAAACATAAAATTCTCGTTATGCAGGAATGTTTTCGCGTAGGTTTGTATCGGCAGGGACTTCTTCATGATTTGTCTAAATATGGATGGACGGAATTTCGAGTCGGATGCAGGTATTATCAGGGAACAAGAAGTCCGAATAATGCAGAACGGGAAGACAAAGGGTATTCTTCTGCATGGCTTCATCACAAAGGAAGAAATAAGCATCATTATGAATACTGGCTTGATTATGATTCTCACGGAGAAGGGAAACTGGTAGGAATGAAGATGCCGGTCAGATACGTCGTAGAGATGTTTATGGATCGGATCGCGGCATGTAAAGTATATAAAGGAGCAGCATACAAAGACAGCGATCCACTGATATATTATAACAGTGGAAAAGCGGGAGATATGATGCATAAAGATACGAGGAAACTTTTGGAAAAACTTTTGCATATGCTTGCGGAACAAGGGGAAGAGACAGTGTTTTGCTATGTTCGCCGGGAAATATTGAAAAAGAAATGAAAGATATAAAAATAAGCCGTTAAAAAACGGCTTATTTAATATTTATCAGACCGGATAATTCAGTTGTTCTTCCCGAATATCCGTCAATACTTCTTCAAGAAATTTTCGGGCAAGGAAGTTTGCCATCGGAAGATTCATATCAAGATAATTTCCGCAGTCTTTGGCAGATGCTCCAGGGACTTCTCCCTTAAAAGACGCGATAAAAGAAAACATTTCTTTCATAAGAGGTAAGATCTCAGAAGAAGTCAGATCATCTGCAAGAAGAAGATAGAAACCGGTTCTGCATCCCATAGGACCAAAGTAGATCACCTGATCTTTATATACTTCATGGTTGCGGAGAAATGTGGCGCCCAGATGTTCGATTGTGTGGATTTCGGCAGTATTCATGACAGGTTCATCATTCGGGCTTGTCATTCGGATGTCAAATGTCGTGATGATATGACCGTTGACAGAGTCTTTTCTTGATACATAGATTCCGGGAATGAGGCGGATGTGATCGATCGTAAAACTTGTGATTTTATTCATATTGATGTTCCTTTCTTATGTTTGTTGAGCCATACGCCCTGATTTTTTAATCTTTTATGTAAGTGTTATGATGCAACATCGTTATTATAGACATGACCGTGAAAAAAGACAAGAGAGAAAGTTGATAAAAGAAGGCGGAAAAGGGTAAGGGATCGGAAAAAAGATCTATTGATCATAGTGGGAAAATGTGAAAAATAATAAAAAATCTGCAATATACAAAAAGCGGATAAGAAAAAAGAGAAGGAGAGAAAAGAAATGCTGCTTTATATTGTTCGTCATGGGGAAACAGATTGGAATAAGGCGGGAAAAGTTCAGGGACGTACGGATATTCCGTTGAATGAAAGGGGCAGGTATCTTGCGGAAGCGACTGCAGAAGGGATGAAGGACGTCCGCATCGATTTTTGTTATACAAGCCCTTTGATCCGGGCGAAAGAGACGGCGCAGATCATACTTGGGGAAAGAGAAATTCCTCTGGTTGAAGAAAAACGCATTGAGGAGATTTGTTTCGGAAAGTGTGAAGGAATGAAGTTCCGTGGGGAAATCACAGATCCGGGGAGCGAAGCGTTTCAGCGCTTTTTTACAGATACGGAAAACTATGTTCCTTCTGAAGGAGCAGAGTCGATCAGTGAATTATATGAAAGAACAGGCTGCTTTTTGTCGGAAATTGCAGATCGGGAGGATTTGAAAGACAGTCATATTTTGATTTCAACCCATGGAGCGGCCATGACAGCTTTGTTGAACCGGATAAAAGGAAATATGCAGATAAAAGATTTTTGGAAATATAAAGTGCCGAAAAACTGTGCTGTTTCCGTAGTGGAAATAAAAGGAAAGGATATCATAATTAAAGAGGAAGGTCTCATATACTATTAAAGTTTACAAATAAAGTATGCTTTTGAAGGAGTTTTTTCAGAAATTTACTTTATATTTTTGCAAATGATGTTACAATAGAAGAAAAGTGAAAAGGGATGGTGGACTTATGAAGCTTACATTTGTCGGGGCAGCTCATGAAGTTACGGGAAGCTGTCATTTTCTTCAAGCGGCAGGAAAAAATATCTTGATAGACTGCGGAATGGAACAAGGACCGGATCTGTATGAAAATCCGGGACTTCCGATTCCGGAAAATGAGATTGACTATGTATTTTTGACTCATGCACATATCGATCATTCGGGAATGCTGCCGAAATTGGCAAAAAACGGATTTAAAGGTCAGATTTTCACAACATTTGCAACTGCCGATCTATGTAATATCATGCTTCGTGACAGCGCTCATATTCAGGAGTTTGAGGCAGAATGGCGAAACAGGAAAGGCAGAAGGGCAGGAAAACCGGAATTTGAGCCCGTGGACGAAGGCATGGCTGGAGAAGACCGTGTATGTGATGCAGGATGCGTTGGATGCGATTGAACTGCTCGTGCCGTGCGGGTATGGGGAAAGGATCACGATCTGCGATGGGATACAGATTCGTTTTACCGATGTCGGACATCTGCTTGGATCGGCCAGTATCGAAGTCTGGGCAACAGAAGGTGATGTGACGAAGAAGATCGTCTTTTCGGGGGATATCGGAAATGTAGATCAGCCGATCATAAAAGATCCAAGCTACACAGATTTGGCAGATTATATCGTAGTGGAGTCTACTTACGGAAACCGGATACATACTGCCGAGAAACCGGATTATCTGGGAGAGTTTACCCGCATTATCAAGGAGACATTTGACAGAGGAGGTAATGTTGTCATTCCTTCCTTTGCAGTCGGAAGGACACAGGAGATGCTTTATTTTATCCGTGAGATCAAAGAAAAGCATCTGCTTCCGGAATACGAAGATTTTGACGTGTACCTGGATAGTCCGTTGGCGATCGAAGCGACGAAAGTATTTACAATGAATATGCGGGATTGTTTTGATAAAGAGGCAATGGAGCTTGTCAATGCCGGAATAAATCCTCTTGTATTTCCCGGGCTTCACATATCGACAACGAGCGATGATTCCAAGATGATCAATTTTATCGAGAAACCGAAAGTGATTATATCCGCATCGGGAATGTGCGATGCAGGTCGTATCCGTCATCATTTGAAGCATAATCTTTGGCGTCCGGAATGTACGATCCTGTTTGTGGGATATCAGGCAAACGGAACTCTCGGACGAAGTCTGATTGAAGGAGAAAAGAATGTAAAACTGTTTGGAGAGCCGATTGAAGTTCATGCGCATATCGAAAGCTTACACGGGGTAAGCGGTCATGCGGATATGAACGGGCTGCTTTCATGGATTGGGGCGTTTGTCAGTCCGATTGAGAGAGTGTTTGTCGTACATGGAGAAGATACGGTGACAGAAGAGTTTGCACATACGGTAGAGGAAAAGTTCGGGTATTCTGCATGGGCGCCTTACCCTTGCTGTGAAGCGGACCTTTTGAAGAATGAGATCGTGAACGAAGGAGTGCGCGTTCCGGTCAAAGCAAAGAAAGCGGCACGGCGGAAATCAGACTCTGCTTTTGAACGGCTTGTGGCAGCAGGCAGACGTCTGCTTGATATTATTTACAAAAATGAAGGACTTTCTAATAAAGATAAGGCAAAATTTGAAACACAGATCAATAATCTTTCCGATAAATGGGAAGACTAAATGGTCTGCGTGACGGGAAATACAAAAAAAGATGATTTTGTCAAGGACTAAAAGTTTATAAAAATTTGCGGGAATCGGAATATCTTTCTTATTGAATGAGAATTCTTCTAAGTAGAAACTACTTGGGAGGATTGTTGTGATGACAGTAAATAAGGTAGAACTTTGCGGGGTAAATACAGCGAAGCTTCCGCTTCTTAAAGAAGAGGAAAAAGAAGAACTTTTTGAGCGGATAAAAGCAGGGGATGAAGAAGCCCGGGAAAAGTATATTAAAGGGAATCTGCGGCTTGTTCTAAGTGTGATCAAACGTTTTGAAAACAGCAGTGAAAATGCGGATGATCTGTTCCAGATAGGATGTGTCGGACTGATGAAAGCAGTAGATCATTTTGATCCGGGGCGCATGGTGAAATTTTCCACATATGCAGTACCTATGATCATAGGGGAGATCAGACGATATTTGCGGGATAACAGTCCGATCCGTGTGAGCAGATCATTGCGCGATACAGCTTATAAGGCAATTTATGCAAAAGAAGGTTATATAAAGCGGCATATGAAAGAGCCGACCGTTCAGGAAATCGCAGAAGAGATTGGGATTGCCAAGGAAGAGATCGTCTATGCGCTTGATGCGATTCAGATGCCGATGAGTCTGCATGAGCCTGTGTACAGCGACGGACAAGATGCTCTGTTTGTGATGGATCAGGTGAGTGATAAAAAGAATAAAGAAGAAAACTGGATCGAGGAACTTTCTTTAGAGGCCGCGATGGAACGACTGAACGAAAGAGAGCGATATATTATCACACTTCGTTTTTTTGAAGGAAAGACGCAGATGGAAGTTGCAGAGCAGATCAATATTTCGCAGGCTCAGGTAAGCCGTCTGGAGAAGAATGCTTTAAAAATAATGCGCAAGTATCTTTTAGGAAAATAAGAGTGCGAAAAAACAATACGTCAGGAGAAAGAACAGATTGTTTAAAAGTATCTTGTCAGATAAAGTGACTGATGGTAATATAAATCTGACCAAAGACAAGAGAGGATGAAAAACGGTGTACAAAGCATGTATATTTGACTTAGACGGAACGTTGACCGATACGTTGGAGTCTTTGACATTTTCGGTGAATGAGACATTAAAGGAAGTAGCGCTTCCGGCGATCACAGAGGAACAGTGCAGAACATTTGTCGGAAACGGAGCAAAGGTACTGATTGAACAATCATTGAAAGCGGCAGGAGATACAAAGCTTCTTTTGTTCGAGAAAGCCTTTGAGGCATATGGACGTATTTTTGACAGGAACTGTACCTATCATGTAAAACCTTATCCGGGGATAAGAGAGATGCTCTTAAAGCTGAAAGATCAAAACATGAAATTAGGAGTGTTGTCGAACAAACCGGATCGTCAGGCAGTTCATGTTGTGGAAGAAATATTCGGGAAAGAGACGTTTGACCTTGTGTGGGGGCAGAGAGAAGGTGTACCGAGAAAACCGGATCCTTCGGCATTGTTTGCGATGGCAGAGTCATTAGGGGTGTCTTCGGAAGAGGTATTGTATATCGGAGATTCAGAGGTCGACGCTGCGACGGGAAATGCGGCGGATATGGATACGGTTCTTGTAGAATGGGGATTTCGATCACGAGAAGAACTGGAAAAGGCAGATGCATACAGAATTGTGGCAGCGGCAGATGAAATTCTTGACATTATCAGGTAAAGGGGAAAAAGACAGATGAATGAGTACAGTGAAGAGTGTCTGAACACATTTTTGAAAGAACAGAAAAAATTATTTGATGAGCCTGTGGCAGAAAACATGGAAGAAGCATTGAAAGAAGTTCCTGCCGATGCTCTTGCGATGGGTAATCTTGATCCGGTCAGTCTTTTCAAGATGTCGAGTCCGGAGGAAATGAA
>ERZ791822.1606-NODE-1606-length-9741-cov-2.005369_pt1 | contig 9741 bp, 4 predicted proteins | sample MGYA00510299_ERZ791822 | MGnify/ENA primary metagenome ERZ791822 (study PRJEB30046, sample SAMN00791945) | human gut metagenome | study: EMG produced TPA metagenomics assembly of the A metagenome-wide association study of gut microbiota in type 2...
GTACTGAACGCGATTCAATATTCAACCGGCATCCGATACCGGACGGAAGGAAACCGGATCGTGTTATACAAAACGAGTTATTAACCTTAAAATCGATTTGTCATGAAAGATACGACCTAAGCATAGCCACATAAAAAAGGGAAACCGACCTCTGACCTTCGATCTCCCTTTATCTTTCCCGATATGTACACCCTTGGATTGGACCCCCTTGGAGATTACATAAATCGGACTGTTTTTAAAAGTGTATAAAAACAACCTTTAAACATACAAAATTATGAACTTTCCAACTATTACTAGGAATAATTGGATGTGTTGTTCTATTATTTTAGTTTTTTTAGCGTTAGGCTCCCCTGAACCTCTGCAAGCGCAAGAAAATCAGAAAGAAAGAATAACAATTCAAGTCAAAAACCAACCCATACAGAAAGTCTTTGATGATTTGTCGAAGCAGACAGGATTAAAATTTTTCTATGGAGAAGCCATAGCGAACCGGAACGTACAGGTTAACCTAAAGTTCAAAAACGCTCCCGTCAACAGCGTATTGAACGAGATCACCCGGCAAGCCAATCTTTATTTTAAGCGGGAGAATAACACGATAGCCGTCAGTCTCGGAAACGCGGGCAACGCCTCCGTTCCGGTGACGCAAGACCGAAAAGTGACCGGTATCATTACAGATGAACGGGGCGAACCGATCATCGGAGCGAATGTCGTGGTAAAAGGTACGTCAAATGGTACAGTTACCGACCTGAACGGTCAGTACAGCATCGAGGCGAACGGTAAATCGATCCTACTCATATCCTACATCGGCTATTTATCGGAAGAAGTGGCCGTAGGCAACAACAAAACCCTCAATATCCAGCTAAAGGAAGACACCCAGAAGCTTGATGAGGTAGTCGTGATCGGTTACGGAACACAGAAACGAAGCAATCTTTCCGGAGCGATCTCGAAAATATCCTCCGAGGTAATCGACTCTAAGCCGGTTACAAATGTCCTGTCCGCCTTGCAAGGAGAAATTCCCGGTATGGTCGTTCAGCGAACATCCGGACAACCGGGTAACGAGGAATTCGACTTGAACGTGCGTGGCGCCTCCTCCACGAACGGAGGGAATACCCCGCTAGTCTTGGTCGACGGAATCCCCGGGGATATGAATATGATCAACCCGCAGGATATCGAGGCTATATCGGTATTGAAAGATGCCTCAGCCTCCATATATGGTTCCCGTGCCGGAGGTGTTGTATTAATCACGACTAAGAAAGGAAAGAGCGGAGCACCGAAACTTACTTACAACGGGAACTTGGCGATCACGAAAATGACCGGAATCATGAAAGCCCCGACAAATTATGAGATGGCGATTATGGATAACGAGGCGAACATACACAACGGTGCCGCCCCACTCTATACCCAAGAGCTTCTGGATCGCATCTTAGCGAACGATCCGAACCCTATCGACCATCCCACCCAACCCGGCTGGAAGCTCTTTTTCACGAACACGGACTGGATGGACGAGTTGCTGACCAATGGCGTACAACATCGCCATAACCTAACAATCTCCGGTGGAGGCGAGAAGTCTAACTATTACCTATCCGCCGGCTACAGCAAACAATTTGGCGTGGTAAAATATGCAGACGATAATAATACCAAATACAATCTGCGTATGAATTATGATTATCGATTGGCAAAGTGGCTAAAATTAGAGACAAAGGTATCTTTGGATAACCAGAAACGTACGGACATAGGAAGTAATGGCGCTTGGGTGATCGGCGAGGCGATGTTTGATATGCCGAACTTCCCGATCTATAACGCCAACGGAGAGTTCTTCACGCAAGGAGGCTGGAGCAACGCGATAGCGCTGGCCAAGGAAAGCGAGACCGCCACGTTCAATACCCGGGAGATGAACGGTAACTTTAGATTGATCGCCGATATCACGGACGGACTCGTGTTTAACGCTCAAGTGGGCTTAAACTACAAAAACAAGAATAACGAGGATATAGCGAAAGCCATCCCGCTCTATACATGGGACGGTGACATCAATTATTATACGGGAGCAGGTAGTCCCGAACAATCCGCTGTAGATCGTACGACCGAGGAAACCATCTATCAAAATTATACGGCTTACTTGAATTATAATAAGAACTTCGGACTGGATCATCATTTAGATGCCATGTTAGGTATGGCTTATGAGGCAGAAGAGGTCCGTATGTTCATGGCACGCCGAGATAATTTCATCACAGACGAATTATGGGAACTCAACCTTGGTGGCACCGGAAATATGAAGAACGACGCCAAAGCTGAACATTGGGCGACAAGCTCGGCTTTCGCCCGTATCGGATACAGCTTCAAGAATAAGTATATCTTGGAGACAAACTTCCGCTACGATGGTTCCTCCCGCTTCGCCCCGGGTAACCGTTGGAGAATGTTCCCCGGCGTATCCGCTAGCTGGCGTATCTCTCAAGAGGAATTCCTAAAGAGCTCTAAGGTATTCAACGAATTGAAACTAAGAGCTTCTTACGGACAAACAGGTAATCAAGAAGGTATTCGTCTATACGATTATATCCAGTTGCTAAAATTCAGGGACGACGGTTGGGGAACTAAATTGACCTATCCTTTCGGCAGCGGTTCACAAACACAAGCGATGGGGCTGGATGTCTTAGCCGGCGTAAATCGCACATGGGAGATCTTGGAGAATATCAACGCAGGTATTGATGCCGCTTTCTTAGACTCCCGCTTAGGATTCTCTTTCGACTACTTCGTGAAGATGAACAATAATATGTTGATCCCCGTAACTTATCCCAGTATGCTAGGGGCAACTCCCCCGGATACGAACTCGGGCAAATTGCGTACGAATGGCTTCGAGCTTACCTTAAACTGGACGGACAAAATCGGTAATGTCGAATATTCCGCACAATTCCAATTGAGCGACGCTAAGAACAAGCTCGTGGAATACGGAGGCTCGGACACTTATGAGCTAGGCTTGAACAAGACGAGAGAAGGATATCCCATCAACTCCTATTTCGCCTATGTATATGATGGCGTAGTCAAGGACCAAGCGGATCTGGACGCTTACAAGAAGCTGGAAGGCGTACCCTCTAATATCGGTATCGGCGATGCCAAATTCAAGGATCTGAACGGCGATGGGAAAATCTCCACTTACGGTGATAAGGAAGGGGACGACGGCGACGCTAAGTATGTCGGCTCAACCACTCCCCGATATACATTCGGATTAAACTTGGGTGCCAAGTGGAACAACTTTGATATCAGCGTATTCTTCCAAGGAGTCGCTAAACGCACCTTGTTCCGTGAAGGTGAGTTCTCCATGCCTTGGAGCGACTGGTGGAGATATCCGCCTCAGTTCTATTACGGGCAAACCTGGAATGAGGATCGTCAAGACGCATATTATCCTCGTCTGACCCACGGCGATATCAGGCATTGGAACTACCAAGCGTCTACGATGCAAAAGATCAACGCCGCTTACGTACGCCTAAAGAACATCCAGATCGGATATACCCTGCCGAAAAGCTTATTGCAGAAGATCGGTATCGAGCGGACCCGTTTTTATGTAAGCGGACAAGACTTATTCGAGATACACGGGGTAAAAGGCGGTTGGGACCCAGAGTCTGACACCGGAGGTTTCAACTATCCGTTCCAACGTTACTACTCATTTGGTATCGACTTGACTTTCTAAGGTTTTCTATTTAATAAAACGAATATTATGAAACGATTCAATATAATTATCACGTTATCCGCCACCTTAGGACTATTCAGTTGTGAGCTGGATAAAATGCCAATGGATCAAGTGTCGGACGCTGTATTCTGGCAAAAGCCGGCCGACTTTGAATTGGCCGCCAACGATTTCTATTTTGGGCTCCAAGAGGTCTCCCAATATATAGACATGAACTCGGATATCGCCTTTGGTTCCGGCACGAACGATGTCAGCGACGGTTCCTATCTGGCCCCGGTCAACTCGGATGATTGGGACAACCCATGGAAATTTGTCCAATCTACCTCTTATTTGCTTAAGAAAGCGGAGGAATCCGGTTTGTCGGACGAAGAGATCGGACGTTGGAAAGCAGAAGCGCATTTCTTCCGTGCCTACAACTATTGGAAATTGGTGAAAACTTATGGAGGAGTACCCAAGATAGACATCCCGTTAAATACCTCCTCGGAGGAACTTTACACACCTCGTTCCAGCCAACAGGAGATCATCGATTTTATTATCGAGGACTTGGATAAGGCCATTCCTCTCCTTCCGAAGCAAAGCGGACTGACCGCTGAGGAATTAGGACGTACCACGCAAGAGGCGGCATTAGCTCTCAAGGCCCGTGCGGCCTTGTTCGAAGGAACTTGGCAAAAATACCACGGGATGGCGGACGCAGGCAAATACCTCGACCTAGCTATCCAAGCGGCCCAAGCCATTGTCGATTCCAAGGAGTATGAACTATATCGCGAGAAAGGAGAACTCAGTTACAAATATCTTCATATCCTAGAAGGCGACGACAGCAAGGAAGTCTTGTTGGCAAGACGGTATTACAAATTGAGAGCGACTCATAACTGGACCCGGGAACTATTATTAGGTGCCATGGTACCGACAAAGAACCTTGCGGACGTATACCTTTGTACCGATGGTTTACCTATCGATAAATCCAAGTTGTTCAAAGGATTCCAAACCCAGACAAGCGAATTTGAGAACCGGGATTCCCGGATGGCGCAAACGTTTGTCGTACCCGGTAGCGAGATATTCTCGGAAGGGGGCGGATGGGCAACCGTAGAGCCGGGATTCATCGGTAACAATTCTACCCGGACCGGATACATGATCCGCAAGTTTATGGATGAAACGCTTGATGCCGTACAATTCATTGGGGAATACGATTTCAAGGAATTCCGTTACGGAGAGGTCCTATTAATCTTGGCCGAGGCTTTATACGAGAAGAACGGACAGATCACGGACGAGCAATTAGACCTGACCATTAATGACCTGCGAAACCGGGCGAATATGCCTCGCTTGACCAATGCGTTTGTAGCTACGAACGGACTGAATATGCAGGAAGAGATCCGGCGTGAGAGAACCGTGGAACTGGCATTCGAAGGATATCGCCGGGACGACCTACGTCGTTGGGGCACGGCGGAAACGGTTCTTCCCCTTGCGATCCGTGGCGTGAAATTCGTGGGTACGGAGTATCAACAGAAATTCCCGGAGTTGGTGATCGGGCAGGATATACAGGTGGATAGCGATGGCTTTATCATCGCCCAACCCGCATCCGCCCGCAAGTTCCAGACACCGAAGCATTGGCTGTCACCGATACCTTTGCAACAGGTACAATTGTCGAAAGGAACCTTGGAACAGAATCCGGGCTGGTAAGGGTTTTTCCAAGAATAAGCGACTATATATATGAGGGTAGGCCCTACCTATACGAGAAGGTAGGGCCTACCTATCTGGGAGGGGAATCCCATTTAAATATGAATTATCTTAAATTTTTATAGCATGAAGAAATACTTTTTAGCAGTAGCTAGTTTTTTTATTTATTCTCATATCAGTCTAGGCCAAGTGTATCCGGGGCAGATGGATTCCACGTTTGTCCCTGTACGGAGTCATCACTATGACCCGGAGTTAACATTTGATTTTTGCGTGAATGAACCCGCTTGGAGCAATCAGGCGGGTATCCATTCCGCCTTCGGATCGACCGACCGACTTTATTTCCGGAAGGAAGTACCCGTAAACCATGACAACGATTTATCATCTTCCTACTCTACGACCGTTTGGAGGGGGGAAAGAGCGAATGCCCAAATATTGGTATGGTCGTCAGAAGCGTTGGAACAAGTACGTGTCTCTACGCAGGACTTGAGGAGCGCCGAGGGAAACATCATCCCAAAAGACCGGATTACCTTCGAGTTGGTGCGTTACGTATTGTCCAATTATCCGTATGCCGAGAAAAAAGCCATCTGCGGGGAATCTCCCTACAAATCCGGCTTCTTGATGCCAGACCGTTTCGAGACGCTGGACCGCTTCGATCTCCCTTCCCAAACCACCCGTCCGGTATGGATGATGGTGGATGTGCCGAGAGGAACCGCTCCCGGCACGTATAAAGGACAGGTGGAGGTGCGGGCGAAAGGCAAGGCTCCTCAACTATTGAATCTGGAAATCGTGGTGCAAAACCAGTTGCTCCCCTATCCGAAAGACTGGAAATACCGTCTGGACCTATGGCAGAACCCGTGGGCCGTGGCATGGTACAATCACGTGGAACCGTGGTCACCAGAACATAAAATGCTTCTTAAGCAGCATTTGAAGCATTATGCCGACGCAGGTGGTACCTACATCACGACTTATGGAGTACATTCTCCTTGGTCCGATAACTCTTATATGATCGAGGGGGGCATGATCGAGTGGATCAAGAAAGCAGACGGCACATGGGCCTTCGACTACAAAATCTTCGACGAGTACGTAGAATTAGCGATGGAATGTGGCATCGACGAGGCAATCACCCTCTATACCCCGATTCCTTGGGGATTCCGTCACCGCTATAAGGACGAGGCTACGGGCGATTATTCTTATATCAACTGGACGCCAAGCTCGAAGGAATTCAAGAAGATGTGGAATATCTTCCTCACGGATTTCAAGTTCCATCTGGAAGCTAAAAGCTGGTTGGACATCACCTATATCGGAATCAACGAGAATCCGATGGAAGAGACCTTAGCGGCTATCAATGTCGTGCGTAACCATGATAAATGCTGGAAGATCACTTACGCCGGCAATTGGCATAAGGAATTGGACGGACTGCTGGACGATTATTCTTTCCTTTACGGAGAGGAACCTACCATCGCCGAGCAAAAAGCACGGGCCGCCACCGGACGCACGTCCACCGTATACGTATGCTGTAACCCGCCGATCCCGAACAACTTCGTGTTCTCACCTCCTATCGAGGGACGTTGGATCAGTTGGTATGTAATGGCGTATGGTTATGACGGCTTCTTGCGATGGGCTTACGACGCTTGGCCGGAAGATGCCGATCGCGACGCACGTCATGGCTCTTGGGCAGCAGGCGATTGCTACATGGTATATCCGGGAGGCAAAAGTTGCATCCGCTTCGAGAAAATGAGAGAAGGTATCGTGGATTTCGAGAAGGTCCGTATCTTACGGGAACTGACCACCCAATCGGGTAACGCTCAAGCTCAAGGCTTATTGAAGCAGCTAGACCAACATTTGTCTATCTTCCCGAAAGAGAAAGAGTTCGATGAGAACAAGATCTCGGCGAATGTACGTAAGGGTAACCTCATCATCCGTCAACTGTCCGATCTTTTGGCGAAATAATGGGCTTATATAACAGGAAAGACATGAAAGCATATCGTTTAATCCTATCACTCATGGCAAGCGTAGCCGTAGGGACAGCTTTCTCGCAGACAACAGGTGTTGTTTGCGAGGAGTTCGACCAGATACAGCTGACGCACGTATTGACGCCCACCGGCCCGTTGCCGACCGCCTTGGACCCGAATGGCGTATACCCCTATATGAGTTATAGCGAGACCTCAAATCGTCCGGTACCTAAAAGGTACCGGATGATCTCGCTAGAGAACGAGAAAGTCAAGGCTATCATCTGCCCCGATCTTTGCGGGAAAGTAATATCCCTCACTCACAAGGAGAGCGGCAAGGAGGTCTTGTACAGGCCGGACGTAATCAAATACACACGGATATTACCCCGTTTCTATTTCGTGGCCGGGGGGATCGAGGTCAGTTTCCCGATCTCCCACTCTCCCACGCAAAATGAGCCGGTGCTTTATCAGATCGATCATACGGGAGACCGCACATATGTAACATGCGGAGAACGGGAATCTCATTACGGTATGCAATGGTCTGTAGAATATTCCTTAGGAGATAAGGACGAATGCCTTACCCAAAGGGTTGTTTACTACAACCCGGGAAAGCAAGCCTATCCATGGATGTCATGGTCCAACGCCGCCCTTCCTTGCGCACCGGATACCCAATACGATTTCCCGAACGGGACCGTATTATCCCATGCCTCCACGTTGGACACGATCGACTGGAAAACGGAAGGAACCCATCATGAACGGGATATCAAAGAGATGACCGGCTACTTCTGGAAAACGAAAGACGTGAATGCTTTCGGGGCCTACACTCCCTCCTTGGGCAGCGGGCTCTATCATATCGCCGACGAATCCAGTACGCCCGGTATCAAGCTATGGAGTTATGGCGTAGCCGGCGACAAGGAATGGTCCATGCTCAGTACCCCCGACCGGCAGCCTTACGTAGAAATCCAAGGTGGCCCGATCAGCGACCAATCTATCAAGCTCGAATTGCGTCCCGGCGAGAAAAAGAATCACGTAGAATATTGGATACCGACAGATCATCCTTTGGATATCTATTCCTTAAAGGTTCCGGCATTAAGGCTTCGCCCGATCGATCGCATCCCGCTATTCGACTGGGCCCGGAAGAATGAATCTTCCATCTGGATCGCCTTAGCCGATGCCTATAAGAATAAGTCCATGCTTCCCGCCGCCCCCTATCCGGAAGACGGGCAGTGGGCTCCATCCGGCATGGAAGATCTGGACGATGCTTTTCGTTGGGCGATCCAAATATCTCCCCAGCCGGAACGGGATTATTGGCAATTCCACTATGGGACTTGGTTGGCTGGAAGAGAACGTGTAGAGGAGGCGATCGAACAACTATCCATCCCGGATATCGATCTGGCAAAAGCTTTATTGGCAAGGCTATATGTCCGTCGGCAGGCGTGGGAAAAAGCGAGAGATGCCTACGCCGCTATCCCCGAGACCTCGTGGCTGAACCTACATCCCCAGTTGGTTATCGAGCGGGATAAAGTATTAAAGAAATTTGGAACCGAGGCTTTACCGGAACGGCAAAAATGGCTGGATAAGATAAACGCATCCTCTGACGAATGGGTGGCCGAGCGAAAGGTACAGCTACTGATCGATAGGAAGCAATATCAAGAAGCCAAGGATTTATTGCAATCCACTCATTTCCAGAAAGTGCATCAAACCTATACCCGTACAGGACTTTGGGAACAGATCAACGAAGGCTTGGGCCTCTCCCCGCAACCTGTACCGGAACAACTCGGCGAGGATCGTTTAGCCCGGTTTGGTGCCTATCGGGAATATGAATAAGGGAGATGCATTTAGAGCAGTAGCTCCATATAAGTCTCCGCATATTTAGCCAGAAACGCCCGGATCACTTTCAAGGCCGTAGAGATATGTTGTTGTACCGTATATACCGAGATACCCAAACTGTCGGCTATCTCCTTATGGGATTTCATATCTTTACGGCTCATATCAAAAACCCTTTTTTGTTGTGGACTCAACGTTTCAAGCGCCTTATCCAACAATGCGTTTAAATCCGTATCCAATACCGAATCCTCCGTCTCGTTCGTGCTATCCAATGAGGCGGACCGTATCTTATCCCTCAGCTCCAACTCACGATCCAGTCCCGCCAACAGGTTTAAGATCCGATTTTTCACGATCGTATACACATACGGGCCAAAAGGTACATTCGGGTTCAAGAAACGGCGATTCTGCCAAATAGAGGCGAAAGCATCCTGAAAAACATCTTCCGCCATATCCCGGGATTTAAGGAATTTCAAGGAAAACCACATCAAGCGATCCTTATACAGGGCATATAATTCACAAAAGGCCGACTCGTCCCCTTCTAGCAAGTCCGCCACAAGCCTTCTTTCTTTCTCTGAATCAATGTCTGCCATTCGACTTATTCTCCCACTTCGATTA
>ERZ791822.1617-NODE-1617-length-9686-cov-2.435573_pt1 | contig 9686 bp, 4 predicted proteins | sample MGYA00510299_ERZ791822 | MGnify/ENA primary metagenome ERZ791822 (study PRJEB30046, sample SAMN00791945) | human gut metagenome | study: EMG produced TPA metagenomics assembly of the A metagenome-wide association study of gut microbiota in type 2...
ACATGGCTCCGATAAACGCTTCAAACACATCTCCATAGACATGTTTATTCTTAGAAATATCGGATTTAGCGACCACCGCCTTATCCAAACCGATATTGATTGCCAACTCGTTTAATGATTCCCGGCTTACAACTTTCGAACGGACACGGGTAAGAAATCCCTCGTCTTTACTAGGGAAAAATTTATACAACAATTCAGCAATAATAGCCCCTAAAACAGCGTCTCCCAAAAATTCAAGACGTTCATAATTCAGTACGGTGCCGTTCTTTGTATATTTAGAAGCTGATTTATGAAGAAGAGCCAATTTATAGAGGCTTCGATTGCCCGGTACAAAGCCCATCTGAGAAACAGACAATCCATAAAACTTATCTTTCCGATGAAGATAAAGTTTTATGGATTGAATTATTTTACTAATCACTTCCCAAAAATTTTAGTTAGTGATTACTTTTTGAATACAACGCAGGCATTGTGTCCTCCGAAACCGAAAGTGTTACTGATGGCTACATTGATTTCTTTCTCTTGAGCCTTGTTGAACGTGAAATTCAGCTTGGGATCCAGCTCCGGATCAAGATTGCTGAAATTAATGGTAGGAGGTACAATGTTGTTTTTCACAGCCAGAACACAAGCGATTGCTTCCAAGGCACCGGCGGCACCTAATAAATGTCCTGTCATTGATTTGGTGGAACTGATGTTCAGTTCATAAGCGTGTTCACCAAATGCTCTCTGAATGGCCTTAGGTTCTGCCACATCTCCCAGTCCGGTAGACGTTCCGTGAACGTTGATATAATCAACATCTTTCGGGCTTAGTCCGGCATCTTCCAATGCGAGTAACATAACATCAGCTGCACCTTCTCCCTCCGGGTCCGGGGCTGTCATGTGGTAAGCATCGCAATTGGCTCCGCCTCCCGCAAGTTCTGCGTAGATGTGAGCACCTCTTTTTACTGCATGTTCGTACTCTTCTACGACTAAGCAAGCACCGCCTTCACCGATAACAAATCCGTCACGGTCAGCATCAAAAGGACGTGATGCTGTTTTCGGATCATCATTACGAGTGGATAAAGCTTTCATGGAATTGAAACCACCTACACCCGGAGGGGTAATGGCTGCTTCAGATCCACCGGCAAGGATCACGTCTGCTTTTCCTAATCGGATCAGATTTAATGCATCTACTAACGAGTGTGCCGATGATGCGCAGGCTGAAACCGTCGTGTAGTTCGGACCCTTTAGGCCTTCTTCTATGGCGATCATGGCTCCACCCATGTTGGCAATCATCTTGGGTATAAAGAACGGGTTGAATCTGGGAGTTCCGTCTCCTAATGCAAAAGTTTTGCATTCTTCGTAGAACGTATCCAAACCACCGATACCTGCACCCCAGATTACACCGATTCTCTTTCTGTCCTCTTGCGAGAAATCACCGTGTATTGGCGATAAGCTTCGTTGCTCGTCATAAGACATGTTTCCTGCTCATCAAGATGACCTTGCCGAAACCAGCCTTTTTTAATCATCTTTTTCAAATCTTTCACAACTGCTTTCACAGAACGTCCGCTCTGCTGTGCAAATTCTTTTACGTCACAATATTCCCTGTTTCCGATCATTTTCACATATTTTCCAAAACGGCTCACCGTACACGCATTCGATGTTCCGATAATTCCCATCACTGCAAACGCAACAGAAAAACCGCCCATCAAAGCCGCCATGACATTTATCTCCATCTGCCAGCCTGTTACCGAACTTCCCAACAGAAGCATCAGACCGATGATCAGAGTAACGATCATCCCAAGGTATCCCGTAATCGCGAGGAAGATACCGCCGACCTTTATTGCCGTTCCCTTCAGATAAAGGATTCCGCCTCTGTGCACGGAATTCCCCGCTGTTCCCGTTCTTTGATCCTGCGCGAAGCCGCCTGCTGAGCCCGCTCCCTGATTATGTGTAAATCCGCCCGCTGCGCCTGTCCTCTGATTCTGTGTAAATCCGCCTGCTGAGCCCGCTCCCTGATTCTGCGTGAAACCACCTGCAGATCCTGTTCCCTGATTATGAAACGGCGGTGTGTTTCCCGCTTGTCTCTGCCTCTGTGCAAAATTATCCGCAGCGGCATTCATCGCATCACTTCCGTAACGGATTCCGTTTCTTAGTCCTCTGGAGAGTCCTTCCATCGCACGTCCGATCGTATCCGTCACATTCTGATTTAACCGTCCGTAATTTTGATGATCGATAGCGTCCTGAATCGTCCGATTCAATTCATCCAACGATCTTTCCCACTCATTATTTATCATGAATTTCCTCCTTAAAGGGTTGACCTGAAAATTCTTTTATATGATAATCAGTTTAGCCGTAACACATTGAAAAGTCAATAATACGAAGGAGCGAAAATAAGACAAATGATAAAAAATGCATCCCCGCTTATTATATACGAAGACGAGCAGATCATCGTCTGCCATAAACCCGCAGGAACGCCGACTCAGAGCAGTCATATCGGAACTTCCGACATGGAAAGCCTGCTCAAAAACCATCTTTTTTCTTCACGTAAATTTCACCGGGCAAAATCAGGCGAACCGTATCTTGCGATCATTCATCGCCTCGACCAGCCTGTAGAAGGGATTCTCGTCTTTGCAAAAACACCTGCCGCCGCAAAGGAACTAAACCGCCAGCTCACTTCCCAAGAATTTGGGAAATATTATCTTGCAGTAATATCAGGCATTCCCGAACCGCAGGAAGGCTCTCTTGAAAACTATCTCGTCAAAGATACCCGTACAAACAGTTCCGCAGTCTGTACGAAAACGACTCCGGGAGCAAAACTTGCCAGACTTCACTACAGAACAATAGAAACATACGGTGCGCCCGGAAACGAAAAATTTACCGATTCCAAATCGACTGACACGCCAAAACACACGTCCCGAAACCACAGGCAGCCGCCATTGCAAAATGAATCTTCTGCCTTAATAGAAATCCATCTTGACACAGGCAGACATCATCAGATTCGTGTGCAAATGGCATATTTCGGACACCCCCTTATAGGCGATCGAAAATATGGCAAAGAAATCACCGATCATATGAATTCCGTACAATCTTCGACAAAACGATTTCAGGCAGGACAACTTCATCTCTGCGCTTACAAGCTAACATTTCATCATCCCAAAACCGGAAAAGAGATGGAATTTCAGATTTGAAACTCCATCTCTCATAAATCCGATCTTCCTGTTTGGAAAAATCTCTTCTCCTGCAATCCCGAATTTTAACTCGTCGCACAAAAAAGGCGGTGCCTCACGCGCACCGCCTTTTTTGTTTCATATAATCTTCATCTTACGAATCAGATATTTTTATTTCACTCTTTTTCTTCTAAAGAATGTTACTACAGCGATTCCGCCCGCTGCCACAAGCGCCATCAAATATCCTGCGATGTTTGCGCTGTCACCTGTAACAACAGCTGCATTGCCACCGTTTCCGTTGCTTCCATTGCTTCCGCTATTTCCACTGTTTCCACTGTTTCCATTGCTTCCGCTGTTTCCGCCACTACCGCCGTTTCCATCCGGATTCGGGTTCGGGTTCGGATCAGGAGTTGTGTCTTTTACAAGACCGTCATAAGCTGTCTGCAATGCTTCTTTTGCTGCATTTACTTCATCCTGTGTTGCATTCGGATTTGCAAGAACACTCTGTGCTTTCATAAGAGCTTCATTGAATGCTGTCCAGCTTTCTGCTGTATATCCGTCTGCTTTGGTGTCTTTGTACTGATTATAAAGAGTCGTCAGTCCACTCTTATCTACATCGCCCGGCTGCGGATCTGGATTAAGTTTCACAAGTCTGTCATGCGCTGTCTGCAATGCTGTCAAAGCTTCGCCTGCTGCTGCGTTTGTTGTATCTTTTGCTTCGATGAGAGCTTTCGCTTCATTCATCTTCGCTTCGTATACTGCCCATGAGTCTGCTGTGTAGTCTGCTTTATTCAAGTTTTCTGCCACATAGCTGTCATAGAGAGCTTTCAGAGCTGCTGTCGTTCTCTCTCCGTAGAAACGGATCTCTGCCATACTTGCGAATTTATCCTGTGCTCCTGCTTCAAGAACTTTGAACTCTACATATCTTACATCTTTCGCATCAAAAGCAATCTGCTGATACTGATCTCTGTTTACAAGAACATTGCCTTCTTCATCGAACTCATATGTTCCGACAGATTTCATATCGTCTTTGGCGCTTCCTACAAAGATCTGCGCTTTCAGGATATCACCGTTCGTTACTCCCTGACGTGCAAGGAATGTAATGTCTGTCAAGTTGTAAAGTCCGCCGAGATCAAAATTGAGGCTCTGCGGCAATACATCTTTGTTGTACTCTGTATGCCAGTAATTATCCTCTTTTCCGTCAAGTACGTTTGTTGCAAGTCCATCCTCAAGTTTATCAGGATCACATTCACTTGTTGCCGTCACTGTGAATCCTTCTGCTTTTGCATCAAGCAGTTTTGTCTCATCAAGTGGACGGAATGTAAGTCCGTCGATTGCCTCGTAAATTGCCATCTGCGCTTCAAGTACCTGATTCTTCGTATATTCGCCCTTAAGTAATTCTGTAGCTGCATTTACTGCTGCTGTAAGCTGTCCATAACTTTCTTCTGTGTAAGCAGATGACTGATATGTACGAGCTTTAGCAAGCGCTTCATTTAATCCTGAAATATCAACGCCGGCTTTAACATTGATATCGTATGTTGCTTTTACTTCTTTGTTTCCTGCGGCTGTCAGAGTGATCGTACTCTTTCCTTCTTTCATCGCTCTCGCTTTGTAGATCGGATAGCCATTTTCATCTGCCAGCGTAATGATCTTCACAACGTCCTCATTAGAACTTTCTACTGTGAAGAATTTGTTTGTTGCATTGTCCGGCTGAACTGTTGCATTAATGTCTGCCAGTGTTCCGACATACATCTCTTTTGCATTGTTCGGATCTGCTGTGATTCCTGTAACCGGTGTGTTAGACAGATTTGACAGTTCAAGTTCTGCAAGTGTGAGCATGTTCTTCACATCACTTGTTGATTTTGCATCTAAGAATGTAATCTGAACTTCTTTTACCGCCTTGTCTCCTGCAAATTCAAATGTATATTTCTCCTGTTTTGTTTCAAACTTGATCTCGTCTGATGATGTATCATCTGTATAGATCAGTTTTGCAGATACTTTATTCAAGTAACCGTTTCCTTCATTTGCATTAGATACGACTACTTTATTAAGTGCTTCCGGATTCTTCAATGCAAGATGCATTGTTGTCGGAAGGATGATATAGTCCGGAAGTTTTCCGTTTACATGGTTGGATGAAATATCCCACTTAAACTCAAAATCACGCCCAAATGTTCCATCAAACAGTCCGTTGTAATTATTCTGTTGGATCAATTTATTTACATTCGGATCATCTGTGTTATCTTCTGTGAGTTTCTCATTTGTCATTGTGATATCGAAGTCTGCCTGTCCAAACTTCTTCTCTGTTGCCGGAACATCCGGGATCTCAACTTCTGTATCTACCTCTGACTCGATCGTGCTGTAGTTCGGTCCGATCAAAGTTACTTTAGAAAGATCGATCACTTTCGCATCTGTTGTAGAGATGTTCTCTTTTGCTTTCATTGTGATTGTAGCAAGCACGTCACTTCCGGCATAAAGTTCTTTGTCTCCACGGTTTGCAAATGCAAGGTTTACATATGCTCTGTCATCATACTCTTTATTAGCCGTCAGATTTTCCATCTGAGCAAGAAGAGGTGATACTTCACAAGAAACATATTGTACTATGCTATTATCATAATTAATTACCTGTCCGAATGCATTAAGTCCTGCTACATTCTGCGCGTAAACGTCGATTGTAAACGTCTCGCCTTTCTTCACGCTGTCGCTGCTTGCAAGAAGCATAGCTTCTCCCGAAACACTATCCGTCTTCTTCGTTCCGCCATCTAACTGGAACATTGTGAATGCGTAATCATAAACATCATAGATATTGTTCATGTTAATATCGCCGTAACGGCTCTTGATCTGATCTGCAAACAACTTATCTTTTTCACATACACCAAGATAATTTTTCATATTTGTATAATCAGCATCCGTAACCGCCTCAGCCTTATTGGTACTTCCGACAGCAAACGCCCCTGTGTTTTCTTTCTTATATACTTTAATCTCACTTGCCGAGAAGAAATTACCGAGCGCTTTAAGTGGTGTAAACCGGATATAGCGCGCTCCGCAATCCAGCTTATCCATCAACTTCATATCTTTATTTACTGCCCATTTGTATGTTTTTGCCTCTGACCAATGTACACCATCGAGACTTGTCTCTAATTTCATTTCCTCAACAGTTCCATTGCCTGCATCATCACGCGGATAATACTCAATCTTATCAATTTCATATGCTTTTCCGTAATCTACAGTAAGAGTCTGTCCGATTGCATTTCCATCTGAATGGAAACCACCATCAGATTTCTGGAACGTTCTGTCAAATGCCAAATCAGCACTGTGATTTCCGTACAGACCGCCTGTCCATGTGATTGTCTGCGGAGCCGGTGTATCTTTCCACGGATCTTCTGCTGACTGGAACGTCTTCTCTTCGCTCCATTCAGAATATCCTTCTGCATTTCTAGAACGAACTTTATACTTATGCTCTGAGTGATATCCGAGATCTGTATGTGTATATGTCTCCACATCTCCTACAGAGAATACAACTCCGTCAACAAGAAGCTCGTAAGTTGTCGCATCAGCTACTTTATTCCATGCAAGAGTGATGCTTGTCGGTGTCTTTGCTTCCTCATTTTCTGTCAGAGTAGGAACTGTAAGGTTCTTATTCAGTTTATCCTGCGGAAGTTTTCCGTCATTTTCAAATCCTTCAAGTACTAATGTCTGAGCAACACTCTTCGCATCTGCCTGTGCAAATTTCACATACAGTTTCGGTGTTCTCTTCACATCTTTTACAAGGTTCGCAATCTCTGTTTCTTTTTCCGATGCATATGTCTCGATTGCTGGAGATTCATCATAGAAGTAGACTGCTTTACCTGCTTCAGCCGATTTTTTATCAAAGTCTGCTTTGCTCTGCACTTTATCGAGAGTCAATGAATCACTTCCGTTTTTCGCTGTAACTTTTGTAGGTTCTTTGGATACATTTACAACAAATGTTGTATTTTTGTCTTTCTTGTATCCAGTGTAGTTTCCTGTTGATTTTTCAGCAGTAAGCGTTGCTGTTCCATCTTTTACCTCAGATGTATACTTGGTAGATACATGAGCGCCGTAAGAAGTTTTCGTAATTTTTCCATAATCGCCATCTTCTTTCAGATCATTTTCCACAAATTTTCCGTCATCTTCAAACATCGTGTAAGATGTTTTTCCATCCGGCCAAAATTCGACGATACGGTTTTCTTTCTTAATCTGCTCCGGTGTATTATTTTCTTCCCACATTGGAATAATAGCACCGTTTTTCACAAATACAGGAAGTTTCCAAAGTGGAGCTGCAAAGTTGTTGAGAACCTGTCCTCCCTGATACTGCTGACCTGTGAAATAGTCAATCCACACTTCTTTTGAATCCGGAAGATAAATATTATTTCTTACATCATTTCCCTTATCATCTGCAGCAGTGCTCTTATAAATCGGAGCTACAAGAAGATTCGATCCAAGCATGTACTGATACTGCATTTCTTTACTGCTTGCATAACTGTCGTCCGGATATTCAAGGAACATTGCTCTTATAAGCGGCAGTCCTGTATCTCCATTGCCTGTATCAATGTTTGCCGCCGAAGCTGCCCCAGTATAAATATACGGAAGAAGCTGTGCTTTTGTTTTCAAATACATACGGTTGATTCCTGTATATGGATCTCCAAACGTATATGGCATCTTCGCATAAGTTCCCCAACCGTCCATGTTAAGCATAAGTGGTGTAAATGATTTCCACTGATAATCTCTTGTAGCAATCAACTGATTTCCACCGAAGATACCATCCATATCACTTCCTATGTTTGGGTTACCGCTAAGAGAAGTTCCGATATATGTAGGAATGTGAAAACGGATGTATTCCCATTCACCGCCGTACTGGTCTCCTGTCCAAATACCACAGTAACGCTGCGATCCTGCCCATCCGTCAAGAGAGATAATGTTCGGACGTACCTTACCTTCTGTTGTAGCAATATCGTAAGCTGTCTTCACACCGTCAAGCTGCATGGAATATCCATGTCCAACCCATGCAACATCTGTCTTCAATGTAGAAACACCACCGACTTTAACTTCGTTTTTAAAATCACGAAGAAGCTGCCATTCTGTCTTCGGATTAGAATCCGGTGTCAGATAACTCTGTGTCCAAAGTCCTGTTGCTACCCCTTTTTCATTTGCATATTTTGTAAAGTCTGCAAGATTCTGTACGTTTGCCGCTACTGCCGCCAATCGTTCCTGAGAGCTTTTTCCTTCATTATCAACGCCGCCTGTCTTGCCATATCCGTTCTGACCGTATCCCGCACCATATCCGTCATTTGGGAGAAAATATCCAATTGGCATATCATATGTAAAATAATCGTCAATCACCTGTCTTGCCGAATACTTATAAGGAGCTTCTACTTTTGGATAGTTTTCGATGCCTACTGTTGGTTTCGTGCCGTTCAAAGACTCAATGTTCATTCCATCTTTCGGTTTATATCCCGTAGACATTCCGCTCTCATACTTTGTCGTTCCTGCACTTGTGTAAGGTTCATTTCCTTTGATTGTCCAACCCTTCCCACCTTCTGTATCTGACCATGAATCACGGTTGTATGCGTTCAAGTGACCTTCATAAAACGCATATTCGGGAAGGAGAACCGGATTACCTGTTACATGATAATACTCACTCAAAAGTTCCTGTGTTTTTTCACTGCTGTCTTTTCCATCAGAAACAAAATAATAAGCGTCAAACTCTTTTTCTTTATGAGTCGCTGTTACAGTATCTCCTTCACTCTTTCCAAAGTCATATTTACCGTCTGCAAATGTGTTTCTCAAAACACCATATCCACTTGTCGTGTAGTAAAATGGATTTGGAGATGCAACTCCGCCATCTGTCCAGTTACTTTCATTAGCAATATTTATCGTCTCGCCTGTATGTACGAATCTTCCATTCTGCGTACCTCCGCCATAGAAGTTCTCTCCATTGTTCTTCTTAAGAGTCTGCACTGTTGCCGAATTCGAGATGGACAATGCTTCTTTTTCTTCCATCACGACCTTATCGCCACTTAAAACTTTCATCTTCGCCGTAGCTTTATCGAATTCGACAGAAACCGATCCACTTTTAATCGTAATTTTTCCATCTTTATCCGAAATATCAGCCTTTGGATGTGAATAGTTAGAAGAGTCGTCTGAATACTGCTGAATCCTTCCGACATGAGCTTGCGATTTGGGAGTCGCATATTTCGAGAACTCGCCACTCGGATCTACGTTATATCTGAAGATCCCATCCTCAAGAAACGTAAGCTGCGCTGTAACGCCACCATTGAATTTCACAACAACGATATTGTCCTTGCTGCCTTTTTCCACTGACTCGACGCTTGTCAACTGCCCGGCAAACTCTTCCGCAGCTTTCGCCGGTATCGGCGGAAATGCTGTAAGCACCATGCCAAGCGCCGTAACAGTTACAGCAGCTTTCTTTCCTGCTCCTTTCATTTTCTTAGTCCATTTCATCTTTTTCCTTCTCCTCCTTTTCTACGGGTAAATTGTACAAAATGTTTGCATTTACCACTA
>ERZ791822.1622-NODE-1622-length-9673-cov-2.118320_pt1 | contig 9673 bp, 9 predicted proteins | sample MGYA00510299_ERZ791822 | MGnify/ENA primary metagenome ERZ791822 (study PRJEB30046, sample SAMN00791945) | human gut metagenome | study: EMG produced TPA metagenomics assembly of the A metagenome-wide association study of gut microbiota in type 2...
TCCCGATGAAGATATATATGAACTGGTAGACGGGTATCATCGTTATAGTGTATTGAGAAGCTCCAAGCGAATTTATCAGCGGGAAAACGGTTTGTTACCTGTAGTGGTGATTGATAAAGAATTATCTAATCGAATGGCATCTACCATCCGGCATAACCGTGCACGAGGTTCGCACAATATCGAACTGATGTGCCACATCGTGGCCGAACTGGATAAAGCGGGTATGTCCGACCAATGGATTATGAAAAATATAGGCATGGATCGTGATGAACTTCTTCGTTTGAAGCAGATTTCCGGCTTGGCGGATTTGTTCTCGGACAAAAGTTTTAGTATTCCAAATCCGGTTGAAACGCCGGTTCCCGAAGAATAAAATGCCCATTTTGGGCATTTTTGTTTCTATTATGTTCTTTTGTTATCATTAACAAGTGAAATATCTTGTTACAAACTTGCATAAGTTAACCAAATCTCCTACTTTTGCCATCATAAACAAACGAACAGGTTTCATAAGCCTTCGGACATTATAAAAAACTTACATGAAAAATATATTGGTTAGCGGTGGTGCTGGTTTTATAGGGTCGCACTTATGCACAAGGTTAATAAATGAAGGGCATCATGTCATATGCTTGGATAACTTATTTACCGGTGCAGAAACGAATATAGAGCATCTGAAGAACAATTCTCATTTTGAATTTGTGAATCATGATGTAGAATTTCCCTATCTCATTGAAGGCCTTGATGAGATTTATAACTTGGCTTGTCCGGCATCACCAATACATTACCAATATGATGCGATCAAAACGATTAAGACTTCCGTACTGGGAGCTATTAATATGTTGGGGTTGGCGAAGAAGACAAATGCTAAGATTTTACAAGCGTCAACAAGTGAAGTATATGGTGATCCGGTAGTACATCCTCAGGTAGAAAGTTATTGGGGAAATGTGAATCCGATTGGCATCAGATCTTGTTATGATGAAGGAAAACGTTGTTCTGAGACTTTGTTTATGGATTATCATCGTCAAAACAATATTCGTATTAAAATAATTCGTATCTTTAACACGTATGGTCCGCGGATGTTGCCGAATGATGGTAGAGTCGTTTCTAATTTTGTTGTTCAGGCACTGCAAAACCATGATATAACAATCTATGGGACAGGGGATCAGACTCGAAGCTTTCAGTATATTGATGACTTGATAGAAGGAATGGTGCGAATGATGAATACAGAGGATGAATTTATTGGCCCGGTAAACCTTGGAAATCCGAATGAATTTTCCATTCTTGAACTAGCTGAAAAAGTCATCCAATTAACAGGATCTAAATCGAAGTTGGTATTTAAGCCGCTTCCGCATGATGATCCGAAACAGCGCCAACCTGATATTACGCTGGCAAAAGAGAAACTGAATTGGCAGCCAACAATTGAATTGGGAGATGGCTTGCAGAAGATAGTGGAATATTTTAAGGAATATCGTAAATAGATTATATAGATAAACGGGAAAACAATATAGTATAAGATGAATATGGAAATAAATCCTTCTGAGTACAAGATTCTCATCGTAGACGATGTGATGTCCAACGTTTTGTTGTTGAAAGTACTCTTAACAAATGAAAAATTTGCTATCGCTACGGCAAGTAACGGTCGGCAAGCATTAGAGCAGGTAGATAAGGAAAACCCGGATTTGGTGTTGCTGGACGTGATGATGCCGGATATGAGTGGTTTTGAGGTGGCACAACATTTGAAAGCAAATCCCAAAACCGCAGATATTCCTATCATCTTCCTGACTGCGCTAAACAGCACGACGGACATTGTAAAAGGTTTCCAGGTGGGAGCGAATGACTTTATCTCCAAACCTTTCAATAAGGAAGAGCTGATTATTCGTGTAACCCACCAGATTTCGCTGGTAGCTGCCAAACGCATTATTTTGAATAAGACCGAAGAACTGCAACGTACCATTGCCGGACGTGACAAACTTTATTCGGTGATTGCTCATGATTTGCGCTCTCCGATGGCTTCTATGAAGATGTTATTGAATACCATTATGATGAGCGTGGAGAAAGATAAGATCGATCCGGATATTTTCGATATGCTTGAAATGAGTAACAAGACTTCGGAAGAAGTATTCAGCTTACTGGATAATCTGTTGAAATGGACGAAAAGTCAATTGGGTAAATTGACGGTTATTCCGCAGAAATTGGATATCAGTGGACTGGCGGATGGGGTGGTGGAAGTGATGAACTCTGTCGCCGAAGTGAAACATATCAAATTGATCCGCACGGATCATGAGTCTTTTTTTGTCTATGTGGATATCGAAATGATCAAATCCATTTTGAGAAATTTAATATCTAATGCAGTGAAATTCAGTAATCCTGATTCGGAGATCAAGGTCGGGATTAAGGCAGAGGATGGGAAAGTGATCGTATCGGTGACCGATTCAGGTAAAGGGATAAAAAAAGAAGATCAGCATAAATTGTTGAAAGATAGTACTCATTTTACCACTTACGGTACCAATAGTGAGGAGGGATCGGGATTAGGATTGTTGCTTTGCCGGGATTTCGCCCGTAAAAACGGAGGAGAACTTTGGTTTGAATCCGAAGAAAATCTAGGTTCTGTTTTCAGTTTTTCTTTACCGCAATTAATAGCTTAAAATAGAGAATCCGATGAATCATATTATTATTATGGCCGGTGGAGTAGGAAGTCGGTTTTGGCCGATGAGTACTCCTGAGAGACCGAAGCAATTTATCGATGTTTTAGGGACTGGATATACTTTATTGCAGCTTACGGCAGATCGTTTTGAAGGGATTTGTCCGGTGGAAAATATATGGGTCGTTACTTCTGTCCGGTATCGGGAGCTGGTGAAAGCTCAATTACCCGGAATCCCGGATTCCAATATATTGCTCGAGCCCTGTATGCGTAATACGGCTCCTTGTATTGCCTATGCAGCCTGGAAGATTAAAAAGAAAGATCCGCAAGCGAATTTGATTGTCACGGCGGCCGATCATATCGTGATGGATGTGCCTGAATTTAAACGGGTGATCCGTGAAGGGATAGATTTTGTGAAAAGCGAGGATCGGATTCTGACTATAGGGATGTGGCCGACCCGTCCGGAAACCGGGTATGGTTATATAAAAGTAAAACAGGAAGAAGACGGTGCGGAATCCGGAGCAAAAGTAATCAGGGAGGTGGAAGGATTTAAAGAAAAACCGGATTTGAAAACGGCAGAAGCTTATCTGGCGGCAGGGGGATATTATTGGAATGCCGGAATTTTTCTGTGGAATGTGAGGACGGTTGAAAATGCTTTCCGCCGGAATGAACCCGAAATAGCGGCTATATTCGATTCTTTGAACGATATTTATTATTCTTCGGACGAACAGCAGGCAATCGATGCAAAATTCCCCGAATGTAAGCATATTTCTGTCGATTACGCCATTATGGAGCATGCTTCCAATATTTATGTTTTTCCCGCAGCTTTCGGATGGTCTGATCTGGGAACCTGGGGGTCTTTGTACGAACAATTACCGAAAGGAGATGGAAGAAATGCGGTTGTCGGCGGCAAGGTATGTATGGTGGAGAGTGAAGGGTGTGTCGTGCATGTTTCGGCTGATAAGAAAATATTGATTCAGGGATTGAAAGATTATATCGTTGCCGAACAGGACAATGTGATTCTGATATGCCGGAAAGCCGACGAACAACGGATCAAAGAATTTTCAACCCAACTTCGATAAACATTTTTCGTGATTTTTCGTTTAGAAAATAAAAACGAAGAGTCATGAAAATAGAAACTTTTACTTTACGTAGCAACGATACCGGGGGTGTGGCTGCGTTACGGCAGGTACATCCGGATTGTGGCGGACAGAATATCTCTCCCGAGCTTTCCTGGGTGAATGCCCCCGAAGGTACACGTAGTTTTGCCATTACCATGTACGATAAAGATGCTCCTACCGGAGGTGGGTTCTGGCATTGGCTGATGTTCGATATCCCGGCCAATGTAACGGAATTGCCTGCCGATGCGGGAAATACTTTCCGGCGGCTGGCGTCCGGATGCCGGGAATACATTCGGCCATTTAGCACCGGTTTCGGCAATACAGAGTTTGAATGATTACGGTACTTATGGTTATGGAGGGCCTAATCCTCCTCATGGGCATGGGTGGCATAATTATATGATTACCTTGTATGCTTTGGATATCGAATCACTGGAAATGTCCAAAGATACTCTTCCCGCACAGGTCGGATTTAAGCTTTGGAAACATACTTTAGAAAAGGCTTCTATTGTTTTCTATTACCGTACTTGAAAAAGAACGGACATTTTTTGTTCCTTGGGGTAAGTTTTGTTTTCTTTGTGTGCTAAATACAAGGAAAAGATTATGGTAAATGTAATTGATACCCGGAATTCTGTTTTAAATACTTTTTTGTCTGAGATCAGAGCGGTCGATATTCAGCAAGACCGCATGCGATTCCGGCGTAATCTGGAACGGGTGGGGGAAGTGATGGCTTATGAAATCAGTAAAACGTTCGATTATAGTGCCCGGACGATCCGGACTCCGATCAATCCGATTACGGTGATGTTGCCCCGGCAAGAAGTGGTTATCGCTACAGTGTTGAGGGCCGGCTTGCCTTTTCATCAGGGATTTCTGAATTATTTCGATCATGCAGGAAGTGCCTTTGTTTCTGCCCGCCGGGCTTATAGCCGGGTAGAGGGACAAATCGAAATCCGGTTCGATTCGGTTTATACCCCCGATTTGACTGGAAAACAACTTTTACTGGTCGATCCGATGCTGGCAACCGGTAAATCCCTGGTGATCACTTACCGGGAATTGTTGAAACAGGGGAGTTTGCCTGCCCATACGCATATCGCTTCAGTCATTGCCAGCCGGCAAGGTGTGGAATATGTGGAAAAAGAATTGGCAGGAGAGCCGTTGACTTTATGGACAGCTGCTCTGGATGAGGCTTTGACCGATAAATTCTATATCGATCCGGGGTTGGGAGATGCCGGTGATCTGGCATTCGGAGATAAGAAATAAGGTCGTTTTTTACGAAGTAAAATCAGTACAGAGGTGAAAAAAATAGCATACTGTTTTTTTTATTTGTATGGATCGGTCTTCCCGTGTGGGCGCAGTATAAAACATTGAAGGATATTTCTTATGTACCTGTTTCCGATACGAATGCTTACCGGAAAGAACGTTGTAAACTGGATTTGTATTATCCGGAGCAGCAAAAAGGTTTTGCCACGATCGTCTGGTTTCACGGGGGAGGATTGGAAGGTGGGGGAAAGGAAATTCCGCCTGTTTTTCAGGGACGGAAAATAGCTGTGGCGGGCGTGAATTACCGGTTAAGTCCCCGGGCTACCCATCCGGCTTATATCGACGATGCGGCAGCTGCTGTGGCTTGGGTGATGAAACATATCGGGGAATATGGGGGAGATCCCACCCGGGTATACGTGGCCGGGCATTCTGCCGGAGGATACCTCACCCTGATGGTGGGGTTGGATAAAGCCTATCTGGCACGGTACGGGGAAGATGCCGATCGTTTGGCCGGACTTTTCCCGGTAAGTGGTCAGACGAATACTCATTTTACGATTCGGAAGGAACGGAATATCCCGTTCGATATTCCTGTTGTCGATTGCTATGCACCGCTTAATCGGGCACGTAAGGGGATACCTCCTTTGGTGATGATAACCGGAGACCGGCAGTTGGAAATGACAGCCCGTTATGAAGAAAATTTGCACCTTGAAGTTATACTGAAAGCTTTGGGGAACGACAAAGTCACCCTTTATGAATTGCAGGGATTCGATCATGGATCGGTATATACTCCTGCCTGTCATTTGATTTTGAATCAGATCAAACCCTGAAAGCTTGTAATAGCTTGCAAATCTGAGTGATCAGCCGTTGCAGGTGGGTAGCGGCAAATTCGGGATGCATGGATTTTTCCAGAGTCACCGGACCCGGGGCGATGGAAAATATGCCACTGAATCCTGCGGTATACAAGGAAGGGGTATCTGCAATATGGCCGGCTACCAGAAGGACCGGAATGTTTTGTTTGCGGGCTTCCCGAAGTATGCCGTAAGCCACTTTTCCCATAGTCGTTTGTGCATCGGCACTTCCTTCTCCGGTGATGATGAGATCGGCATTTTGGATTCGCTTACCGAACTGAAGATGGGTTAGGATCAAGTCAATCCCGGACATTAACCGGGCATTCGTAAAAGCCAGAAAAGCTCCGCCGACTCCTCCGGCTGCTCCGGAGCCGGGAATCCGGCCGATGTCTTTTCCGGTAGTTTGGGCGATAACGGCAGCTATAGCTTGCATGCCTGCTTCCAGATGCTCTGTCATTTCGGGGGTTGCTCCTTTCTGTCCGGCGAATATCCGGGTAGCCCCACGGGGACCGTAAAAAGGATTATCGACATCGCAGGCGATGGTGAAACTGGCTTCGGACAGAGCCGGATGAACCGCTGTGGTGTCAATAGCAGCGACTCGCGACAATATTTGTCCTCCGGTTCCTAAAAGCTTATTGTCGTGATCGAAAAAGCGGAATCCTAAAGCTTGTAACATGCCTAAACCGGCATCGTTCGTGGCACTTCCGCCTATTCCGATAATAAAGTGCCGGCATCCTTTGTTCAGGGCTTCTGCAATGATTTCTCCCAGACCATAGGAGGTCGTGAGCATGGGATTCCGCCGGGAGGGAGGTAACAGTGGCAGGCCGCTGATCCTTGCCATTTCTACCAATGCCGTGCGGCCGTCTTCCGAGATACCGTATTGTGTAGTTATTTTTTGCATAAGTGGGTTATGGGCGACAAGCGGAACGGTATGGCCGTGGAAAGCATCCGTCAGGATTTCCAGTATGCCTTCACCCCCGTCGGCTACCGGAAAATGCAGTACTTCACACTGCGGAAAGATTGTTTTGATACCTTGTTCTGCTGCCTCGTCGGCTTCACGGGAACTTAAACTTCCCTTGAAAGAATCTATTGCTACAACGATTTTATTCATGTTTGTGACGGATTAAATTCCCATATGTCCGACAAATATAAGAAAAGTATTATTGGGGGCCGTTATATACATATTTGGACTTATAAAAGTAGGTTTTATTTTTTCTTTCTATTCCGATTCCGGATTTTGTGGCAGAAGACCCGGTCGCCTGGACCGGTCCGTTAAGGCTTTCGTTGATTTCATCGGTTCTTCTCCTGCTCGGAAAAACAAAAGATTTTGTTTTTCTCTCGCTTATTCGAAGAACTCACTGACCGTTGGAACTCCTCGCAAGCTCGTCAGACACCACCGGTCGGGCGTTCAGAAAAAGCAAGACGACACTTGCCAGAGCTCCAATGGTTCCCCAACACGAACACCGGAGACGAACAAGTACCAGAATAATTCTACATTTTAGGATAAACATGTATATAAACACTTTATTTTTTAGGATACACAGGAAGCTACCGATCATTTATCTGTTGATTTTCTTTCGGAAACATTTTTAACTTCTTGTATTTTCCCTTATATTTGTCACTTGTGGAAATGAACAGATATTTGATCGCTGCATTGTATGTTATGGCCGGTTGTGCCGTAACGATTCCTTTAAAGGCTCAGGGTTGTGGAGAGTCTTTGAGAGGGGAAAGGTGTAGATTGATCATAACCAATACGGTAAAGGTCGTATCTGTTTATTTGGAAGAAGAAGAAGAGGAACAGGTTTTTTGTTCCGGTTTGCCTCCGGATTATTTTCAAATCCCCGTCGTCGAGGCGCTTGCCGATGATTTTACTTTCGATAAAACGGTCCGTGTCAATATCGGATCCTTATGTCGTATTGCCCATAAGATCAGGGCTCCTGAGGTTTAATCTGCAAATTATAATTAAGATTTACGAGGGTAGTCTATCTCGGATAAACGAGAGGAAATTCAATTTTCTGAAAGATTGACGAAGTGTCGTCGATTAAAATTTTACTGTTTACAATTTACAATTTATAATTAAATGGGTTTTAATGATATTTTAAAAAGCCTGTTCGGAAATAAATCCGACCGGGATATGAAAGAACTGATGCCGATTGTGGCCAAAGTGAATGCAGAGTGGGAGAAGCTGAAAAGTATCAGTGCCGATGAATTACGTGCAGTTGCTGAAGATATGAAAAAGGAAGTACGTGAATATATCGGAGAAGAAGAGAATGAGATTGCAGCACTCAAACGGAAAGTGGAAGAGGAAAGGCCTGCGATCGAAGAACGGGAGGAAATTTACGATCGTATAGATAAGCTGGAAGAACAGATCGACAAAAAGGTAGAAGAAGTTTTGACCGGATTGATGCCTAAAGCCTTTGCTGTGATGAAGGAAACCGCCCGTCGTTTTAAAGAGAATACTGAAATTGAAGTGACGGCGACCCAGTTCGACCGGGATTTGGCGGTTACTCACGATTTTGTCGAGATAGAAGGTGACAAAGCCATTTATTTCAATTCCTGGCTTGCCGGAGGAAATGAAGTGACCTGGGATATGGTGCATTATGACGTGCAGCTGATCGGTGGTGCTGTTTTGCATCAGGGAAAAATTGCAGAGATGGCTACCGGTGAAGGAAAGACCTTGGTGGCTACTCTTCCGGTGTTTCTGAATGCTTTGAGCGGACGTGGTGTACATATGGTGACGGTAAACGATTACCTGGCTAAACGTGACTCGGAGTGGATGGGACCGCTTTATATGTTCCATGGGCTTTCTGTCGATTGTATCGATAAGCATCAACCCAATTCTCCCCAGCGTCGGCAGGCTTATATGGCCGATATTACTTTCGGTACGAACAACGAATTCGGTTTCGATTATCTGCGTGATAATATGGCTATCAATCCGGAGGATTTGGTACAGCGTAAGCACAATTTTGCGATTGTCGACGAGGTCGATTCCGTATTGATCGACGATGCCCGTACGCCGTTGATTATTTCCGGCCCCGTACCCAAAGGAGACGATCAGATGTTCGATGAATACAAGCCCCGGGTGGAGCGCCTCGTGAAAATGCAACAGGAATTTGTGATGCAGACTTTTAAGGAAGCGAAAGAGCTGTTGGCCAGCGATGATTCTAAAAAGAGAAAAGAAGGGGGGATATTGTTACTGAGGGCACATAAAGGATTGCCCAAATACAAACCTTTGATCAAGTTTTTGAGTGAAGAAGGCAATAAAGCGATCCTGATCAAGACGGAAAACGAATACATGCAGGAAAATAACCGGAGGATGCCGGAAATTACAGATCCGCTGTATTTTGTGATTGATGAGAAGCAGAACACGATCGATTTGACGGATAAGGGGCACGATGCGATTACTGCCGCCGGCGAGGATCCGAAATTCTTTATTCTTCCGAATATCGGTGAAGAAATCGCCGAAATCGAAAAAGCGGTGAAGGACGAAAACGAGAAGTTGCAGCGTAAGGACGAAATGATTCAGAATTACGCCGTGAAATCGGAGCGTGTGCATACCGTGAGTCAGTTGCTGAAAGCTTATACTTTGTTCGAGAAGGATGTGGAATATGTGGTGATCGACAATAAGGTGAAGATTGTAGACGAGCAGACCGGCCGTATTATGGAGGGCCGCCGCTATTCGGATGGTCTGCACCAGGCGATTGAAGCTAAGGAAGATGTGAAGGTTGAGGCGGCTACACAGACTTTTGCTACGATTACGTTGCAGAATTATTTCCGTATGTATCACAAACTGGCCGGTATGACCGGTACGG
>ERZ791822.1625-NODE-1625-length-9659-cov-3.961683_pt1 | contig 9659 bp, 9 predicted proteins | sample MGYA00510299_ERZ791822 | MGnify/ENA primary metagenome ERZ791822 (study PRJEB30046, sample SAMN00791945) | human gut metagenome | study: EMG produced TPA metagenomics assembly of the A metagenome-wide association study of gut microbiota in type 2...
GACGACGATGATCACCCGACGGCCTGTCAGGATGGATTTGAGGTCTGTTTGGACGTAAAAAAGCAAGAACCTCTGCATCTTTTCCTGACTTCTGAACTGACTGAATGTTGCAGGCTAATAACTGTAGATAGTCCTCCTGATCATCCTCATATGCCTGTATCACTGCTTCCCGGTTCTGTAATAACTCATAACATATACATCCCATAAATATCATAATAAACAGGATCACGGTTGCGGATATCGAGAAAATCCTATGATTCGGTGATGTATATAATTTTTTTATCCATGATTGTTTTTTCTCTTTATTCACTGGTATTTACCTCATCTCTGATCTTCTCCAGCACCCGGTGTGCTCCTGCAAAATCATGCGTCACGACCTGTTTAAAGTCATGCCATTCTTCATGCAGGTCTTTTGTCCGCCATGTTCTCGTTTTTCTGGTTGAATTAATAATTCCTGCAAACCGGAACCAGAATATACTTGAGGAGGGCGAGATGGAGCCGTTTGTCACAGAGCTTGAGGGCTGCGTGGCAGGCAAGACTATCGGTCTGTTCGGTTCATACGGATGGGGCGATGGCGAGTGGATGCGCGACTGGGTAGAGCGAATGACAGCAGCCGGAGCCACAGTAGTAGGCGGCGAGGGTGTTATCTGCCAGGATGCACCGGACGATGATGCAAAGACAGCCTGCGAGGAGCTTGGAAAGAAGCTGGCAGCTGTATAAGCAAATCAGAACTATAGCGTGGCCGCGACAACATGAATGGCCACGAAAAAATATATTTTATCTCCGCAAAGTATAAACTTTGCTCCTAGTGTAAATCTGGGCCGGCGAACTTCCCATTCGCCGGCCCGCTCTCTTTTTGGTATATTTTTAATGACATTTGGGCTATTGCATTGGATGGAGTTATTATTATATAATTGTTTCTGCCAGAACTAAGTGCTGAGGAAAAAAACGATATGCTGGAGAATGAGTTTGATATCAAAATGGAAGGTGACAGAAAGGAGTTGTTGAAATCTATGTGTAATCTCAGTCAAGGAATCGAACAAGGAATCGAACAAGGACGTAGAGAAGAGCGAATTTCTACACTGGTGACCTTCTTCAAAAATGATGGTACTGTAGCTGCAGCAAAACAAATGCTTAATTCGTCAGATGAGGACATTAAGATTGCCAAGGAACGTCTTTCGATGATTGAATAGTAAAGATACTAGAAAACACCTCTATTGCAAGCTGCAATGGAGGTGTTTTTGGCTATTGCACAAATCAGAAAGAATGTAATAAAAAAGTTCGCAGATTATTACAATCTGCGAACTTTACCTCTGTTAAAAACACTAGATATATAATAAAACTTTAGTCATTTTATGTCAACTATTGTATCTTTTTTTGTATCTTTTTACATTTTTAATGGAATATTGGGATGTATTTTATATATTTTTAATTTTTTGATGGTCAAAATTGTGGTCAAAAATAAATTAAATTATATTGACATTATATATCCGATTTGGGTATAATAACAAAAAAAGTAACCAAATTGGATATGTTTTTATGGGAGGTTTGTTATTATGAACATTAAGGAAATACGAAATACTACTGGACTTTCGCAACGTAGTTTTTCAAAGATGTTCAATATACCAATAAGTACATTACAAAAATGGGAGCAGGGAGAAAGCTCGCCAACGCCGTATATTATAAAATTGATTGCCAACCAGTTACCGATAGATAATGATAATATGTGTAAAATTGAAGATAATAACGGTAAGATTTATTATTATAACAGAGACGCTGGGTATTTAATTGATTCAATAGGTACAAAAATCAAGATAGGTGAAGATCTTGATGGTGTTAAGGAAAAAAATCTTTCATTATATGTGGCTGATTTGTTTGAATCCTATTATGAAATAGTTGATAAATTTAATCGTGACTGTAGACTTGATAAAACAGAAGATATTATATGGAGTTAATATTCTTCTTCCTATAAAGTATATATACATATACACTTTAAGGAGGAAACAGACATGTCAAGAAGAGGAACCAACATCAGAAAGAGAACCGACGGACGCTGGGAGGGGCGCTACTACATAGTAGACACAGCCGGCAGTAAAAAGTGCAAATCGGTATACGGCCACAGCTATAAGGAAGTAACAGAAAGGCTGCTTACAGCAAAAGCTGCTTCACTTAATCAAACAGCAGCCCACAAGCAGTCCACTATCACCGTAAAAGAAGTCGCTGAGAAATGGCTTGAAAGTATAGCATCCAGCCGGAAGTGCTCTACCATTCAAAAGTATTCTGCTATATACAACAAATATATCAAACCGAACTGGGGCGAAAGCATCGTAGATGAGTTAAATCAGAATGAAATACTCAAGGAATTGCCTGAGACAGCCGGTGAGAGCGTTACAAAGAGCATATTTTGTATATTCAATTCAATCCTTGCATATGGAGCTGCCACATATGGCACCGGAGAAATTCATCTGTCGTACAGGGCAAAACGTTCATCCGTCACATCCTCAAACAACATAAATACAATCAATACAACAGACCAGCAAAAGCTAACCAAGTATCTTCTTACCGAGCTTGATATCTATAAGCTCGGTATTTTATTGTGCCTTTTTATGGGGCTGCGTTTAGGGGAAATATGTGCCCTGAAATGGGAAGATATCGACATGACCGGTCGCACGCTGCATGTCAATCGCACAGTGCAGAGACTTCCGGTAGACACAGTATACACATCCGGTTCATCACAAAACAGCAATACATCCACAAGAAAGACCTCTTTATATATAGATTCACCAAAGACTTCAAATTCACTTCGTGAAATTCCTATCCCAGACTTTATTTATGACAAACTTTCAGGTTATTATAACACCTCAATAAAAAGTGACACTTATTTTCTAAAGAAAAATCAGCCTATGGATCCCCGCACTTATCAGAATAAATTTCATATCTATATAAGAGAAGCAGGTATCAGGAATACTCACTTTCATGCACTGCGCCACACCTTTGCCACGAACTGTATCAGTAGCGGTGCAGACGCTAAGAGTGTAAGTGAGATTCTTGGACATTCAAATGTAAATATTACATTGAACCGATATGTGCACCCAAACCTGGAAACCAAGCGCTCCGCAATCAATTCTATAGCTGTCCCATAAGTGGTCAGATGAATGGTCAAATTTATATAAAATGCTTATTTTATACATTAGGGAGGCTGGATTTCGCAGATTGTAATAATCTGCGAAATCCAACCTCCTTTTTTATGTAGTGTTTCACCCGGAGGCAGCAAATGAGCATACATCTTTACAAGCACAACGAAGATGCATACAGAGCAGTCGAAACCATGCTGGAGGAAAAGCAGATGGCAGCCGTCATCCATCCGACAGGCACGGGCAAGTCGATGATAGCTTTCAAGCTCGTGGAGCAGCATCCACACAATCACTTTCTATGGCTATCGCCAAGTGAGTACATCTACAAGACACAGCTTGAGAACATAGACACACAGTTCTCAAACATAGAATACATGTCGTACAGCAGACTCATGAAGCATGAGGACAGCATAGACACCCTGCGCCCTGACTATATCATACTCGATGAGTTCCACCGCTGTGGAGCCGCAGAGTGGGGCAAGAGTGTGAAAAAGCTTCTGGAAGCATATCCGAAGGCAAAGCGCCTGGGACTCTCAGCGACAAACATACGCTATCTGGACAACCAGCGCAATATGGCAGAGGAGCTCTTTGAGGGCAACGTAGCCTCAGAGATGACACTCGGAGAAGCAATCGTGAGGGAAATACTTCCGGAGCCTAAATATGTCATAGCCATGTATTCATACAAGAAAGAGCTCGAACAACTGAAAAAACGAATCGAGGGCTTATCAAACCCGGGACTTATATCGGAAAACGAAAAGCTCCTAGAACAGCTAAAGCGTGCACTCGAGCAGGCAGACGGTCTCACAGAGGTCTTTGCCAGACAGATGACAAAGCCTGATGGCAAATACATAGTATTCTGCTCAGGCAGAGAGCATATGGATGAGATGAAGTCGCAGGCAGGTGACTGGTTTAGCAAGGTGGACAAAAAGCCACACATATACACAGCGTACTACAACGATGCGTTGACCAGCAAAGCCTTTGCCGAATTCAAAAAGGACACAGGAAGCCACTTAAAGCTCCTCTACTGCATAGACATGCTGAACGAGGGCATACATGTGGACGATGTGGACGGAGTAATACTGCTTCGCCCTACGGTGTCACCAATCATCTATCTGCAGCAGATAGGCAGAGCTCTTTCAGCAGGAAGCAAAACCCAGCCGGTCATATTTGACCTGGTCAACAATTTTGACAGCCTCTACTGTATAGACTGCCTGAAAAATGAGATGCAGGAAGCATTTTTACTGTATCCTGACACGCATTCGAAAAGAGAGCACTTTGACGACAGATTCCGCATCATAGATGAGACCAAGGACAGCAGGGAAATATTCATGCGCCTGCAGGAGAATCTGGGAAGTGCCTGGGACACATACTATGAGGCTGCCAAGCAGTGGTATGAGGAAAATGGAAATCTCAAGATACCAAAGAACTATGTCACGGAGTCAGGCCTCACACTGGGAGCATGGGTAAACACCCAGAGGCGTGTGAAGTCAGGCAATATATCCGGAAACCTCACCTGGGAAAAGATACAAAAGTTAAACGACATAGGCATGATATGGGATGTCACGGACTCAAGCTGGCAGGAGGTACTTGAAGAGCTGAAATGCTACCGCAATACCTACGGCAATCTGGACATCAAGGCCAAATACGTATCGCCTACAGGCTTTAGGCTAGGCTCATGGATCAACAACATGCGCTTCAAGGTAAAAAAGTATGGACTAGAGCAGGCACTCACCGATGAGCAGAGAAAAGCACTCGAGGACCTTGGCATGATATGGGACCACAACAAGCAGAAGTGGGAAGAGTACTATAGCGCAGCCAAGGCCTACTACAAGGAGCATGGAAACCTCGAAGTACCTGCAAAGTACGTCACAGCAGATGGCATACCGCTTGGACGGTGGCTGTCAAATCAGACCAATAGCCACTTAATGACAGACGAGCAGCTACAGCGCCTGCAGAGCATAGGCTACAGGTCAGAAAGTAAGACTACCATACAGTGGAACAGAAAGTTTGAGCTTGCAAAAACATATTATGAGAAAAACGGCAATCTGGATGTACCGGTATCGTACTCCACAGATGGAGTGAAGCTGGGACGCTGGATATCAAATATCAGATGCAAAAGAAAGAACCCGAATGCCAGTGGCATGGTGCTCGACACAGAGCGCATAGCAAGGCTCGACAGTATAGGGATGAACTGGAAATAGGGTAATCAGGAAATACAGGGAGACATAGAAAAAATGTACAGAAAGAAAGGAAGAGGCTGGACCAAGCATATAGATTTTATGCTCTTAGATGTCCTGTGCATGCAGATAGCATTCATAGTTTCATACATATGGCGCTTTGGACCTGGCAATCCATACACAGATAAGGACTACAGGATATTGGCAGCAGCATTTCTGCTCATAGATTTCTTCGTGGAAATAGTATCCGATGCCTTCAAAAATGTATTGAAGCGCGGCTATCTCGATGAGCTCATAGCTACATGTAAGCATGTGGTGCTTGTAGAAATATTAACAACCTTCTTCCTGTTCACCACACAGATGGGCGAGATATATTCGCGTATGTCTTACTACATCATGATACCAATATATATTCTCGTGTCGTACTTAGGCAGAGTGATGTTAAAGAAAATAATCAAAAAAAGAAGCTTCGCTTCATCGAAAAAATCACTCTTTGTTATAGCACCGGAAAAGCTCCTTGAGGAGACACTCCATGGACTAAAGGAAAAAGGCTTTGGATACACACAGATTGTAGCAGCGGCAACAGATGCCGACCTGAAAGGCAAAACAATATGCGAAATACCAATCGTAGCAAATCACGACGGAATAGTGGACTATGCCTGTGATGGATGGGTGGATGAGGTGCTTATACCACCGTGCGCAGAAAGCGAATATCCCTATGAAATGGCAGGCATATTCCTTGAGATGGGTATAGCTGTTCACAGAGGCATCACCAAAAACAAAGCCATGGCAGGCAGCTTTAATCAGATAGAAAAAATCGGTGACTACACAGTCATCACCGCAAGCATGAATTATGCGAGCACCACACAGCTTCTTGCAAAAAGAGGCATGGACATACTCGGAGGGCTGGTCGGATGCATCATCACCTTGATAGTGACGATATTTGTGGGACCGGCAATCTATATAGCATCGCCGGGACCAATTTTCTTCTCACAGGAGCGAATCGGCAGAAACGGAAGAAAGTTTAAGATGTACAAATTCAGAAGCATGTACATGGACGCCGAGGAGCGAAAGAAGGAGCTCATGGCACAAAACAAGGTGAGCGACGGAATGATGTTTAAGATGGACTTCGACCCGCGAATCATAGGTAACAAGATACTGACAGATGGAACAAAGAAAACCGGCATAGGACAGTTTATCAGGAAGACATCAATAGATGAGCTGCCGCAGTTTTGGAACATCCTCAAAGGTGATATGAGTCTGGTAGGAACACGACCACCAACACTCGATGAGTGGGAGAAGTATGAACCACACCACAGAGCCAGAATGTCATTTCGGCCGGGACTGACCGGGCTGTGGCAGGTGAGTGGAAGAAGCAATATCACGGACTTTGAGGAAGTGGTGAAGCTGGATACCCAGTATATTGGGGAGTGGAGTGTGAAGGGGGATATTAAGATTATACTTCAGACTGTGTTAGGTGTAGTAAAGAATGATGGAGCAGTGTAACGATGAAAAGAAAAGCTAATAAGAAAAATATGAAAATATGTCTTGTGGGTTCGTCAGGAGGACATCTTACGCATCTGTATATGCTCAAGCCATTCTGGAAAGACAAAGACAGATTTTGGGTAACATTTGACAAAGAAGATGCGCGCAGCATTCTTGAAGGTGAGAAGATGTATCCGTGTTATTATCCGACAAACAGAAGTTTGAAGGCATTGATTAAAAACACAAAAATAGCCTGGAAGGTCTTAAGAAAAGAAAAACCGGATTTGATTATCTCAAGCGGTGCGGCTGTAGCTGTTCCTTTTTTCTACTTAGGAAAATTATTCGGAGCAAAACTTGTTTATATAGAAGTGTTTGATCGTATAGACAAACCTACAATGACAGGAAAAATGGTATATCCGATAGTGGATAAGTTTATTGTGCAGTGGGAAGAACAAAAAGAAGTCTATCCAAAAGCAATTAATTTGGGAAGTATCTTTTAGAGGAAGGAATAATGATTTTTGTAACAGTTGGAACTCATGAGCAGCCTTTTAACAGGCTGATTAAGAAAGTAGATGAACTAAAAAGAGATGGTGTAATTCAGGAAGATGTAATTATGCAGACAGGCTTCAGTACTTATGAACCTAAGTATTGTGAGTGGAGTAAGCTCATTCCTTATCAGCAGATGATAAAGAATGTTGAGGATGCAAGAATTGTCATCACACATGGAGGACCAGCAAGTTTTATCATGCCTCTGCAAATCGGTAAGATACCTATCGTTGTACCCCGTCAACATTGGTTTGATGAACATGTGAATGACCACCAGGTGGAATTTGCAAGAAATGTCGCAGAGAGAATGGAAACCATTATCCCAGTTGAGGACATAAGCACACTTGGTGATGTGATTAAAAATTACGATGATATTGTTGCTAAGATGGGTCATGGTATGAGCAGCAATAATGAAAAGTTTTGTAGGAAATTGGAAGAGATAGTAGACGAATTGGTGAGATAAGGTAAAAGAAATCGGTGGATTATGATTAAACATGCTTTTTTAATTATTGCACATAATAATTGGTGGCAGCTGAAAAAGTTAATAGGGTGTTTGGATAGCGGTATTTATCCAAACAATAGCATATAATTGCGGTTTTAAGGATTATATTTTTCAATCGGCTGACAAACAGGCGGCAAATCTTCGCTGCATTGATTGGAGCAGAGGGAAAAACGGAAATCCATATACATACAGATTAAAGGACATAGATATGTTGATTCCGAAAAATGCAATTTATTTGCCAGGAAATTTTCGGAAACTATTGATAAGGGTTTAATCAATGAAATTTTGGTGAGGTTAAAAAACGGAAGGAATTAATATATGCCTGTAGGGTTGAAATTTCAAAGAAAGCATAGATTTTTAGGATATAAATTAAAATATATTTATTATTTCATTGCAAGAAGGAATATTCTTCAAAAAAAGAAAAGCTATGGTAAATGTAATGCTGACAAAGTGATTTATATTATAAAGCCGGATTATCAGGATGGAGTGGAAGGGCTACTATCATTAATTCATAAACAGGTCATATACATAGAATACGCAAAGAAAAATGGATACATTCCATTCGTAGATTGGAAAAATTATAAGACGCAGTATTATGATGGAAAAAATAATGTTTGGAATTATTTTTTCGAACAGCCTTCTGATATTAAAGAAGAGGAAGTTTACAATAGTAAAAATGTTTATCTGTCCGGTTGGACGTTAAAAGATGTTAATCCAATTGGACTGTTTGAAACGGAGATTTTTTTTAATAAAAAACTTGAAAAAATGAGCTATGAGCTTTTAAACAAGAATTTATGTTTTAGTGATGAGGTTTTAACTATTGTAGAAAAAGAAGCAAAGGCTCTCGATATAGATAATTGTATTGGCGTTTATGTAAGGGGAACGGATTATATAAAATTGCGTCCTTCCGGTGAATATGTGCAGCCAAATGTGAAGCAAGTGGAACAGCAAATTGAAAAGTTTATTGAACAATATCATGCTTTTGTTTTTTTAGTTACAGAAGATGGAAATGTTTATGATGATTTAAGAAATAAGTTTGGAGAGTACATCAAAATCGTTTCATATGATTCATTTATCTATGATTATGATGGTAAAGATGTTCTAAGCAGATCGAATGTCTTGGAAGATAACAAAAAACTTCGTGGGCAAAAATACTTAGTAAAAATGATTCTACTTTCCAGATGTAAATATTTAATTAGTTCCATAACACAAGGATCTAAATTCAGCTATGCCCTCAATGGTGGAAAATACGTTGACGAATATGTTTTTGATTTAGGCCTATATGATTAAGAAAGATTGTGGTGAATTTTATGCTATTCAGTATTGTTGTCCCTGTATACAACGTAGAAAAATATTTAGATGAGTGTATAAACTCTATAATAGAACAGTCAAAAGCAATTGATAATGATCTTGAAGTTCTTCTGATCGATGATGGCTCTACAGATAACAGTGGCAGTATTTGTGATAGTTATGAAAACAAATATCCAGATTTAATTCGAGTTTTTCATAAAGAAAATCAAGGATTATTAGCGACTAGGCGATATGGTTTTCAGAAGGTCAGTGGAGAATATATTGTGAATTGTGATTCTGATGATTTATTAGAACCAGGTATGTTACTGAAATTAAAGAATGTAATAAATAAATATACTGAGCCGGACGTTATTTTATTTAATTACAACTATATGGTGGGTGACTCTAAGAAAATTGCTTATAAAAATATTTTTTCTGTAGAACCAGAAATAAGAGTACCGAATCCTTGATCTCCTGCTGCACGAACTCGGCGATGTCCGTGGCACGGGCTTCGATCACCGTGGC
>ERZ791822.1647-NODE-1647-length-9568-cov-5.088405_pt1 | contig 9568 bp, 7 predicted proteins | sample MGYA00510299_ERZ791822 | MGnify/ENA primary metagenome ERZ791822 (study PRJEB30046, sample SAMN00791945) | human gut metagenome | study: EMG produced TPA metagenomics assembly of the A metagenome-wide association study of gut microbiota in type 2...
GCCCTCAATTCTATTTTCCTGCCATTGGTATTGATAATGTATCTAAAGGTATTTTCCCTGCTATTGGTGATTATTTCAATTATAATCAGGAGTTGCTTCCCGGACCGGGCTATCAGCACGGATTTTTTTATAGTTTGGTGGAAGGCTCGCAGCAAGTGGGTGAACGCCCTACGGCGGCATTCCCCAGTTCGCATGTAGGCATTTCTACTATTCTGATGATTATGGCTTGGCGTGGCAGCAAGAAGTTGTTTGCCTGTCTTATACCTTTCTATATGTTGCTCTGTGGGGCTACCGTATATATTCAGGCGCATTATGTGATTGATGCCATTGTTGGTTTCTTCTCTGCATTCCTATTGTATGTAGTCGTAACCTGGATGTTCAAAAAGTGGTTTGCGCAGCCGATGTTTAAATAGAAACCAAAGACCTTGACGTTTTAATTAGATCATGTTATTCTTCAGGAACAAGTACAAGCTCCTGAAGAATAGATATAATAGGTGTTGATTTAAATTTCCGGATTTTCTTTGCGTTGGGAAGTGATTTCATCAAATATCTGGAAAAGCTCTTCTTTTGTTTCTGCCCGTAACATCGCAATACGTGTGTTGCGGAAGTTAGGGATTCCCTTGAATAGAGGGCTTGCGGCCAGATGACGGCGTACATGCAAAATACCTCTACGCTCATCGAGCAGATTAACGCTGTCTACCACTTCCTGACGAAGTACTTCCATACACCATTCAAAACTAAGTGGAGGTAATTCTTCACCTGTCTCTAAATAGTGTTTTACTTCCTTGAATATCCATGGACGACCGAAGCTGGCGCGACCGATCATTACAGCATCTACTCCATAACGGTCAAAACACTCCTTACAGCGTTGAGGACTGGTCACGTCTCCATTACCGATAATGGGAATATGCATTCTCGGATTATTCTTCACTTCGCCTATCAGTGTCCAATCCGCCTCTCCGGTATACATTTGTGCGCGGGTACGGCCATGTATAGTCAATGCGGCAATGCCACAATCTTGCAACTGTTCCGCTAATTCTACAATTATTTTATTGTTTGCATCCCATCCCAAACGAGTCTTCACTGTTACGGGTATTTTCACCGCATCTACGACAGCACGGGTGATCTCCAGCATCTTGGGGATATTTTGTAGCATACCTGCTCCAGCGCCTTTTCCAGCTACTCTTTTCACCGGACATCCGAAGTTAATATCCAGAATGTCAGGTTGTGCCTGCTCTACAATCTTGGCAGCTTCCACCATTGTCTCTGTATCTTTCCCGTATATCTGGATGGCGACAGGACGTTCTGCGTCGCTGATACTTAGTTTCTGTGCAGTCTTGCTGACAGCACGTATCAGTGCGTCACTTGATACAAACTCGGTGTACACCATATCTGCTCCGAATTTCTTGCACATCAGGCGGAAAGCCGGATCGGTTACATCCTCCATCGGGGCAAGTAAGATGGGGTGTTTTCCTAAATCTATATGGGCTATTTTCATATATAATATTACTGCTTATTAAAGTTTTTATTGGTTGCTTTATATTTCTGTTTCGGATGGTTGGGAATTCCGGGGTATAGTCTCTCTATTGTACCGTTTTGAAGCATTCTGGGGATAATAAAATTGATAAGATATTTAAGTGTTTTATGAACTTTTGTTGCTATTTCTTCAATACTAATATAGTCTTGTGATAGCGAAATGATGAGTGCTTGCAATTCTTCAAAAGTCATTCTTTGTTTATTTTGCTTTGAACTCTCCATGTTACTCTTCAGACTCTCCATGTTACTCTTCAGACTCTCCATATTACTTTCCGAGCTCTCCATATTACTTTCCGAGCTTTCCATATTATTCTCTGAACTTTCAACCTTATCTTCCAAAGTTTCAAACTTTCCCTCAGATTCATTAATATGGTATTTCGTTCCTCTGCCATTTCCTTCTGCAATCAAAAATCCTTCATTACAGAGTTTTTTTAGCATCTTTGTGATATCTGAACGATGTTGAGGAACAACGTATTGTAGTTGAGTGTTATTAATCTCATTTTCACTATAACAAGTAACCAAAGCCGTTAACTCATCTTGGGTTAGTTTTTCAATCTTTCCATCAAATAGTTCTTTTAGTTTGATTACAGCATCATCCGGTAATAAACTTATCATAGGTAAAGTTAGTTCCACCTTGTCCGGACGGTTCAATTCTTCAACATACGGTTTTTGCCAGTTAGCTTCTCTCCAACCTTTTATAATCTTATTTACACCGCTACCAGCTTTCTCCGAGAAACCGATTAGCATGAACATTTTTTGTAATGCTTTATTACGGCATACGCTGTCTCCCCCTGAATAATATTGTGTTTTGCTGACCAACATTGTTCCGGGATTCTTGAAGCGGTATTTATCTACCCACTGTTCAACAACAATGTTTCCTTCTTCCGAGAAATCACAATGAATAAGTGTGTTGATAAATGCTTCACGTATTGCAATATGTGTGGGAGTCTCATCAATTCGTATACCATTTCTTATTTGGAAAGGTTTAGGGAGTATGACAGTCAGTTTAGGGTATACTTTGCGATAAAATTGGAAGAGATTTGCTTCCCAAGTTCCGTCCGGGCAGATACGATCTGACCATCTGATAGAATCGTCTGCTCCTAAATGTTCCCTATAATCTGGAAAATAATTAGGAGCGCATTCAGGATCTGTGATACTTTCTGTTTTGCCGAACATAAGTATTCCGGCTAAAGTGAAACCTTCCTCTTTAGTATGCCGGTCTTTACGATACGCTTCCAATTTTGTCAGAAATTCCAGGTCATTCAGGCTAAGCCATGGATGAGATGGTTTCAGATTGGCAAATAGTTGCCTGTATTGTGTCAGGGTTTCCTTATCAATATCTTCTATGGAATAATTGCACAGGATTCTGGAATCACGTGGGTGGTTTTCGTCCGAATCTGCAATCAAGCGTTTCACTTCAGCATCTGTACATTTATAATCGCCTTCATGGTTACGTTTAAATGTATGTCCGCCAAAAGGATTTCTTGTTCTGTAGATAGGACGTTGTATACGGTTGCACGAGGAACATAAATGAGGAGCAGATTTTTTCCTTTATAACAACCTTCATACAGGTCGTTATCAGAAAGCAGATTCTCATTTACACAATCCGGATTATTAATCTGATTCCAAAAGTCTTTTTTGTACTGGCTGATTTGTTCTTTTGTCAGTCCTTCAATAATGAATTGCTGTTTATACTCTTTCACACCAAGTATAATAACTCCTCCATCTGTATTGGCAAAAGAAGAATAAGTGTCCCATAAACTGTTGGGAAGACCATCTTTGGCAATCTTGAATTCCAAATCTACAGCTTCCTCTTTTTGTATCAACGAGTCTATATAGTCGGTGAAATCCCACTCTTCCAGATTGTTGAGTACGATTGGTTTCTTATTTTCCATTTCTTCTTTCTGCTTTATTCTCTGCAAAAATACGGATAAATTCGTACCTTTGCACACTTCTATCATATTAATGATTATTGGACAGTAAAATGAATATAAAAGATTTTGAAATAATGGCTCCTGTGGGTTCGCGCGAATCTCTTGCTGCGGCCATTCAGGCAGGTGCCGATTCTATCTATTTCGGTATAGAAAACCTGAATATGCGTGCCCGTTCGGCTAATACATTCACAATTGATGATTTGCGGGAAATAGCCCGTACGTGTGATGAGCACGGGATGAAGAGCTACCTGACGGTCAATACGATTATCTATGATAAAGATATCCCTCTGATGCATACCATTGTCGATGCGGCCAAGGAAGCAGGAATTTCTGCGGTAATTGCAGCTGATGTGGCAGTGATGAATTATGCCCGTCAGATAGGGCAGGAGGTACATCTTTCCACCCAGTTGAATATCTCCAATGCGGAGTCTTTGAAATTCTACGCGCAATTTGCAGATGTGGTAGTATTGGCCCGTGAGTTGAATCTGGAACAGGTGGCCGAGATTTATCGTCAGATACAGGAAGAACATATCTGTGGTCCGAGCGGTGAACAACTTCGTATCGAAATGTTCTGCCACGGCGCGCTTTGTATGGCAGTATCGGGTAAATGCTATCTCTCTTTACATGAGATGAATCATTCGGCCAATCGCGGTGCTTGTATGCAGGTATGTCGTCGTTCTTACACGGTTCGTGATAAGGAAACGGATGTGGAGCTGGATATTGATAACGAATATATCATGTCTCCCAAAGACTTGAAGACCATCCATTTTATGAATAAAATGTTGGATGCCGGTGTACGTGTATTCAAGATTGAAGGCCGTGCCCGTGGACCTGAATATGTACGTACGGTGGTTGAATGTTACAAAGAAGCTATCAAGGCTTATTTGGATGGAACATTCACCGATGAAAAGATTGCGGCTTGGGATGAACGCCTGAAAACCGTATTCAACCGTGGCTTCTGGGATGGATATTACTTGGGACAGCGTTTGGGCGAATGGACCAGGAATTATGGTTCGGCAGCTACGGAACGTAAGATTTATGTAGGTAAAGGTGTCAAATACTTCTCTAATATCGGAGTTTCCGAATTCCTGGTAGAAGCGGCTGAAGTAAGTGTAGGCGATAAGCTTCTCATTACAGGGCCGACTACCGGTGCCCTATTTATGACTTTGGAAGAAGCTCGTGTTGACTTGGAATCTGTGCAAACAGTGAAGAAGGGACAGCATTTCTCCATGAAATCGGATAAGATACGTCCCAGTGACAAGCTGTATAAACTGGTATCGACCGAAGAATTGAGGAAGTTCAAAGGACTCGACATTGAGCAAAAAAGAGGCTAACTGTTATTTCTCAACTTTTAATTCTCAATTTAAATGAACTATATCTATGAATTGGAAATGAAGGTTCGCGATTACGAATGTGACCTTCAAGGTATTGTCAATAATGCCAATTATCAGCACTATCTGGAACATACCCGTCACGAGTTTCTGACTTCGGTGGGTATCAGTTTTGCTGCACTTCATGAGCAGGGAGTTGATCCGGTAGTGGCACGTATTAGTATGGCATTCAAGACTCCATTGAAAAGCGGAGATGAGTTTGTCTCGAAACTATATATGAAAAAGGAAGGTATCAAATATGTGTTTTATCAGGATATCTTCCGTAAGAATGATAATAAAGTAGTAGTGAAATCCACTGTTGAGACGGTATGTGTGGTAAACGGACGTTTAAGTGACAGCGAATTGTTCGATAATGTCTTTGCGCCTTACCTGAAATGAACAGCTCCGAAGAAGAACAAATTTATAGTATTGCTCTGACAATGGTGCCCGGTATCGGGCACATAGGAGCAAAACATTTGATAGATGGAATGGGTAATGCCGTTGATGTCTTCCGTTTGCGCAAAGAAATACCGGAACGTATTCCAGAAGTAAGTCAACGGGTGATAGAGGCATTGGATTGTCCGCAAGCTGTGCTCCGCGCCGAACAAGAATATGAATTTATCCGGAAGAATCGGATCTCTTGTCTGTCTTTTCATGATGAGGCTTATCCTTCCCGTTTGCGGGAATGTGAAGATGCCCCTATTGTTCTTTTCTTTAAAGGAAATACCGATCTAAATTCCCTTCATATCCTGAATATGGTAGGAACCCGTAATGCTACTGATTATGGGACACAAATCTGCGCCTCTTTTCTGCGGGATCTGAAAGCACTTTGTCCTGAAGTGCTTGTAGTCAGCGGTCTTGCTTATGGAATCGATATTCATGCGCATCGTGAAGCTTTGGCCAATGAATTACCTACAGTAGGTGTTTTAGCTCATGGGCTGGATCGTATTTATCCTCATGTCCACCGGAAAACAGCTGTTGACATGCTTGAAAAAGGGGGATTACTGACCGAATTTCTGTCCGGCACCAATCCCGACCGGCATAACTTTGTCAGCCGTAACCGTATTGTCGCCGGTGTGTGTGATGCTACAATTGTCATTGAATCAGCAGAGAAAGGCGGTTCACTGATTACAGCCGAACTTGCCGAAGGTTATCATCGCGACTGTTTCGCTTTCCCCGGTCGCGTGAATGATGAATATTCAAAAGGATGCAACCTGTTAATCAGAGAAAACAGAGCTTCTTTGTTATTATCAGCCGAAGATTTTGTGAAGGCTATGGGCTGGGAGGTTAGTGCTCATTCGGCAAAAGTGGCAAATGTGCAGCGTAGTCTTTTTCTTGATTTGTCTGAAGAGGAGCAAAAGGTTATTGAAATTCTTGAGAAACGAGGCGATTTACAGATTAATACATTAGTAGTTGAAGCGGATATTCCCGTGCAGAAAATGAATACGATTCTTTTCGAGCTTGAAATGAAAGGTGTAGTTCGTGTGTTGGTAGGGGGAATGTACCAGTTATTATAGTAATTTCCTGATAATTTGTATACTTTATATTGTGGGGAAACAGAAACCTTTTCGTATTTTTGGCAAAATTTCGAAGGTACAATGAGCATGGCAAAAAAGACAAAAGCAGATAAAAAGACGAAAAGCACAGTGAATAAAGTTTCTTATCATTATCGACCGGACAATATGACTTTGCAAGACTGGCAGATTGCTTTGCGGAGGCAGGCGGCAATGAAAGAGAAGTTTGTAATATCTGAGAGAGACAAAAAAGAATATCCCGGTTATTATACGGTGATAAATCCTACATCCGGCAATGAATATAATGTGGTATATAGAGGACATCAGAGTCCTTGGAATTATTGTTCGTGTATGGATTTTAAGGCAAGCCAATTGGGTACTTGCAAACATTTGGAAGGAGTCAAACTATGGATTAGAGAGAAAAGACGTAAAGTTTGCCGTGTCACGCCACCGTATTCTTCCGTATACCTGTCTTATCAGGGAGAGCGTAAAGTTTGCTTGCGAATCGGTACGGACAATGAGGAGGAGTTCCGCAAACTGGCAAGTCCTTATTTTACTCCCGACGGAGTGATGCGCCCTGCCGCCATTGACTCGATAACTGAATTCTTGAGGGCTGCTACCCGCCTGAATAACACATTCCGTTGGTATCCCGACGCACTGGGATTTATACTTGAACAGCGTGATTTGCGGAGGCGGTCGCAATTGCTACCGGACTATGCTTCGGACACAGCATTGGACACATTGCTGAAAACAAAACTTTACCCTTATCAGAAAGAAGGAATCCGTTTTGCTTTTCGTGCCGGAAAATCTATCATCGCGGATGAAATGGGACTGGGCAAAACTATCCAGGCTATTGGAACGGCTGAACTGATGAGGAAGCATCAGTTTATATCTTCCGCTCTGATTATATGCCCTACATCATTGAAATATCAATGGAAAAAGGAAATAGAGCGTTTTACCGATGCCAAGGCTATTGTGGTAGAAGGAAATCACCTGACCAGGAAAGTGCTATATGGAGCGGAAGAATTTTATAAGATAGTGTCTTACAACAGTGTGTGCAATGATATTAAAATCTTGAAGTCTCTTCATACTGATTTCCTTATCATGGATGAAGTGCAGCGTCTGAAGAACTGGAATACTCAAATATCCAAAGCAGCCCGTCATATTGAGTCGGATTATTCGGTTATTTTATCCGGTACTCCATTGGAGAATAAGTTGGAGGAACTTTATTCCATCATGCAGTTTGTCGACCAGTTTTGTTTGGGACCTTATTATCAGTTTCTTGACCAGACTGTTGTCCGGTCGGATACGGGTAAGGTGGTTTCTTACAAGAATCTGAATGCCATTGGCGAGCAGATGAAGAACGTACTGATTCGCCGCCGGAAAAAAGATGTAGCTCTCCAGTTGCCCGGGCGGATGGATAAAGTTCTGTTTGTGCCGATGACTGAGCAACAGAGGAATATGCATGATGAATATCAGTCTATCGTGTCGCAACTAGTATTCAAATGGACGAAAACCCGTTTCCTGAGTGAGAAAGACCGGAAGCGGCTATTGTTGATGCTTAGCCAGATGCGTATGCTTTGCGACAGCACTTATATTCTTGACCAGAAAACCCGTTATGATACGAAGGTGGAGGAAACGCTGAATATTCTCAGGAATGTCTTTGAGAGTGGAGATGAGAAGGTGGTTATTTTCAGCCAATGGGAGAGGATGACTCGTCTGATAGCGAAAGAACTGGACGTTTTAGGTGTCCGGTATGAGTATCTTCATGGGGGGATTCCTTCCGAAGCCCGTAAAAATCTGACGGATAACTTTACCGAACTGCCGGAAAGCCGCGTCTTTCTGTCAACTGATGCCGGAAGTACAGGGCTGAATCTGCAAGTTGCGTCTATACTTATCAATCTCGATTTGCCTTGGAATCCGGCCGTTCTCGAGCAGCGTATTGCCCGTATTTATCGTATCGGTCAGAAAAAGAATATCCAGGTTATCAATCTTGTTGCCAGCCAGACTATTGAAGAGAGGATGTTGTCTACCCTCAACTTCAAAACTTCTCTTTTTGAGGGTATCCTTGATAATGGTGAAGATACCATCTTCTTGGAAAACAGCAAGTTCGACAAGATGATGGATAGTCTCAAGGTGGTGGCCGAACCGTCTGAAGAAGTGGACGGAGCGCATAATCGTATGGCGGGCTGCAGTATTGATTTGAATGATAATGAAGAGAAAGTTGTGGAGGAAACGGCTGTTTTGCAAACGACGGACACGGATTCATTGGCATTGCTTGAGGAAGAAACACCTGAAGAAGGAGTAACAGAGGTGAGTACGGAAAAGAAGTCTTCTGTATCTGCGGCAGATAATAATCCGGAGCAATTGCTTCAGCAGGGATTTTCTTTCCTTAGCGGACTGGCACGTACGCTTAGTTCGCCAGAAGCTACTCAGAGATTGGTTGATTCTATTGTAGAGGAAGATAAGGAGACAGGTCGGACTAGTATTCGGATACCTGTATCTGACAAAGAGAGTGTAGCGGGGATTCTGAATTTGTTCGGGAAACTGTTGGCGGCAGGGAATAAGACATAAAAAAAGGAGCAACGCCTTGCTCCAACCTTTGTTAACCTTAAATCTAATACTATGAAAAAAATCACATGACAAATATAAGCCTTCTTCTTGCCCTTTCCAAATAATTTTGTTGTATTTGTTTCTCTTTTGAATTCTTTTACGGATTTTCACTGTTAACGGGCACAATATGCTTCCATTCCCAGTGATGTTCGAGATTCTGTATAGCTTTATTGCTGAGTTTGCTTTAAATTTCTTCACATACCGGCATATCCATTCCCTTATACACCACCACAATCTTATGAAGTTGTGTGGCACCGACCGCATTCTTCACCGTCTCGGTTTCTGCATAGCGGTTAGCTTGTGTAATCCCTTCCAGACGCAGTTCTTCCACACGGCTTTCGGGGTCTTTATATTTGGCGTATTTCAGTTCTACAATGTAGCTGTGCTTCATGCCAGAATAGATATCCAGTAGCGGACAGAGGAAAATATCGACATATCCTGCCTGTATATCCTGTTCGGAAATGGGACGGTAGAAGCGGTTCTGTGCCGTCATGGCAAGCGTAAAGCCGTGGACAAAAAGTTCACCTTTCTGTTTGTCGCGTTGGGAAGTGTAACGTTTCAGGCAGTCGGCAATATAACCGAAATAGGCTTTCCAGTTACT
>ERZ791822.1669-NODE-1669-length-9490-cov-1.547324_pt1 | contig 9490 bp, 9 predicted proteins | sample MGYA00510299_ERZ791822 | MGnify/ENA primary metagenome ERZ791822 (study PRJEB30046, sample SAMN00791945) | human gut metagenome | study: EMG produced TPA metagenomics assembly of the A metagenome-wide association study of gut microbiota in type 2...
ATTTTACTATGACACCGGGTTTTCACACACCGGACTGGGCAAAGGGAGCCATATTTTATCAGATCTATGTGGATCGTTTCTGTAATGGAGATCCATCGAACGATGTACTGGACAACGAATACTGCTACATCGACAGTCCTACCAGACAGGTGAAGGACTGGTATGAATATCCGGCAAATATGGATGTCGGACGTTTTTATGGCGGAGATCTTCAGGGTGTTAAGGATAAGTTAGATTATCTGCAGGATCTGGGCGTAGATGTTATCTATTTTAATCCGTTATTTGTATCACCATCCAACCACAAATATGATATTCAGGATTATGATTACATAGATCCGCATTATGGAAAGATTGTTGTGGATGACGGAGAAGTACTTCCGGTAGGTGCAAAGGATAATATCCATGCGACAAAGTATCAGCAACGCACAGGAGATATCCGTAACCTTGAGGCAAGTAATCAGCTGTTTATCAAACTGGTAGAAGAGATGCATAAGCGTGGAATGCGTGTAATTCTGGATGGTGTATTCAATCATTGTGGCTCTTTTAACAAATGGATGGACAGAGAACGTATCTATGAGCCGCAGCCGGACTATCCGAAGGGAGCATATGTAAGTAAAGAAAGTCCATATAACAGCTTTTTCCTGTTCCATGATGCGAGAAATGAGCTCTGGCCTTATAACGGAACATATGATGGCTGGTGGGGACATGATACACTGCCAAAGCTCGATTATGAGGATTCACCACAGCTTGAGCAGTACATTATGGATATCGGAAGAAAATGGGTATCACCGCCGTATAACGTAGACGGATGGCGTCTTGATGTTGCGGCGGACCTTGGATTCAGTAATGAATACAACCATATCTTCTGGAAGCGATTCCGAAAGGAAGTTAAGGATGCGAATCCGGATGCAATTATATTAGCAGAACATTATGGAGATCCGCAGGACTGGCTCCAGGGAGATGAGTGGGACAGCGTTATGAATTATGACGCATTTATGGAACCGCTGACCTGGTTTTTGACTGGTATGGAGAAGCATAGTGATGAATATCGTCAGGATCTGTGTGGAAATGCTGATAACTTTGTCGGAGCGATGCGTCATTTTATGGCAAGTATGCTGACACCATCTCTTCAGGTGGCAATGAATGAACTTTCCAACCATGACCATTCTCGTTTCCTGACACGTACGAACCACAAGGCAGGACGCGTGGCACAGCTTGGAACAGAAGCAGCTGAAAAGGATGTGAATAAGGCAATCTTACGAGAAGCGGTTATTATGCAGATGACCTGGATCGGTGCGCCGACAATTTATTATGGTGATGAGGCAGGTGTCTGTGGCTTTACAGATCCGGATAACAGAAGAACTTATCCATGGGGACATGAGGATACAGAACTGATTGATTTCCATAGGGCTGCAATAAAGATGCATAAAGAGAATGATGTATTAAGAAAAGGCTCATATAAGTCACTGTATTCAGCATATAATGTTGTTGCATATGGAAGGTTTACAAGTGATGACGCTGCAATCATTATTGTTAATAATAACGATGATGAGGTGAGAGCCAGAATTCCTGCGTGGGAAGTTGGTCTTGGTTTTGATGATGATGTTGAGCAGCTGTTGGTTACATTTGAAGGTGGATACAGTACAGACGGGCTTGGTTATCATCTTCAGAATGGCTGGCTTGATATTGGATTAAGAAAGACTTCAGCTGTGGTTCTTCATAAGATGAAGTGGTGATGCTGTATGTTGTATTTGCACAAGGGCAGGACTAATGTTATAATGCAATGAGACAGAATCGAAACAGAAAGGAATATTATAATGGAATCATATAATTCTAATAATGATAAACCAAAGATTAGTCTTAACCGCAAGAAAAGAATGTGGAACAGATACAGAAATTATATTGCCGGACTGGCAGTGTTAGTCGTGGCAGTTATTATAGTTGCAATAGTTTTAAAGAGCTGTAGTAATAAGAACAGCGACAGGCAGGATGATACTAAAGTAACAACTTCTCCTGTACAGCAGGAGAGTACAGCACCGGTAATACAGGAATCTAAGGAGCCTGCTGAGAACGTAACCGGGCAGACAACAGCAGCTGCTTCAGGCAGGACTTTATCTGTTTCAGGTACACCGGAGACAGTGGATTATACATCTTCATCGGCATACAGCAAGGCTGTATTTATTGGTGATTTTGTTGTAAGTGGTATTTCACAGTTTGGTTTTCTTCCTGATGCACAGGTTATAGCATCTAATTCAATGACAAGTGACAAGCTTACAGGATATCTTGACAGTATCGTATCCCAGTCACCTGATTCAGTGTATATTATGGTTGGTATTAATGACCTTAATTATGGAAGCAGATCTGTAGATGATATATATAAGTATGAGAAGGAATTTATTGAAGCAGTCAAGAGTGCAGTGCCGGCTGCTGATGTATATGTTCTTTCTGTACTTCCGGTAAGCCAGAGATTTGAATCTTCAAGCAAGGTTAAACAGGCTAATATTGATTCACTTAACAATAAGTTTTCAGAGAATGCGGCTTCACTTGGGATAACTTATATTGATGTTGCATCTGTTTACAAGGATGGCTCAGGATATTTTGGATCATCTTATACAGACAGTGGATACAATCTTAAGAGTGGATATTATGCATTTTTACTTAATGGAATTGCAGGAGTGAAGTAATGGATTTTCATGTAATGACATTGTTTCCTGATATGATTATGGATGGACTTAATACAAGTATAACCGGACGTGCAATTAAAGCGGGAGTTATGTCCGTTAAAGCTTATGATATCAGAGAGTATTCTAATGACAAGCATTTAAAAGTGGATGATTACCCTTATGGAGGTGGCGCAGGAATGGTTATGAGAGCTGCTCCTGTGTGTGATTGCTATGAGGATATTGTAAGGAACATTGGAAAAAGGCCAAGAGTTGTTTATATGACTCCTCAGGGCTATACATTTACACAAAGCATGGCAGAGGAGTTTGCCAAAGAGGATAATCTGGTTATTCTTTGTGGACATTATGAAGGAATTGATGAAAGAGCATTGGAGAATATAGTTACAGATTTTGTATCTATAGGTGATTATGTTCTTACGGGAGGCGAGCTGCCGGCAATGGTTGTCATTGATACAGTTTCAAGACTTGTTCCAGGAGTTCTTAATAATGAAGAATCTGCTGAAACAGAAAGTTTTTCAGATGGCCTGCTTGAGTATCCGCAATACACAAGACCAGCAGATTATAATGGGAAAGCTGTTCCAGAGGTGCTTTTATCAGGTCATCATGCTAATATTGAAAAGTGGCGACATGAAAAGTCACTGGAGAGAACTAAGAAATACAGACCAGATCTGTATGAAACATATGTAAAGGAACATCCTGATGAATTCAGGTGAATTAGGGAGAGGGCACTATCAATTATAAAGCAGAGGTTTAAGCTATGGTAGATTTGTTTAAAACTGAGACTGTTAATGAGACTGTTAATTCGGACATTCTTATCGATGAGACAATGTCAATTGTAACAGCAGATGAAAATTTTGAAGTGATTTCAGGAAATAATGCACTTTTTGTATATACAAGATATATACATCCTGATGATGTCAGCAGATTCACAGAAGCGTTAAAGGATTACGCTGAATCTGGTAAGTTTATTGTTGTAAGAATGTTATATCAGACAGGCGAATATCACTGGATGCTAACAAGAATTACAGATGGCGGGGTATCTGAGACAAGAGGTCATATGTATGACATTAATATTATGGATGCCGCATTAATTACTGCACAGATAGATAACCTTAATTCACAGATTGAGAGATATTCAAGTTATCTTGGCATGTGTGAAAATGTTCTGTTTTCTTATGATATACTTAATGATGACTTTAATATATTTATGACTTCAGATGGACACCAGACTATGTCTTTTTACCATGGAACGTTAAATGCATGGGAAGAAGATAAGATAAAGACTGATGTACTTGGGCTGAATGAGGTAAAAGAACTTGATGGATTCTGCAAGGCACTTGCTAATGGGGAGAAGTTATTCAAGCGGGGGATTAATATCAATATACTTAATAAGCCTGGAAGACTGGATAAATGTCTTGCAAGAGGTAATACTATTGTTGATGCATATGGAAACAGAATTGTTATAGGTACTATTATAATACTTGAGAGTTCAGATAATCATGTAGTTGAGGAACTCAACATAATATCTGATATGAAGGATCCGGGTACAGACCTGCTTAACAAGCGTGCTATTACTGATTATGTAAGAAAGCTTATAGATTCACAGCCGGGACACACTGTAACAATTGCTATTATTGATATTGATGATTTTAAGACTATTAATGATACATATGGACATATGTTTGGTGACGAAGTTCTTTGTAAGGTTGCAGATATCTTAAGAGATGCAGTTGGAAGCAGAGGATTGTGTGGAAGAATTGGCGGAGATGAGATGTTTATCATTATGGAAGGACTTAATGATAACGAGGGAATAAGGAATGTTTTAAGAACGATACGCAATAATACAAAATGGCTGTATCATGATGATCCGCGTAATATTAAGATTACATGTTCAATTGGTTCGGCAACTTATCCTAATGATGCCAAGAGATATGATGAATTATTTAAGATAGCAGATAAGGTTCTTTACCTTGCTAAAGAAAAGGGTAAGGACAGATATATCATTTACCATGAGGATATTCATAGGGAATATGTATATGGAATGGGAAGGATTGTTGACCTTAATGATAAAGTGTTTTACAAGTACCATAAGATGGAGATTGTTAATACCATTATCAGAGAATATAAGGAAGCTGATGACGCAAGAAGAAAGGAACTGATAGATATTGTGGCAGTAGCATTTAATATTAATACTATTGCAATATATGACAGAACTGAGCTGACAAAGCATATTCTGTATGGTGACCAGCGTATGACAGATGATGACGGAAGCTTTTTCAAGGAAGATAATTATATTCCTAACTTTAGGGAAGATGGCATATTTGTAATAGATAACATCAACTTTTTTGAAACAAAGGCTCCGGCAGTATATAAAGTGTATTCTGAATACGGAATTGTTCAGGCTGTCCAGTACATTATCGGTGGAGATATTAAGAAGAATAACAATATTATTTCATATGGAAGATTTAAGCTTAATAAGAAATGGGCAGAGAGTGACATGAATTTTCTTGCTATTATAGGTGATTACATAGGAAGAATATTCCTGAAAGAGAGAAAACATGATTAACAGATATGTTGCACTGGATATTGAGACTACAGGTCTTAATCCGGCTGTTGACAGAATTATTGAAGTTGGAATGGCAAGAGTGGAAGATGGTCAGATAACACAGAAGTATTCTACGCTTGTGTATCCGGGAATAAGTGTAAGTGAGCGCATAACAGAGCTTACAGGCATACATAATGAAGAGCTGGCAGGTAAGCCGAGAATTGAAGAAATTATAGGAGACATAACACGTTTTATAGGTGACTGGCCAATACTTGGGCATAATGTTACATTTGACTTCAGTTTTCTTAAGAGAGCAGCAGTCAATAATGGATATACTATTACTGATGATGGAATAGATACATTAAAGATTGCCAGAAGGCTTCTTCCGGAGCTGGAACATAAGAATCTGTCTTTTTTGTGCCAGTATTTTAATATTGACCCGGGAAGGTCACACAGGGCTTATGATGATGCAGTAAGTGCGAGTATACTTTATGGGAAATTAGAAAAATTAAAGCCAGAAGATAATAGTTTCAGCAATACTACGAAGCTGGTATATGTTGTAAAGAAGGATTCACCTATAACGCCGCCGCAGAGAAGATATCTTGCAGCTCTTGTAGAAAAGCACAATATTAATCTGGAGATTCCGGTTGAAGAGATGACGAAAAGCATGGCATCAAGACAGATTGATACAATAATAGCACAGTATGGGAAATAATTCATACTGTGCTATTTTAGCATGTTGTCAAGCTGCCCGATAATATTATCACGGCTGAGACTTTTAAGCATTTCAGCTTTTTCTTTTAGTTTTCTGATATCGTCAAATCTGTCTGTTGCAGCATATATTATTGCAAGGTCAATGTAGTTTGAGGATATATCTGAACCAATGCTGATTCCGTACTCAAGGAATGAAAGGGCATCAGCTGTGTCGTTGTTATCAATAAGCGCATGACCTAATGAAGCGATTGCTTTTATGAGTGTAGTGAAATTGTCATCATATTCAGTAAGCTCTGTAAGATTAGCAGCTCCATATGACAGCTTAAGCTCAGTGTTGCTTATTCCGGTAAGGTTAAGTATTTTCTTATCTTTAAGTCCTGTAATTGTGTTGTATGAACGCATCATGCCAGAATTATTGGAAAGTAACTGGTTAAATGTTTCATTACCGGAATTAATCAGTGGAAGATTATCCGGAATTGATATATAATTAAGATTGCTAATGTCCTTACGGCGTACCTGGTTGGCTCTTGATTCACGTTCAAGGAATTGCTGATTTCTTGATTTGTGATTCTTGGAGCTTCTTTTTATGGCAAACTGAAGGATGATTATGAGTATGATAAAATATGGCAGTATAAAATGCATGAATATATTCCTTTTCGTGTAGCCCCGCTGCTTAATTGTGTGGAGGTAATTATGATTAATTTCAATAATAAGAAAACAAAAAGATGCTTTACCGGAATACTTATATTGATACTGATTGTAGCAATGGTTGTTCCTATGGTTGCATATCTTATACCTTAATATTGAATTGCTTCACTGAAGAAGCTATATAAGAGTATAGAATTATTAACAATTTTATGCAACATTTTTGGAGAGATAAGTGATATGAAAAGAGGAAAAGTGTCTGATACAATTCTTGACAGGTCTGTTTTCAAACTGCTTGGCAGGAGAGGAAATACTTCAAAACCGGCATATGGACAGGATGCGGCGCATATACATAGTCAGGGATGGGATACGCTTGCAGCTGCTGCAACAGGAAGTCTGGCTGTATATAACATAAGTGCCGCAGGTGGTGCGGCTGATTGTATTATGAATACAATTATAATAGATGAGAAATCAAGGGAAATACGTCTTAAGGAGATAATAAAGGAACTTGACAGACAGTGTCAGGTTGTTGGTGTAGGAATTGCAGGAGGTCATACTACAGTATGTCCGAATGTTAACAGTCCGGTTGTTTCTGTTACTGCAATTGGGCATAAGCTCAGAACACATCAGAAAGCTGTTGCAGGGCAGGATATTGTTATGACAAAGCATATAGGAATGAGTGGTATTAGAACTGTTATATCACACAAAAGGGATGAGATACTTAATGTTTTGCCAGAGGACGTTATTAATAAGGCATTTGCTGCTGATGAAGAACTCATTATAGCTAAAGAGGCACAGATATTTATAAAGCAGAATATTGACGGGGCAATGCATGATGCATCGGAAGGCGGCATATTTGCAGCACTGTGGGATATGGCCGAATATTCAGGTACAGGTCTGGATATAGATTTGAGGCATATTTCCGTAAAACAGGAAATAATTGAAATATGTGAATTATTTAATATCAATCCATATATATTGGATTCTATGGGATGTTTGTTAATGACATGTGAAAATGGATGTGATATAGTAAATATAATGAAGCAGAATGGAATTGAGGCCGCTGTCATTGGTAAGATAACTGATGGTAACAACCGGATTATTCACAATACAGAGGAAGACAGATATTTAGGGCTTCCTGAACAGGATGAAATATACAGATTTATATAATTAGCAGGAGGATTGCGTTATGAGAGAGAAGATTCTTGATGTTCTTGAAAAGAATGGAAGGATAGACCTTAAGGAGATGGCTATTATGCTTGGCTATTCTGAAGCAGAGGTTGCCAATGAAATAGCGGATATGGAGAAGGAACATATTATCTGCGGATACCATACCCTGATCGACTGGGATAAGGCGGGAATTGAAAAGGGGACAGCTTTAATCGAAGAGAAAGTAACAGCACTTATTGAGGTTAAGGTTACTCCACAGAGAGGATTAGGTTTTGACAGTATTGCAGAGCGCCTGTACAAATATGATGAAGTAACATCAGTTTATCTCATGTCAGGAGGCTTTGACTTTACTGTTATTATAGAAGGCAAATCAATGAAGTCAGTGGCTCAGTTCGTCGCGGCGAAGCTCGCACCATTAGATTCAGTCCTTAGCACATCTACACATTTTGTGCTTAAGAAGTATAAGGACTATGGAACAATAATAGAGGACGAGGCTAAAGACGAAAGGATGCTGATTACACCATGAGAAACCCATTATCACAGAAAATAACAGGCATACAACCATCAGGAATAAGAAAATTCTTTGATATTGTAAGTGAGATGCCTGATGCAATTTCGTTAGGAGTAGGCGAACCAGATTTTGATACTCCATGGAATGTAAGAGAAGAAGGAATATATGCCCTTGAGAAGGGAAGAACATTTTACACATCTAATGCAGGTCTTAAGGAATTACGAGAAGAGATATGTAATTACCTTGCAAGAAAGATGAACCTTCATTATGATCCTATGAAGGAAGTACTTATAACAGTAGGTGGAAGTGAGGCAATTGATGTTGCATTAAGATGCATGTGTGACCCAGGGGATGAAGTGCTTATACCACAGCCAAGCTATGTATCTTATCTTCCATGTGCAATTATGGCTGATGCAAAGCCAGTGATAATAGAACTAAAGGAAGAGAATGAGTTCAAGCTTACTAAGGAAGAGCTGCTTGCCAGTATAACAGATAAGACTAAGGTACTTGTTATGCCATTTCCTAATAATCCAACAGGTGCTGTTATGACAAGGGAGGAGCTTGAAGAGCTTGTACCTGTCATAATTGAGAAGGATATATATGTTATATCAGATGAGATATATTCAGCACTTACATATAATGGAGAGCATTGCTCAATAGGAAGTCTTCCAGGGATGAAGGAGAGAACTATCGTTATTAATGGCTTTTCTAAAGCATTTGCAATGACAGGGTGGAGACTTGGATATGCGTGCGGTCCAAAGGAAATTATAAGCCAGATGACTAAGCTTCATCAGTTTGCAATTATGTGTGCACCTACTAACAGCCAGTTTGCTGCAATAGAAGCTCTTAAAAACTGTGATATGGAAGTTAATAAGATGGTTGAAGCTTATGACCAGAGAAGAAGATATCTCATGCATGCATTTAAGGAGATGGGACTTGACTGCTTTGAGCCATTTGGTGCATTTTATGTATTTCCTTCAATTAAGAAGTTTGGCTTATCTTCGGAAGAATTTGCAAACAGATTACTCAGGGAGCAGAAGCTGGCTGTTGTTCCTGGAACAGCATTTGGTGACTGTGGTGAAGGTTTTTTACGAATATCATATGCTTATTCAATTGACAACCTTAAACAAGGCCTTGAAAGAATAGAAAAGTTTATTAATACACTGAAGTATGTTTGAAATCAGTCAGTGTAATATCAAATTGCTTGGATATTAAAAAATCCTG
>ERZ791822.1690-NODE-1690-length-9416-cov-3.413417_pt1 | contig 9416 bp, 6 predicted proteins | sample MGYA00510299_ERZ791822 | MGnify/ENA primary metagenome ERZ791822 (study PRJEB30046, sample SAMN00791945) | human gut metagenome | study: EMG produced TPA metagenomics assembly of the A metagenome-wide association study of gut microbiota in type 2...
CTGCCGTTTAATACTGCAAGACAAGACCGTCAGCCAAATATGCGAATTAAGACAACAATGTCGAAATCGGCGACAACTGTGAAATCATGCCTTATGCAAGCATTATGCACGGTTCACGGTTGGGAAACAACATAAAGGTGTTCAACGGTGCCATTATCGGATCCGACCCGCAGGACTTTCGCTGGAAAGGCGAACAGACTTACTGCCACATCGGCGACAACACCGTCGTAAGAGAGCAGGTAATCATCAACCGCAGTATCCGTGAAGGAAAATCTACTGAGATTGGTGCCAACTGCTTCCTGATGGCAGAAACGCATATCGGACACGACTCCGTGATTTCCGACAAATGCGTTTTGGGCAACGGAGTGCAAATCGCCGGTGACGTGTTCATCGACACCTGCTCCATCCTTTCAACCGGAGCAAAGGTGAACAACGGCAGCCGCATTTCCTGCTGGGTATTCATCAAAGGCGGTTGCCGAATTTCAGGCAACGTACCGCCGTTTGTAATCATGGCACACAATCCGGCTTCTTATTACGGAGTGAACGCCATGGTCATGCGGGAAAAGAAGAACCTCTTCACAGAGGACATCATCGACGACATTGCAAAGGCCTACCGCCACATCTACCAATGCAACACAACCATCTACAACGCGTTGAAACGCATTGAAAACGATGTGCCGCCCAGCAAGGAACGCGACAAGATTGTAGAGTTCATCCGCAACAACAACTGCAAGATTATCGCACTGCCACACATCGACATGTATCAGTAAGCAATACATACCGACAAACAAAACGAACGGAACATTCCTCGCAGGATGTTCCGTTCGCTGTTTTTTAGCCTGGCGACAGGCTTAGTCCATCGGATACTTTACGCCCCATTCGGCACGCAAGCTGTCGAGCAGACGCATGATGCGGAGCGTTTCGGCATGCGGCATAAACTCAGTTTCCACAGCACCGCAGCGCATGGCCTTGAGCGACTCGATAACTTCATACTCATAACCGGTAATCTGCGGTTCGCATTCAAAGCGTTCTACAAGGATATGGTCGGCAGAATACACCTCAGCCGTCTGCGGGTTGTTGATATTGTCGACAACGATATAGCCTCCCGTACCGCTGATGACCCCCTGACGGTCGTTCGCACAAAAGGCCGTTGTCTGCATCACCGCCATCCGTCCGTCGGGATAGGTGAACGTCATGCTGTTCTGCAAGTCAACGCCTGTCTCACCTTTAAAACAAGTGGAAGTGACACGACTGTAATCATTTCCAAACAGCATCATCATGAAGTTAATCGGATAGACACCGATGTCGAGCAAAGCGCCGCCACAAAGTTCCGGACGAATAATGCGCTCCTTATCTGCCATCGGATAGCCCAACGAAGCAGTTATCATCATCGGTTTACCAATCATGCCACTGTGTGCCAACTCTGCAATCTTTTTGGAGAACGGCATAAAACGTGTCCAGATGGCTTCGGAAAGAAACACGCCCTTTTCCCGTGCAAGCGCTATCAATTCCTCCGCTTCGCGCGCATTGGCGGTGAAAGCCTTTTCGCACAATACGGCCTTCCCGCGTTCCAAACACATTTTTACTTGACCATAGTGATGGGAATGAGGAGTTGCAACATAAATCAAATCCACCTCCGCATCATCAGCCAACGCCTCGTACGAACCGTAGCTTTTCGTAAAGCCCCACTTTTCTGCAAATGCGGCTGCTCGCGAAGCATCGCGGGCAGCTATGGCATAAAGTTCCACACCTTCCATACCCAACAGCGTCACGGCCATTTTTTCGGCAATATGTCCGGCACCGATAATTCCAATTTTTGCAATCTTGTCCATATAAGTTTGAATCGATTTTCTACAAATAAAAAAGCTGTGTCACGGACCAATATCCAGACACAGCCTCTGTGGAGATGGAGAGATTCGAACTCTCGTCCAAACGTGGAACTAATATGCTTTCTACACGCTTAGTTTCGATTTGATTGTCGGTAGCAGGCAGGATCGAAACTACCAACCTGAAACGTATCTCCTAAAATCTCGGAACGCCACCGGAGAACAGGCATTCCCAGCCTCGATTTTCTCAGCACCACCTTATCGAAACGTCTCGAAGCAGGGCAATCGGGTGATGTCTCGTTTCTACCACTGTGGCAGAAATAAAGCTAACTTACTATACTTCGGTTAGGCAGCGAGAGCGTAGTTATTTTCGCCAGTTAAATTTTTGATGTCTGAGATTATAGAGCATAGCCATCATCGCTCTGCGTGCTTACATACCACCTCTACACGCTGTCAAAACCGGTCATCCCCAATCTTGCGCAGTCACCTCGAAGGGTATAGCGAATTACAAAGTTATATATTTCACAACAGAAATGCAAATTTCAGCCCCTTTTTCGACTTTTTTTCGATAAAAAGAGATTTTGTAATTTTAGGACAGGAAGCGGCTCGGCATAGCCAAATTTGAAAACTGTGTTTTCATTTGCCTCTGCTCTCGCCTTTCGCTATCTTTGCATAAGATAGGATGCGTCTCAGCAGAAAACTCAAACAAGTTTGGTTTTCTGCCTTCGACTTTCACTATCTTTGTAAGTATATTTGGATTTTGGCGAACAAACAAGCGTTTATGTTTAAAGCAACAAAATATATCATAGCAATCGTGGCGATATTATTTTCGTCATGCAATTCATCGAAGGACAAGACTCTGGAATTAAGCGACAAAATGCTCCAGACGAATCCGGAGAGAGTATTGTTCGTTTTGGATTCTTTGGAAAATGCCGGTGGACTGAATGAGGAAGAACAGCTGCATCTGACCTGGAACCGTGCCATGGCGCATCAGATGTTGGGAATGTCATTGGCAGAGGATGAAGAGCTGCCTAAAGCAATTGCATACTACCGGACAGAAGCCGACAAACAGGCAAACAGCTATCTCCTTGAGGCATCATACCTCAACTGGACAGGTAAGGGAACGGAGGCAATAAACATCCTCGACAAGGGAATTGCCGCAATTACGGATTCAACAAAACGAATAAAGCTGATGGCCGCACAAGCCGGACTGTTTGAGCATCAGCAAGAATATGAAAAGGCAACTACTGTGCTGAAAAAGGCCTTGGCATACAATTTACCCAAACGCGAGGAAGCCATATTGAACTATAAAATTGGATTGAACCTTTCATTGGTGGGCGACCCGCAATCCGAACATTTTTACGGACAAAGCGTCCGGCTGGCTACGGAGAATGGCGATACTGCCATTGCCTGTGAGTTTCTGCGCAATTATGCCGACTATCTGTCGAACAACGGGCAATATCGCCGTTCTAACGACGTGTACCATCAAATCGGCAGAATGATGCCACAAACGGCCGAACTGTCGGCAATTCAAATGGCTATGGCCGGCAACTACATCAATCTGCACATGCTTGACTCCGCCCGTATCTGCAACGACAAGGCCATTGAAAACGAAGCAAAACTGGAAGCTAAAGGTTTTGCTGACATTACACGCAGAGTTGTGATAGAGCTGGAGCGTTGCTTATTGGATTATGAGAACGGAAAACCTGTATCCTATGTGGACTTCTCCCGCTATTGCGATTCCATTACAGCCGACATGCAAGCAAAGGAGAACACCCTGGCAAGACGACAGGAAACGAAAGAACGCCTGCAATGGGCCAACCACGAATTGGAACTCGACAGACAACGGATGGGATGGATGCTGTCGGCAGCAATCCTGTTATTGCTTTTCGGCGTGATAGCCGGTTATCTATACTACAAAAACAGGGTTCAGCGGCTGGCAGAGGCTGAAGACAGGATTGATGCGCTGACACGGATGTTGGCAAAAGCTCAAACGGCAATCTGGAAATATTTGGTAAGGGGACACCGACCGTTTATATCAATGGACGCAAAATTACCGACTTGCAGGAATTATCCACCTTGCTGTCCGGCAATATCCGTAATGTGGAGGTGATAAGCAATCCCGGCTCTTCTTATGCCGCCGATACAAAGGCTGTTATCCGCATTCACACAAAGAAGCCGCAAGGTGACGGTTGGAGCGGTACATTCAGGTCGACTGACGGATTCCAGCATTATTTTCAAAGCGCAAATTTGATGAATCTAAAATACCGGACGGGAAATTTTGAAATATTCTCCAACTTCACCTACAACACCGGCAAGAGTTGGGAGAAAAAGTCGACGGATATGGCAACTTTTACAAAATCGGAGTGGAATCAGCAACTCTCCACGGTCAACACCAAACATTACAACGGTTTTTCCGGCAAATTAGGCTTTTCATGGATAATCAACAACAAGCACTCCATAGGTGCCTTTTATCAAAACGAATTCGCTAAAAATGAGAACAAGTCAGTCCTTGAAAGCGAGGTGTTTGAGAACGATGCATTTTACGACAGTTGGAAAACGGATGCCGACAACCTGTCAAAAAACACACCCAGACATGCGGCAAACATATATTACAACGGACAGACAGGCAAACTCAATATCGACTTCAACGCCGACTACATCTGGAACAAAGGAGTGCAGCACTCCACGAATGAAGAAACAAGCCCAATACAGGTATGCCGACCTTGAGAACACAAAGTCGACGATAAAAGAAAACAATATAGCCTGTTTTGTCGAGTTGATGCAGCAGTTCGGCAAGTTCAATATCGGAGCGGGGTTGAGATTTGAGCATGTGAACTATGATTATTTCGAACACACTCATTCTAAAAACAACCTCAGCCGCAACTATAACAACGTCTTCCCTACGTTTAATGCAGCTACCAGCTTGGGGAAAGCACAAATGTCACTTTCATATAGCAGCAGAGTGGAAAGACCCGGCTATTCCGCACTAAATGCAAATGTTTCCTATCTTAACCGAATGACATACGAGTCAGGCAATCCGCGTCTCCAGCCAACGGAACTGCATAACTTGGAATACAGGATAGTATGGATGAACTATTTTGCACAAGTGGCATACACCTATTTCGACAAACCTATTGTGAATACCACCAAACCGTACAGCAATGACGGCGAAATAACCATTCTTACCTATGAGAACTTTGACAAAAGGCATTTCCTCCAAGCATTTATGGGTGGACAGTTCAAGTTTGGGATATGGCAGCCACGAATAAATGTGGGAATGTTTACACAGTGGTTTGACATTGAAGTCAATGGCAACAGCCAAAGCATGAATAAGCCGATAGGCATTGTTCAATGGCAAAATGCGCTACATTTGCCTCTGGACATCTGGTTGAATGTTGACGGCCAGTTCACAACCGCAGGAAATGACAGAAACATTTATGCAACCCGTTCGTCCAGCATAAATGCCAAACTATACAAGGAATTCTGCAAGAAAAGACTCAGTCTGACGTTTGAGGCGCGTGATATCTTCAATGGCTCCCGACAGAATCTCACTTTGTACAACAATGCCGTTACACTCAATCAGCAGAATTTCAGCGATATGCGCTATTTCATGCTCACACTGCAGTACAATTTCAACGTAACGCGCGATCGTTATCGGGGAACAGGTGCCGGCAACATGGAGAAAAAACGACTGTAAATCTCACAAATCCGATTACGGGTGAATATACACCAAAACAAGAAAAAAGCATCTCCATTTTCATTTTTTCGCCAAAAAATTTGCACAATTAAAAATCTATGCATACCTTTGCACCCGTAATCAAAACGCCTCTTTAGCTCAGTTGGCCAGAGCACGTGATTTGTAATCTCGGGGTCGTTGGTTCGAATCCGACAAGAGGCTCAAGAAAGCAACCAGAAACGGTTGCTTTTATTTTTTTAAATCCTAACCTCATGCATTTCTCTCGACGCATAATTTTCACGGTATTAACACTCTTCATTATATGCTTAATAAGCTATACTGCCATCACCTATTGTCAGCAAGGAAACTATCCTGACAAGCTATGGCTACACAGGTGCAATTCCATTGAAAAATTCTTGGAAGCCAGTTCTAAAGTTAAGAATATAGAAGTAGATGTCATCTATCGAAATCAAATATTTGACATCACACACGATGAGGACACAACCTTTCATCTATCACTTGAAGATTATTTTAAAATTATCAACAAAAGTGACAGAAAAATATGGATTGACATAAAGAATCTAACAGGAGACAACGCAGACAGCGTATTTGACCATTTAAACAGATTAACAGAAAAATACAACATCCACCCACAAAGATTAGTTGTTGAAAGCCCTAACGCAAAGCAACTGAAAAGATTTACGGATATGGGGTATTATACCTCCATTTACGTTACTGCTCCAAATCCAGAAGAATTAACGGAAAAAGAAATAGACATAGCTATCAAACAGTTACAACAAGACATTGACGCCAAATATGCTTGCGCCATTTCTTTTCCTTATTGGTGGTATAATACGATTAAACAAAAATTGGACCGCGATGTTGACCTGTTGACATGGAGACATTTCAGTACTGAATTTGAATTTCTGTTTTCCGTCTCAGGCAGAATTATGCTCAATGACCCACAATTAAAAATCATTTTAATCAAAGGCAAAAGTAAATACAACCGATAGCCACTAACTTCTATATATCGATGAAGATTTTCGCAGCACCTTTGCAAGGCTATACGGAAACAGCCTGGCGCAATGCCCACCACAATACTTTCGGTGGCATCGACGCCTATTATACACCTTTCGTCCGTTTGGAAAAAGGAGAAATCCGCAACAAGGACCGCCGCGAAACCCAACCGAAATCCGACACTACCGACTGCCTTGTTCCGCAAATACTGGCATCGGAACCAGAAGAATTCCGACGACTCACAGACTATCTTGTCGCCCTGGGCTACCGCGAGATTGACATCAATTGGGGCTGTCCGTTCCCGCCTGTCGCACTGAAAGGCAAAGGTTCCGGCATCCTGCCACATCCCGACAAGATTGAAGCACTTGTAAATGAAATGCGGAATTATGCGGAAATCCGCTTTACGGCAAAAATGCGGTTGGGCTGGCTATCGGCCGACGAATGGCAGCAGCTCTTACCCATTTTGAACGACTCTCCCCTGCGACACATCACGCTGCACCCGCGCATCGGAAAACAACAATATAAAGGCAACGTCGATTTGAATATGTTCCAACAGTTCTACGACGAATGCCGCCTGCCACTTGTCTACAACGGCGACCTTTGCACACTTGAAGACATACGCCAACTCCACGCCCGTTTTCCAAAACTGAAAGGCATCATGCTCGGGCGCGGACTGCTTGCCAATCCGGCTTTGGCACTCGAATACCGTAATGGCCAAGCAATAGACAACCGGGAACTGCTGAACCGTACAGCCGACATGCTCCGACAAATCCGCGACCAGTACAGCAAAACCATCGAAGGCGGCGATGCCCAGCTACTGCAAAAACTGAAAACCGCATGGGAATACCTCCTTCCCGATCTCGACAAAAAGCTCCGCAAAGCCATCCTCAAAGCCTCCACCCTCACCGCCTACGACTCCGCCGTCACAACGGCACTAAGATAAAAAACAACGCTCCCGACGATGATTCCTCGGGAGCGTTTCTTATGTTACGACAAACAATAGTTACAATATCACTTTAAACACTTCATCTCCTAATTTAACTATATACAAACCTCTTGTTGTCAAATCAAGTGTTTGAACGCCACTATTCAGTTCTGCCGAATAAACAAGCTGACCGCCCAACGAATACACAGCAACCGGCACAGGCTGTTGAACATCAAACACCAATGACATTCCGCTCGCATATACCATATTACCAGTAGAAAGGGCATCTATGCTTGAATTCATCTGTACATCTACCAATTCTGAATATTCGGAATAAACAGTAGGACCCCAAATACCTTCTTCATCCAACGACCACGACCAAGCAGCAACAGCATATTGATATACATTTCCTTCAGTCAGTTGCAGTTCGTCAAAACGATAGCTTGTAAGGTCTTCGCCCTCCAATTCCAGACTTGCCACAGATGTTGTGCATACATCACCCGCCTTCAATTGTTGAGCAACAAAAATATCATCAATCAGCAATTGACTGTCTCCAGAGAAAGTAATGACAAAATGAGTAGCATCCGAACCGTTCTCGAACGATACAACACCCGATTGCGCACCATCCGCTTCCAACACAAAGGATTGGCGCACAGATTCCTCGCCTTTATAACTGTCAACATACACCTCATCGCCTTTCTTTCCATACACATTCAATTTGACAGAATAACGTCCATCTCCAAGTGACAAATCCATATCAGGAGAAGTCAGCATACCAAAATCCCCATAATCTTTCCAGAAATTATCCAAACCAATCATACCCTTTACCGTACAGCCCTGATTGATAAGCCAACCCGGCATTTTAGCATAATCGTTCAAATCTGTATCATAAAACATTTGCGGCCAATCAAGTGTGCCGTCCTCTATTTTCTCAAAATCCTCATGCAGCATTTCAAAATCCTCATCGCCCTGAGCCGTATGTTTCAAGAAAAGACGGACACAATAACCTTGGGCACGATATACCGGATTCCAGTTAGCGGTAAACCCAGTTGCCGTCACGTCTGTTGCAGGAAGCACCTCCGGTGTTTCCATAGATGTAATAGGAACAAACACCTCAATCGGATCCGATTCCACAGACACATACTTTTCATTCTTTGCTTTCACGCAATAAAAATATTTACCGCCTTTCACCGTACCCTCTACTGTCAGGAAATTGTCAGTGGTTTCTTTGTCCTCAAACAAATAAACCCGATTTTCACCCTCCATACTATATACAGAAACCAAATAGCTTGTTGCCGTAAAGACCTTATCCCATTGCGCTGTAAAATGCGTAAAGTCTACATCACGGGGAGCATGAACAATCGGAGCGGAAATTCCATATACATCCTGCTCAATAGAACAGTCATCAAAAAACCATTCTTCCGATTCTGACGCAAACTGTACGCAAGCCACATGGTTGCCGAATGCGCTATGCTGAAAGTTCATTTCATATTCCGCCCACTCGTCTGTAATCGTTACAGTCTGACGCATATAATAGTTTGAACTCCACTTATCATACAAAAAACCATGCACAACAGCCGATGTGCCCGAAACGGCTTTTGCCTTAAAACGTACCACAAAATTTCCATCATCCAAGCGAACATCCGTCAAAGGAGTCATAATGTATCCTGAACCCTCATAGGTTTCACCATAATCATCCTCAAACATACACGGACGCAAAGCAATTGAGCCTCCCGCCTGATGCACGCCACGGCCATACCATTGTATTCCATTTGTGTATTCCACTGGAATTTTTCCATCCATCGAAGAAATTTCCTCGGCCTCAGGCTCAGCCTCACTTCCCGCTGCCATTAAAGAAAAATCCTCACTGACCAAAGTCATCAACTCACCCTTAACAGTTGCCTTCAACTGAAACAGCCCCATACAAACAAGGACAATCAAAACAAGTGTTTTTCTCATCATATCCATA
>ERZ791822.1693-NODE-1693-length-9395-cov-3.400214_pt1 | contig 9395 bp, 6 predicted proteins | sample MGYA00510299_ERZ791822 | MGnify/ENA primary metagenome ERZ791822 (study PRJEB30046, sample SAMN00791945) | human gut metagenome | study: EMG produced TPA metagenomics assembly of the A metagenome-wide association study of gut microbiota in type 2...
CTTTCGCATTCGACAAACAGTTGAAAAGTGTCGACTTACCCACGTTCGGTAGTCCTACAATACCACATTGCAATGCCATTTATCTATTTCGTTTTTATTTAGTTATCGATAATCTGACTGCAAAGATAGGCATTTTTAGATTATATACATTGGTTGGAAAACAAATACTTCTTTCTTATATCTATTTAATGAGTGAGGGATGCCGTTTTCAGGCATCCCTATAAATGTAAAGTAAACTTTAGAACGTCATAGGTACGCCTACCATGACACCAAGTGTCTTATCTTCTGCAGGAATTAGCGAGGACATCACATATTGGCTGGAATTGTTGTACAAAGCCGGCCAGCTTTTAATGAAGAATTTGTGTTTTTTAAAGTAACCATCTAAAATAGGTGACAGACATTTGTCGAACTCTTCGTGATTAGGATTGCTTGTATCGAACGGTGTATAATCTCCAAAAGTGATAGAACCATCTGAATTCTTCTGATAGTTGAATGTATAATAGAATCCGTAAGTATCGGCTCCTAATGAACCGTTTTGATATATTTTATAACCAATCTCCACTATACTTCCGTCTGTGTACATGTGTATGGCAACATACACAATATAGAATTGAGTTTGAGTGAATGCAAATAAATTCGAAACAGCAGCTTTATGTTTATCAAAATATTCGGATGACCATTGATTTTGCATATCGTTGTACACTACCATTGTCTGATGAATTGCTCCTGGAGGTGCATTGAATAGAGGAACAATTGGTGTAGTACCTCCTTTAATTTCAAGTATATCATTGCCTACTTGTGTAGTGTATCCGGTGGATGTCTTGTTGAACTGATAAATTTCGTAACCATTAAGGATTAACGGGTTCATCATTACGATATTTCCGTTCAGGTCTATTTTAGAACCTTCTATTTGTAGGGTCGGATTTCCATTGTTAGCGGATAAGAAACCTGTTTTTCTACCATTAGATACAAAATCATACGCTTGTCCTTTATAACTGAAAGTGAAGTATTTTTTTTGATAGATAGGAGCCTGATCCTGATTTTCCATTAAGGCGCCATTTTTGATGGCCTCTCTTTCCTCATTGGTAGCTTTAGTCAGTGTAGCTTCCATTTTGTTTTTTCTTCCTTTTAGGAGAAACTGATCGTTTTTGTAGGATATAATCTCGTATTCGTAGTCTGCTCCTAATCCGGTTCCTGCTTGTCCTGCACCATTCATCAGCTGGTTGGGATCTGCAAAGATAGATAAGAAAGAGTACGTATCAAATGATATAGTTGGTCCTTGTAGTGGCTTGAGTATATAGCTACTTTCAAACGGACTTGCTTTCAAGTCGCGGTAATATTCTACATAATCGAACATCATAGATACTCGATTGTCTGCAGTGAATTGCATCCATAAGGTGTGAATACCTCCTAATTGGGTATTTATTTCTGCAATCCATCCATCGGGAGCTCCTGTGAGTATATCAGTATATTCCTGCATTTTAGTTTGAATCCGTTTATCCGGGTTTTCCATATAAATGTCGGTTTCATTATTGCAAGATGAAAATATACTGCACAATGCTACACAGGTTAGAAGATAATATGTATAAACTATTTTCATAATTATTTATTCTGGAGTGTTTTCATTTACAATTTGATTAATAGCATCTTGTACTAAAGATACTAATCCTTTATTTCCCATTGCGTCGTCATAAAACTGTACGTTCCATACATTTTTAAAGTAATTGATCACAATTTCTTCTTTAGCCAGTAATCTGGTTAAAGCCGTTTGTGCCTGATTGGCAAGGGCTATACGCTGTGCTGTTTCTTCTGCTGTTTCTCCCTCTGAAGGAGGAGACGTTGTTAAACTTTTGAGCAAATTAATTCGATAGTCACGCCATTCTTTTCCATACACCATAATTAATGATGCCACTTCAACGAAATCTTCATCAACTCCCGACATTGCGTATGCGGAATAGAATCCGGCAAGTAATGCGCTTACTTCCGTTTCAGAAGTCCATCCTGTCGGATTATAATCTCCGGCGGATATATCTTTGAAACTGGAATCATACATTTTGGTTTGATGGAGAATATGAGCGAATTCGTGTTCAATGGTATGCATGATAGAACGTATCCAGTCTGCATCACTCGGATTGTAGCTATTACCATCAAATAGTGTAATTTTACGAGCGCCTTCAGCCTGTCCTAATACTTGACTGCCATCTGCATTATATTCCGGGCTACCTACCAAAATGATTTTCTTAGGTGTCATTTCTCTAAGAAATTTATCTCCTGCCAATTGTTTATAAGGCTCAAACCACACTCGTTGAATCATATCCATAGAAGGTTTTACGAAGCGTTCCATAATGGGGACTAGTTGGGCGGTAGTGTTCAGTTCATAACTGTTCCATTTATATTTCACTTCGATATTGTAAGCTTGGGTATAGTTTTCATATAACCATTTATCCAGTTCATTTTTTTGCTCGTCATTTCCACCCAATCCATAAATCTCTTGGTCAAGATTGAGTTTGTCCTCATTACAGGCAGTGAAAATAACAGTACTAATGCAGAATAGTAGCATGAAATATGCTTGTATCCATTTGGCAATGTGATTTGTTGTTTTCATTTTATTCCCATGTATTATTTACGTTATTTCTTGGATTAAGTTTTATTCCCGAAATAGTTGCCATTTCCGGAATTTGTAGTACCCTTCGGTCGTCGTCCGGCATTAAGCTGGACTTGCTGCCGTTAGCTTGGGTATGGGTGACGGGGATATTCCAGCGTACAATATCATACCATCTAAGTCCTTCATTATAAAACTCTATACTTCTGAAATCAAGTATTGCAAGTAGGATACCTTTTTTCAAATCACTCCAAGAGTCTGTCTGATTGTACTTATTGATGAAGTGATCAGTATTATTAAGTTTGGTTTTATAGAAATTGAGTATCTTATCCCGTGTGATACATAATTCTTTAGAATCATAATATCTGCTTGATGCTGGGCTTCTTGCTATAACAAAACGTTGGCTGGCATATAAATTTAGATCAGCGATAGCTTTGTCATATTGGTTAAGCATTAGGTAGGCTTCTGCACGGTTTAATAACACTTCTTCCATTCTCAAAACAGGAATATTGGCATACGGCAAAAAGTTGGATGCGTCTAAAGATTCTTGTTTAGTAAATTGGGTAAATTTAGGTATGAAGTAGAAATTGGATGTACCGTAATAGGGAATAGCCCACATACCATTTGTAACATTATCTGCATTGATTGTCTTGCCAATGTCAGTAGAAGATAAACCATATCTTGAATAGAAGGGTAATTCTCCCCAGGCGATTGAAGACAATGCTTCTGTAATCAATAAATTGGCATTGGTGGAAGAACTGCAGAAATACGAACGCATTTCAATATATCCGCTTGCATCCATGTAAGTTGTTGCAAAAGGATGAAAGTTGTTGCTTACAAACGAAAATGCAGGATCATCTTTTGAGATATACTGTTGCGGTGTACCATCTTGATTTTTAAGAGGTTCTCCTTTACTATCCGTCAATGTCTCAAATTGTGACGGTATGGAAATGAGTTGATTGGCATATTCAAGTACCTTATCATATTGTTTCATTAATAGATAAAGACGGGTACCAAAGGCGGCAGCTGATTTCTTATTGAAATGATATTTGGGAGCTGTATAAATGCTTCCATCCGTCATAAGAGGATAGCTGTCCTCAAAATCTTGTGTGATTTTTCTATAAGTATCTGCCACTGTCTCCCGGTCATATTGTTCTACTGGCTGTGTTTCTGGTTTCTCTACATAAGGAATACCCGGATATAACGATGCAGTCGATTCGTCATATTGTTGGGCAAAGAGTGAAGCAAGACAAAAATGTGAGAAGGCTCTGGTCATGAGTGCTTCTCCCTTTTGATTGATTGTGCTTGAAGGTGTTCCTAACTCGTCGATAGAAACAAGCGCCTGGTTAGATACTGCAATAGCTGCATAGCATCCTGTCCAGAAGTTTTCGAAGGAATCATTTCCATCTTCTATCACGTCTTTCCATAAGAAATTTTCACCCATAAAGCTGAATAATGCTCCTGGTTGCGCACCAGAGTAAACACTTCCGAAGTCGGTTATGTAATCACAACGGGTATTGACAATAGCCGCATAAGAAACTTTAGGATACGCATTTACTAGTAATGCGGATACTTTATCCGGAGAATCTATTTGAGTACGTTCGTCGGGTACTTTGTCCAGAAAGTCAGAGCAACTGGTACAAAAGGACATGATTCCAATATATAAGTATATTTTAATTTTCTTCATTGTATAAGGATGATTTAGAAACTGACATCTAATGAAAAAATAACTTGTTTTTGTATCGGTTGGGCTACACCACCGGTATTGACAAATTCAGGGTCTTGTCCATTCAATTTTTTATCAGAGTATAGTAACCATAAGTTTTTGCCGGTTACTCGTAAACGAATATCAGAGAACAACTTCCACGATTTAAAAAGCTTCTGCGGAATGGTATATCCTACAGATAATGATTTAAGACGGATGAAATCTCCTTTCGCTACCCGTATATCTGAATAATTGTATGCTGAATAAGGATAAGTACTGCTCAAATCTGATATCAGATCTTTATCAGCTATTGCAGGGATATTAGTATGTTTCTCATCTCCTCTGAATTCCCATCTGTTAAAGAACTCTTTGGGGGTTGCTTGAGAGTCATTATAACTGCTGTTAAATACAGGATTCAACCGGATTACATTTCCGGCTTGGAAAGTGAAGAAAATATCTAATGAGATACCTTTCCAAGTAAAGGAATTGTTAAATCCTCCTGTATATTTGGGATCTGTCGGTCCTTCGTATTTTAAGTAATCTGTTGAAGTACTTTGGAAATTGATATCACTGGTGATAGTACCATTCTCATCATAGAACATCGGTACACCATTTTCCGGATTCAGACCGGCAAATGGTATAGAGAAAAGCCCGTTCACCGGATACCCGTTTTTGTTTCCTCCTGTGATTCCTACCAACGTGTTGACTTGTGGTTGTTGCATTGAATTCTTGATTTCATTTTTGGAATATCCCATGGTGAAAGAACTTGACCACATGAAATCTTTTGTTACAATAGGTTTTCCTGACAATGTTATATCGAAACCGGAGGCGCTTAAGTCGGCACTGTTGGCCCATTTATATCTTTCTCCTCCAACTCCGGAGACTTTTATTACACTTAACAAGTCGAAACTGTTTCGGATAAAATAGTCAAAAGAAAAGTCGAGTCTTCCTTTAAGGAAAGTGGCATCAAAACCAAAATTAGATTGATAACTCTTTTCCCATGTCAAATCAGAATTACCTAATGTGTAAATTTCAATGCCTGATTCGATGTCCGTACTTGGTCGCGTAGTATTGGAATTTATAAAAATGGGTGTTGCATTTGATAATGGAGGCATACTGGCTGTTAATCCAACGCCGGCACGTAGCGCTAATGCATCCAGCCAGACAAAATCTTTCATAAACGCTTCATTACCTATATTCCATTTCCCACTGATATTCCAGGTAGGCAGCCAGCGGGCTGAACTGGAATTTGCCATTGTGTTGGAGCCGTCATACCGTACTGTTCCGGAAATGGAATATCGTCTGTCATAGGTGTAATCAACATTTGCATAAAAAGCGGCAAAACGATCGTATGTCAAAGCTCTTGAATAATAATCAAAATTTTGCTCGATCATTTGTTTCATTATAAGATAGTTCATACTAACAGTGCCTCCCATGTCATATTGGAATCCGTAGCCGGTGTTGCTGTTCGTTTGTCTATCGGAATATTTGATTTGTTGTCCTAATAATGCGTTGAACTCATGTTTCTCATTCCATATTTTGCTGAAACTAACAGAGTTTCTTATATCATAATTTAATAATAAGTTTTCGGCAGTATTATAGAATCCCCCTTTGGGGAGAACAACAATCGGTTCGGCTGACGGATCACTAGGGTCCTTGTAGAGGTAGGGATTGTTTTCTCGAATGGTAGAATTGCCAGCTGCACGATAAGCATTTGCCATATTAGAATTTTCGTGTATTTCATGCTCTTGCTTTGAACGTACATAGCGGATAGCTCCGGTAAAATTGTATTTTAATCCTTTAAAAATTTGCCAGTTAAATTCGGCTTGGGCTTTTAAATCTATCACATTCAATTTAATATAGTTATTATCGAGTTCTTCTAAAATATTGAATGGGGCAAAGTTGAGTGTATAATATTCCCGTTCTCCATTTGAGTCGTATGCTCGTAATGCACGGCTTGTGTTTAATGCATAATTGAACGGATTTATATCAAAATTACGTGAAGAAATACCGCTTACAACGTCACTGGAACGACTTAATGAACCGGGAGCGTTCTGCATTCTGACAGAACCTACCGTTTGAAAACTAAATCCGATTTTGTCATTTAGCTGGTAGTCATTTCGGAAGTTCATTGTGATTCGATTCACTTTGTCGGCAACAGTCCATCCCGGATCGTTCAAAAAGCCTAATGAAATGTAGGATTTCGACTTTTGTGAACCACTTGATACACTTAATGTATGTTCATTCATTATGGAATTAGTAAATAGCAGATCAAACCAGTCTGTATTAGCTGCTGCGTGTTCCATTAAAAAGTTGTGACGGGCTGCATATGTATTCTCTAAAAGGTATTGTTGCTTTGATTCATCCCATGTGTTGATTCTATTATACATGATTCCATAAATACCGGAAGACTGGTTATTTACAATGTCCGAAGTTAATAAGCCTTTTCGTTCCATTTCTGCATACACAGACATTTGATCGGCTGAATTCATAATATTGAATTCAGAATAACGTGGTTTGGTCCGTACTGTGTAGTTTCCGCTATAATGAATACGTGGTTTTCCTTCTTTTCCTCTTTTAGTCGTAATTACAACTACTCCATTCATGGCTCTGGCTCCATATAATGCTGTTGCGGCAGCATCTTTTAGTACGTCAATTGTTTCGATATCGTTAGTATTGATACCTGCTACGGAGGAGCCTAACAGGGTGGTAGGGTCACCGCTTGCTAGTTGGTCGTTAGATACATTTACCACATCTTCTAATACGATTCCATCTACTACCCACAAAGGTTTGTTTTCTCCATTGATAGACGTGGCACCACGTACACGTATTTTGGGGGCACTACCAAAGGTACTCGATACATTCTGAATAGATACTCCGGCTGCTTTGCCTTCCAGCATACGGCTTATGTCTGTTTCACCGGGCAAATTAATATCATCAGCTTTGATTTTAACGGAAGAGCCGGTAAAGGTTGTTTTTTTAAGATTCTGAAACCCGGTGACTACTACCGCATCCAATAAAACAGAAGATTCTGATAATAATATCGTTACTTTCTTTTGTGTTCCAATGTTAACCTCTTTAGTTTCGTATCCCATAAAACTGACGATAAGAATATCGTTATTATTGACCTTTAAGGTAAAATTACCATTATTGTCCGTAGTTGTTCCGCTCTTGACGTTCTTTATAGTAACACTGGCAAATGGGATAGGCTCCTGGTTAGTAGCATCTAGCACCTTACCGGTAATACTATGTTGTGCACTGGCCTTTGTAAGGCCAATGCACAATATGATAAATAATAGAATAATGTGTTTATTCATGTACCTGTTTTCTTTGGTGATTTATTCTTTTACACAACGTACGCTATAACCTAAGTATCTGCCGTCTGCATTGTTAGGCATGATGGGAAAGAATGGTCCGTCATATTCGTCCACTAATGTTGCAGAGAATATATGATAACTATAGGCATTATTAGGATTGTCCGGATAACTGCCTAGCCAACCATTTTGTGCAGTTTTGTATTCAAACAAACTTCCTCCCGGATATTGACCGGTAATGGCATTTAAATGTCCTCCAAACGGGTAAAATATTTTTATGGAACTATTATTAGGGCAAAGATATATACCATTGTCAACATCTTCTCCGTTTATTTCACCATAAGTGTTCATCTTATAAGGCACTCTCCAGCCTGCCGGACATGGATCGTATAGTGTTTTGGTTTTTTCATCACTCTTTTTGTACCATAGTTCAGTACTACCGCTGCCTTCAATTAACCAATCTTTATAAGTAAAATGGTCTGCATCTCCCAAGAAATAGGTATCCGGGCGCAATCCGAAGTCATGGAGACTCTCATGTTACGCAAACCGTGGGAGGAAACAGGAATGGTCGTATTGCAGGCCGAAAGTGAATTGGCCTCTATCAACATGGTATACGGTGCCGCTGCTTGCGGTAAAAAGGCAATGACATCATCATCCAGCCCCGGTATCTCGTTGATGCAAGAAGGTTTAACCTACTTGGCAGGAGCAGAACTTCCCTGCTTGGTGATTGATGTTGTACGTGGAGGCCCAGGATTGGGAACTATCCAACCGGCACAAAGTGACTATTTCCAGGCAACCAAAGGTGGTGGTCACGGAGACTATCACTTGATCGTACTTGCTCCCGCTTCCGTTCAGGAAATGAACGATTTCGTAGGACTTGGTTTTGACTTGGCATTCAAATATCGCAACCCGGCCATGATCCTTGCCGATGGAGTAATCGGACAGATGATGGAAAAGGTTCAATTAAGCGAATACAAACCCCGTTGGACACAAGAAGAAATCGACAAGATGTCTGATAACTGGGCTTTAACCGGTAAGAAAGCACATCGTCCTCACAACACGGTAACTTCCTTGGAATTGGATTCTTACAAACAAGAGGTATTCAACCATAAACTTCAAGAGAAGTACAAAATGATGGAAGAAAACGATGTTCTTTTTGAAGAAATCCAATGTGAAGATGCGGAATACATATTCGTGGCTTACGGATCTGCATCTCGTATTTGCCAAAAAGCAGTACAATTATGCCGTGAAAAAGGAATTAAAGTAGGAATCCTTCGTCCGATTACCCTTTATCCTTTCCCGAAAAAAGAAATCGCACGCTTGTCTAAACAAGTGAAGGGAATCTTAACTGTAGAAATGAGCGCCGGTCAAATGGTAGAAGACGTGGCCAATAACATCCCGGTAGAACACTTCGGACGTTTCGGAGGAGTAATCCCGACACCGGAAGAGATCGTTGAAGCACTTGAAAAACAAATTATAGGAGCATAAGCTATGTCAGTAGAATTAAAAGATATAATAAAAGAGGAGAATCTTGTTTACAAGAAAACTCCCGTGCTTACCGATAACGTGATGCACTACTGTCCGGGATGTTCCCATGGCGTGGTTCACAAAATTATCGCGGAAGTGATTGAAGAAATGGGTATCCAGGACAAAACCATCGGTGTATCTCCGGTAGGATGTTCTGTACTTGCCTACAACTATTTGGATATTGATTGGGCAGAAGCAGCACACGGACGTGCTCCGGCCGTTGCAACCGGTATCAGCCGTGTTCACC
>ERZ791822.1697-NODE-1697-length-9375-cov-2.400429_pt1 | contig 9375 bp, 5 predicted proteins | sample MGYA00510299_ERZ791822 | MGnify/ENA primary metagenome ERZ791822 (study PRJEB30046, sample SAMN00791945) | human gut metagenome | study: EMG produced TPA metagenomics assembly of the A metagenome-wide association study of gut microbiota in type 2...
TCGCCGGCCGATAGGGCGAGATACATTGCTTTGGGAGAAAAACTATATGCTCAGGCGAAAGACGAACCGGCAAAAAACACCTTCAAATTTGTTTTGGAATATTTGAAACATCATAATAAACAAAACTGAAATAATTTTTGATAGATGAATAGAAACTTACTTACAATGGCGTTATTGATATGCGGATTATCGGTAAACGGTCAGAAGAAAATCGATTATGTGGATCCGTTGATCGGCACGAACGGCATGGGACATACTTTCCCGGGGGCCTGCGTACCTCATGGTTTGGTACAGCTCAGTCCGGATACCGATACGATTCCGCATAATATAAACGGAACCTATCAACCGCGGGTATACGAGTATTGTGCCGGCTATCAGCACCGGGATAGTTCTATTGTAGGGTTTAGTCATACGCACTTTAACGGAACCGGGCATTCGGATTTAGGCGATATCCTGATTATGCCGGTAACCGGAGATATTAAATTTAACCCGGGAACGGCTGAAAACCCCGATAGCGGATATCGTTCCCGTTTTTCACATGCCACAGAAAAAGCCTGGCCGGGTTATTATTCCGTGATGCTCGAGGATTATGGGGTGAAGGCAGAATTGACAGCCACCGAACGGGTAGGGATACATAGATATACTTTCCCGAAAGGAGACGGACATATCCTCCTCGATCTGAAACATGGTATTTATAATTACGACGGAAAAGTGCTTTGGGCCAATCTGAGGGTAGAAAACGATACTTTGCTGACCGGTTACCGGATTACAAATGGTTGGGCCCGGGTGAACTACACCTATTTTGCGATTACTTTCTCAAAACCGATCCGGGGTTACGGATATAAAGAGATGAAACCGATGCTGTATAACGGAATGTGGCGGAAATTCGATATCTACCGCAATTTTCCCGAAATCGGAGGACGGAATGTCATGGCTTATTTTGATTTCGACTTGTCGGACGGAACGCCTTTGGAGGTGAAAGTTGCGCTTTCACCGGTGAGTGCCAGCGGTGCATTGAATAATCTGCGGATCGAGACTGCGGGTAAAAATTTCGGGCAGTTGTGTGCGCAGGCCGGACAGAAATGGGAAGATGCGTTGAGTGTGATCGATGTAAAGGGGGATTATGATCAGGTTTGTAATATTTATTCTTCCATGTATCACACCATGATCAATCCATCGGTGTATATGGATCATGACGGTTCTTACCGGGGATTGGATCAGGAGATCCATCAGGCGGATCAGTTCACGAATTATACGGTATTTTCTGTTTGGGACACCTATCGGGCTCTGCACCCTTTGTTCAATTTGTTCTATCCGTCACGTAGTAAAGATATCGTGGCATCGTTTCTGGCTCATTATCGGCAGAGTGTACATGGTTTGCTTCCTATCTGGTCGCATATGGCCAATGAAAACTGGTGTATGATCGGATATCATGGGGCTTCGGTCATAGCCGATGCTTACGTGAAAGGTATTCCGATGGATGAAAAACTGGCCCTGGAAGCTGTCGTGAGTACTTCTACCGTTCCATACCTCGAAGGATTGAAAGAGTATATGGAATTGGGGTATGTGCCGATGGAAAAGAGCGGTAGTTCGGCATCGGTCACCCTGGAGTATGGTTATGACGATTGGGCGATCTATCATATGGCGAAGAAAATGGGCGACCGGGAAGTGGCCGATACTTACCTGAAGCGGGCCGGAGCCTATAAACATCTGGTGGACGAGCGTTTGGGTTTTATCCGGCCGAAGAATGCTGCCGGACAGATGAAGGAAAAATTCGATGTGCTGGATACTCATGGCCAAGGGTTTATCGAAGGTAATTCCTGGAATTACTCTTTTTATGTACCTCAGGATGTGAATGGCCTGAAGGCTTTTATGGGAGGAGACAAACGCTTTATCGAGCGGTTGGATTCTTTGTTTACCATGGAATTGCCGGCAAAATACTACGAAAATACCGAGGATATTACCAAAGAAGGTTTGATGGGTAATTATGTGCATGGTAACGAACCCAGCCAGCATATTCCTTATCTGTATATGTGGACTTCTCAACCTTGGAAAACCCAATACCGCCTGCGGGAAATTATGGATCGGATGTATCGCAATAATATCGACGGGTTGTGTGGTAACGATGATTGCGGGCAGATGTCCGCCTGGTATATTTTTACGGCTATGGGATTCTATCCCGTATGTCCCGGATCCGACCAGTATGTACTGGGAGCTCCTTATCTGAAGGAAATGACCGTACATTTGGAAAATGGGAAAGATCTGGTGATCAAAGCTCCGAAAGTCAGTGCTAAAAACCGTTATGTCAAATCGGTGAAACTGAATGGACGGGAATACGATAAAGCTTATCTGACTCATCAGGATATTTGTAACGGTGGAGAGCTCTTTTTTGAAATGAGCAGTACGCCGAATAAGAAAAGAGTGTTCACCGAAGAACAAAAGCCCTATTCGATGACGAAATAGAAACGGATAAAATGTTTTATATGAAAAAAGTATTGCAATTTATGGTTACCGTCGGCGGATTGTTGGCTTTTGCGACGGTGAGTGCACAGCAACAGCCTTTGATTTCTTATGTACGGCCGCTGGTGGGTACTTCGGGGTATGGAAATACCTATCCCGGGGCACAAATTCCTTTCGGAGGTATTCAGATCAGCCCGGATACGGATGCCGATTATTACGATGCGGCAGCCGGATATAAATACGATCATAAAACGCTGTTGGGTTTTAGCCTGACTCACCTAAGCGGAACCGGTATCCCCGATTTGGGCGATTTTTTGTTCATGCCCGGGACCGGAAAGATTCATTTCACACCGGGGACGCATGAAAATCCGGATACCGGTTATCGTTCCCGCTATAGCCATGAACAGGAATGGGCCAGTCCCGGCTATTATGGCGTAGACCTGCTGGATTATGGGGTAAAAGCAGAAATGACTTCAGGGATTAGAAGCGGAATCCTGCAGTTTACCTATCCCGAGTCGGACAGTTCTTTTATCCTGCTGGACATGAACCATACCGTGTGGCAGAGTTGTCCCTGGAGCAATCTTCGGGTGGAGAACGATTCGACCCTTGTCGGTTATAAATTGGTAAAAGGATGGGGACCGGAACGGCATGTTTATTTTACGGCTGTATTTTCTAAACCTTTCCGGGATTTTGGAATTATGCAGGATACTATTCCGGTGAAATACAATACTAACCGTTTCCGGAGTAGTCTCGAAGCCTGGGGAAAAGACCTGCGTTTCTGGATGCGTTTCCCGACCCGCCAGGGAGAAATGGTTACGGTGAAGACCGCTGTCTCGGCAGTGAGCAGTGATGGGGCGAAACTGAATATGCAGGAATTGGAAGGAAAAACTTTTGCAAGCCTGAAAGCTGAAGGCGAAAAACTGTGGGAAGGGCAGTTGTCGAAATTTAAGATCGAGGCTACGCCCGAACAGAGGGAGACTTTTTATACGTCGGTCTATCATGCTTTCCTGCATCCCTTTATCTTTCAGGATGCAGACGGGAAGTTTAGAGAGTTGGATAAAAATATCGGTCAGGCAGAGGGTTTTACCAATTATACCGTCTTTTCTTTGTGGGATACTTACCGGGCATTACATCCCTTATTCAATCTGGTGCAACGGGAAATTAATGCCGATATCGTCAACTCGATGCTGGCCCATTATGACAAGAGTGTCGAACATATGTTGCCGGTCTGGTCGTTTTATGGCAACGAAACCTGGTGTATGATCGGATATCATGCTGTATCGGTGATTGCCGATGCCATCATGAAAGATGTGAAGGGATTCGATTATGAACGGGCTTACGAGGCGATGAAGACTACGGCGACTAATCCCAACTATGATTGTCTGCCGGAATATACCGAGTTAGGTTGGGTCCCTTTCGATAAGGAGAAAGAATCGGTATCCAAGAGCCTCGAATATGCCTATGACGATTATTGTATTGCTCAGGTGGCTCAAAAGCTTGGAAAAACCGAAGATTATGAATTTTTCATGAAGCGGGCTTTATCTTATAAAAACCTGATCGATCCCGGGACGAAATATATGCGTGGCCGGGATAGTAAAGGCAACTGGCGCACTCCTTTCGCTCCGATCGCTTATCAAGGTCCGGGATCTGTCAATGGCTGGGGGGATATTACCGAAGGTTTCACCTTACAGTACACCTGGTATGTTCCTCATGATGTGCAGGGGTATATCAATGAAGCCGGAGAAGATTTGCTCCGGGAACGCCTCGATTCGATGTTCGTTACCCAGATGGCCGATAATATCCCCGGAGCACACGATATTCAGGGACGGGTAGGGGCTTACTGGCATGGTAATGAGCCTTGCCATCAGATCCTGTATTTCTATAATTACCTGAAACAACCCTGGAAATGCCAGGAGAAGGTGCGTTATATCATGGATACCTTTTATGGGAATAAGCCGGATGCACTCAGTGGAAATGACGATTGCGGACAGATGTCGGCCTGGTATATATTCAATACCATGGGATTCTATCCGACGGCTCCGTCCAGTAATGTGTATAACCTGGGGTCTCCCGGGCTTGCTGCGGTCGATATGAAGATGAGCAACGGTAAGCATCTTCGGATGACTACCGGGAATTGGTCGGCTAAAAATGTGTTTGTGAAAGAAGTATATCTGAACGGGAAGAAGTACGATAAGTCGTATATAACCTATAATGATATTAAGGATGGAGCGGATTTACACTTTGTGATGAGCAGCCGTCCGAATTATAAACGAGGTGTGGCCGAACGGGCGGTCCCTCCCTCTGTTTCAGAAAAACGATAAAAGGCAGAGGACGATGAAGATAGTATGGTTGCTTTGTCTGCTGTGCTTGGGAGGCAGTTTAAAGGCTCAGGTATTGTCGGATTCGGTCTCTTGCCGTTTATCGGGCAGAGTGGTCAGCGGAGAGGATGGGAAGCCTCTCCCTGGCGCTCATATTTTTTTAGGGATAAAGCGAATTTTGGTAGCTGTTACAGATTCGCTGGGAAAATTCGATGTCGGGAAATTACCGGCTGGCGAACAGTGGCTGAAAGTCTCTTTTGTCGGTTTCCGGCCGTTGGAACAAAAAGTTGTGTTGGAAGGACATACTGCTGTCGGGGACATTTCCCTGAAAGCACTTATTCTCGACGAAGTGGTGGTATCGGCACGGCCTCCGCTCACTGTGCAGAAAGGAGATACCTTACAGTTCAATGCGGCGGCTGTCCACTTGGCTGAAGATGCCGATCTGGAAAAACTGTTGAAGAAATTGCCGGGTTTCGAGATTGTAGACGGGAAAATTATGGCCCAGGGGCAGGAAGTGAAAAAAATCACCATCGATGGGATGGAATATGCGATCAATGATCCTGCTGCGGCTTTGAAGAATCTTCCGGCTAAACTCGTTGCCCGTATAAAAATGTACGATGATAAAAGTGAGGAGGCTAAATTCTCGGGTTATGACGATGGGAGTAAATCACGTACATTGAATATCGAAACCCGGAATCCCAACCAGATGAAGGTGTTCGGACGCGGCGAACTGGCTTATGGGCTGGAAAAGGTGAAAGATAAATCCTATTCTGCTTCTGTATCGTTGAATTTATTCGACCGGAAACGAAAGATTACTTTTAGCGGAAATGCCGGCCGGATGGCCTTGAACGACTTGCCGGATGCCCGTTACCGGGATGAAGGGAACAAAAATAAGAACCATGGACTTTGGGGTAATTATTCGTCACAGATCAATAAGAAACTGCAGGTGAGCGGAAATTACCGTTGGAACGCGAACGTAAATAATTCTGCTTCCCTTTCCCGTCAGGAATATTTGCCTACCGGGAATTATGAAAGCCGCGTGTACGATAATGAGAGTCATTCGAACTCGGATAATCAAAGTCATGGAGTTAATTTTAGTCTGGATTACAAGATCAATGACAAGAACCGGATCCGGTTCAATCCCGATTTTACTATTTCCCGGGGAAATCAGGAGAGTTTGTCCTGGAATAGCAGTATGGAAAACGGGGATACCTTAAATCGAACAGAAACGAAAGCCATCAATAAAAACGATAGTAAACGGGCAGGAGGTAATTTCTCGTGGATGCATGCTTTTAAAAAGACAGGACGTACCTTGACGTTTCAATTCAGTGGAGGGTATAATGAATCGAATTCCGGTGATTATCAGCATATACACGAGAAAATAACCGAGCGGGGAGATAGTTTGCGTTTTCAGAAAAACGATAATGAACGGATAAACTATTCAATGGGTACCGGATTGTCTTATTCCGAGCCTTTGACGAAGTTTGCGCGTATTAGCTTCAATTATCATTTCCTGACGAGTAAAGATCAGTCGGACCGGCATAGCCTGGCTTACCGGGATGCCGTATTCGAAGAGCTGATCGGGATAGATACGGCCTTAACGAATAAATCGATCAATAAACAAGTCAGTCAGAATTTCGGGGTAAATTATAATTATCATAAAGAGAAAGTTACGCTGAACGGGGGTGGTTCGTTGCGTCTGATGCAGATGGAAAACCGGAACAGGTTTATCGGAAAACCCGATTCTTTGGTCGGATCCAACTATCTCGATATTTCACCCCGGGCAGAGCTATCCTACCGGATGAGTGAGAAACGGAATGTCAGTGTCAACTACAATGGAAATACTTCTTCTCCGTCGGCCGTGCAATTGCAGGATGTATTGAATGTCAGCAATCCCTTACAAGTATCTAAGGGAAATCCTGGATTGAAAAAGTCTTATTCGCATCATCTTTCGATGAGGTATACCAGTTCGGAACCGATGAATTCCCGGTTTTTCTGGGCTAATTTCGATGTACAGCAGACGATCAATCAGATCTCTTCCAATGTAAAATTTATCGGTAAAGACACCTTGATCGATGGATATTTGGTGTCGAAGGGAGGTTCGTTGACCATGCCGGTGAATTTGAATGGGATGTGGAGTATGAATGTACATACCAATTATTCGATGCCGGTGAAAAAAATCCATTTGGATTTCGGGGGAGATTACAGTTATTCGCATCAACCCTCGATTTACGATGATCAGCAGAATGTCACTCAGATGCATCGGGGACAAATCAGTATCGGCGTCAATACCGACTTATCGGAGAATTTCGACTTTTATTGCCGGCATGCTACAAGCTATTCCCATTCCCGGAATTCATCCACCGGTAAAGCTCAGAATCTCGAAGAGACGGTAATGGCCAATTGCAGGTGGCTTTTCTGGAAAGGTTTTTTTGTGGGAGGAGACTATTTTTATACTGATTATTGGAACAAAACAGGGACAGTGACCAGCCGGTCGAATAATCGTCTGAACCTTGAATTGGGTAAGAAATTCGGTAAAAAGAAACAGGCCGAATTGGTATTCCGGGCCAACGATATCTTCCGTGACCGCAGTCAGGTGCACTATTCCGTGACCGATTTGTATACCCGGATGAATAGTTCGACCAGTACGCAGGATTATTATATGCTTTCCTTCTCTTACCGTTTTGACCGGATTGAAAAAAAATAAAGGACCCGCTAACTGCATTCTTTATTCGAATTTTCTTTGCATGATATTGAGTTTTTCTGGCCAGATTTAACAATTCATGGGACAAATATAGGACAAAACTTTGTGTCAAATGTTTCATTTTCCCAATAATTAAACTGATCTTTATTGCTGAATATCACCTGATGGTGTAAAAATTGAAAACAAACTGATGGGAATTCAGGAGAAAATAACGTAAAAAGAAAGAGAGGCTATCATGTAAGTAAATATATTGTTATAATTATCACTAGGTGAAGATTATATTGTATAAATGAGTGAGAATATTGAGAGAATTATAAATTACAATATTATGAAAAAATATTTATTAGGAATTTTATTTATCCTAACCATAATAAATATGGTTGAATCTCGTTTAACAGCTGATCATGAAAATAAAGTCAATTTGAAGACTTTATTGGAAGCAAGTTCTGCTTCTGCTGCAGGTGAATATTCATGCATTTGTGTTAAATGTCCGGAAGAAGAACATGGCTGTCTATATTATGATTATAGCGTACCTGCCGATCCCAATAATCCTGGAAATAAAACAGGATATATTAATGATGGACAAAGCCATTTTTGCCCTGGTTATCAAGGAAGAGGTTGGGTTGAAAAACATGCAATAGATGTAGGATTAAATTGTTATTAGTTTATAGAGAAATATAGTATGTTCTGGATATAGAGTATTTATTACTATGTGTTCAGAACTTTATTTGATATTTTGATTAAAATACCTAGTATGATGAAGAGTCCATATTTTATCTTACTCTGTCATTTATTCCTGCTTTTCTCATGCAATAGATCTCAGAATACAAAAAACAACTTTTTAAAAAATTTCATACCTTCTCATGATATTGAAATTACCGTGCTGGATTCTACCGATTTGGTTGTGGATTTTATACCTAGCATGGTCAAAATGAAAGATAAAATTATTTATTCACAATTTACGGGAGATACTATTTTTTCATCCATAGATTTAATTCATTATAAAAAAAATAATTTTGGTAAAAGGGGAAGAGGAAATAATGAATTTACTGAAGGATACGGTTTAGAAAAAATTAATGATAGTATTCTTTTCATATTTGACAGGACTCTTGCCAAATTGATGTTTTTGCAATTAAGTAATGATACCATCATTTTTTTACCTTCCTATCCGACCAATCATTTTATGCTAGATGTCCACTATGGAAACGACTCGATTTATTTTGTTACAGGAACTGGTAATTTAGAAAAAAACTATGCTTTATATAATCGTAACAGTAAAATGTTAAGGCCCTTTATATCTTATCCTAAAGGGGTGAATGACAATCTGACCTTGAACGGAAAATCTAGAATATATTACAGTCATATTGTTCGTCACCCTGGAATGAAGAAGTATATGGCTTTTAAAGATAAACACCACATAATCGATATTTTAGAAATAAAAAATGACTCACTGATATTAGTGAAAAGAAATATTTTTACACATTTTAAATGGAAAATGGTGTCCGGGGTATATAGACCGAGTGAAAAAGGCACACCCAATCGTGTCTTCACCTCTAAACTTGTCGGTTTATCGAAGTATGTGTGTGCTTTATACAAACAAGATCATTCGGAGTTTATTCTGACCTTTGATTGGGATGGAAACCCTTTGAATAGTTATAAACTTCCCTGTCATTTATTAAATTTTACTGGAGATGATTCATTAAATTTTTATGGTATCGCTTTAATTGGAGAAAATTACAATTTGATTCATTTTAAACTTTAAAGTAATGAAGCTAAACATTTGTATTTTGTTGTTTATATCCTGTATTTCATGCCAAACTTCGACAAAAGAATATACTCAATTTGTTAATCAATATTTAAATAGACAACTTAAATTACCTCAGCATATTTTAA